>Juniper_p1__coassemble_119_pt1 | contig 165828 bp, 128 predicted proteins | sample Juniper_p1__metabat2_low_PE_017 | metagenome-assembled genome bin Juniper_p1
ACGGATGTCATTCCGATTTTCTTTCCTAATAATCCTGGCATTTCAGTTAAATTTTTAAATTATTAAACTTTAATTTCTACTTCTACCCCACTCGGTAATTCCAATTTCATCAAAGCGTCTACTGTCTTTGCAGTTGAGCTATAGATGTCAATCAGTCTCTTGTAAGAAGACAACTCAAACTGTTCACGTGACTTCTTGTTAACGAAAGTCGAACGGTTTACAGTAAAGATACGTTTGTGTGTAGGCAATGGAATAGGACCGCTAACGATAGCACCAGTAGCCTTCACTGTTTTTACAATCTTCTCAGCCGATTTGTCAACCAAGTTGTGATCGTAAGATTTCAGTTTAATTCTGATTTTCTGACTCATGTGTCTATTTAATAATTATATGTTTGAATGAGATGAAGCATGAGGGTTAAGAGTCATTCGCTAACCCTCATCGGCTTCAATCTTTTATTTTTATTATACCAAGTCTACGCGACCTTTCACTTCTTCCAGCACAGTCTTAGCAATAGAGCTAGAAACCTGTGCATGGTGATCATAAGTCATTGAAGAAGTAGCACGACCTGAAGTGATGGTACGCAAAGCTGTTACATAACCGAACATTTCAGCCAATGGAACCTGAGCCTTAACGATACGAGCACCTGAGCGGCTTGTCTCCATACCTTCTACCTGACCACGACGTTTATTCAAGTCACCGATAACGTCACCCATGTTTTCTTCCGGAGTTACAACTTCCAGTTTCATAATCGGTTCCATCAATACCGGAGCTGCTTTAGCACAAGCGTTCTTGTAAGCCTGGATAGCACAGATTTCGAATGACAACTGGTCAGAGTCAACCGGGTGGAATGAACCATCCTTCAACACAACCTTCAATGAGTCAAGCGGGAATCCAGCCAAAATACCATTCTTCATTGCAGTCTGGAAACCTTTCTGTACTGAAGGGATAAATTCCTTAGGTACGTTACCACCTTTCACTTCGTCAACGAACTGCAAACCACCTTGTTTAAAGTCTTCATCAACCGGACCTACAGTTACGATGATATCAGCAAACTTACCGCGACCACCCGACTGCTTCTTGTAAACTTCACGAAGTTCAACAGTCTTAGTGATAGCTTCCTTGTAGTTAACCTGAGGACGACCCTGGTTACATTCAACCTTGAACTCACGTTTCAAACGGTCGATAATGATATCCAAGTGAAGCTCACCCATACCAGAGATTACAGTCTGACCAGTCTGTTCGTCAGTCTTAACGGTGAAAGTCGGATCTTCTTCAGCCAACTTAGCCAAACCGTTAGAAAGCTTATCAAGGTCTTTCTGAGTCTTAGGTTCTACAGCGATACCGATAACCGGTTCCGGGAAATCCATTGATTCCAATACAATCGGAGCTGTTTCGTCACACAAAGTATCACCAGTACGGATATCTTTGAAACCTACACCTGCACCAATATCACCAGCACTAATTACCTCAACAGGGTTTTGCTTGTTTGAGTGCATCTGGAACAAACGAGAAACACGTTCTTTCTTTCCAGAGCGAGTATTGTAGATATAAGAACCAGCTTCAACCTTACCTGAGTAAACACGGAAGAAAGTCAAACGACCTACATAAGGGTCAGTTGCAATCTTAAATGCCAATGCAGAAGTCTTTTCGTCTTCATCCGGACGGCGATCTTCTTCAGCACCTGTGTCAGGGTTAGAACCCACGATATTCGGAGTATCCAATGGAGAAGGCAAGAATGCACAAACGTAATCCAACAGCGGCTGAACTCCTTTGTTCTTAAATGAAGAACCACAAAGCATCGGAACGATTTCCATCTTCAAAGTACCTGCACGCAAAGCTCTCATTACTTCTTCTTCTGTAATAGTAGAAGGGTCATCGAAGTATTTTTCCATCAAAGCTTCATCGAATTCAGCTACTTTTTCCAACATCTTATCACGCCATTCTTGTGCTTCGTCTACCAAGTTAGCAGGAATTTCTTCTGTATCGTAGTCAGCTCCCATGGTTTCATCGTGCCACAAGATAGCTTTCATCTTGATCAAGTCGATTACACCCTTGAAGTTTTCTTCAGCACCGATAGGAATTTCAACCGGACAAGGATTAGCTCCCAAAACGTCCTTCATCTGGCGAACTACTTCATAGAAGTCAGCACCAGAACGGTCCATTTTGTTTACATAACCGATACGAGGTACATTATATTTATCAGCCTGACGCCATACAGTTTCTGACTGAGGTTCTACACCACCTACTGCACAGTAAGTAGCTACAGCACCATCAAGAACACGCAAAGAGCGTTCTACTTCAGCAGTAAAGTCCACGTGTCCCGGAGTGTCAATCAAGTTAATCTTAAATTTCTTGCCTGCATAGTTCCAGAATGTGGTAGTAGCAGCAGAGGTAATAGTAATACCGCGTTCCTGCTCCTGAGCCATCCAGTCCATTGTTGCAGAGCCATCATGAGTTTCACCGATTTTGTGAGTCAGACCTGTGTAGAACAAGATACGTTCAGAAGTTGTAGTCTTACCTGCGTCGATGTGCGCCATGATACCGATATTACGGGTCAAATGCAAATCTTGTTTAGCCATTTTTCCTTCTTATAAATTGATTAGTACTTGATTAGAATCTAAAGTGAGCAAATGCACGGTTAGCTTCAGCCATACGATGCATATCTTCTTTACGTTTGAATGCACCACCCTGTTCGTTATAAGCGTCCAAGATTTCAGCAGCCAATTTGTCAGCCATAGATTTACCACCGCGTTTACGAGCGAAAGCAATCATATTCTTCATTGAGATTGATTCTTTACGGTCAGGACGGATTTCAGTAGGAACCTGGAAAGTAGCACCACCGATACGGCGAGATTTAACTTCCAACTGCGGAGTTACGTTTTCCAAAGCTTTTTTCCAAACTTCCAAAGCTGATTTTTCTTCACCCGGAAGCTTGTTTTCGATTGATTTCAGAGCATTGTAGAAGATTTCATAAGAAGTATTCTTCTTTCCATCATACATCAGATGGTTTACGAATTTAGAAACCTTCTGGTCATTAAATACCGGATCCGGAAGGATCACACGTTTTTTTGGTTTTGCTTTTCTCATTTTGTTTGATAATAATGTTTAGTTTGGGGCTGCATCTTTGTTTTCTTCAACGTCTCCTCCGAGACATTTACTCAACCTTAAAGCTTTTCCAACAAACCAAAACGAATTAATAAAGTTTTTCTGTAAGGATTGTACTCAGCGAGAAAGATTATTTCTTACCTTTTCCTGCCGGAGCTGCCTGTCCCGGTTTCGGGCGTTTAGCACCGTATTTAGAACGTCTTTGTGTACGGCCAGCTACACCTGCGGTATCCAATGTACCACGAACAATGTGATAACGTACACCCGGAAGGTCTTTCACACGACCACCGCGAACCAATACGATTGAGTGTTCCTGCAAGTTGTGTCCTTCTCCCGGAATGTAAGAGTTCACTTCCTTAGAGTTTGTCAGACGCACACGAGCAACCTTACGCATTGCTGAGTTCGGCTTTTTCGGAGTTGTAGTGTAAACACGAACGCAAACACCACGTCTCTGAGGACATGAATCCAGCGCCGGAGATTTACTCTTCTCAACCAAAACCGTTCTTCCTTTTCTTACTAACTGTTGAATAGTAGGCATTTTGTTTGATTTTTAATTGTTATATATTTCGTTTATTGTTTTTTCCAATCCTTGTCGAAACTATACATTTCGGGCTGCAAAATTACAAATAACTTTTTAATCAGCAAAACCTTTTAAAAATAAAAAGGGCTGTTTGGAGCATCTATCCCACCAAACAGCCCTTTCAAGCCTCAATTTATATTTATTTAACAATAACCCCTCTATAAATTCATAGAGAAAGACGATTAGGCTTCGCCTTTAAAGTCACTCAAGGGAGGAACAAAAGTTTTCCCGCCCGCATTCTGTTGCTCTTCCGGCATTCGAATCGGACCAAAGTTTTTTTCATACTTAGTCACGTTATCCTGCAAAGCATACATCAAGCGTTTGGCATGTTCCGGAGTCATTACAATACGCGACTGTACATTTGCCTTCGGCAACCCGGGCATGATACGGACAAAGTCAAGAACAAACTCCGAAGTTGAGTGAGTGATTATAGCAAGATTTGCATAAGTTCCTTGAGCCACTTCCTCCTTCAGTTCAATCTGAAGTTGGTTATTTTTGTTTTCGTTTTCCATAATGATTAACTTATTTTATTGTGTCACTAATTTTTTGCAATGGCAAATGTAAAGAAAAAGTTGATATGTCAAAGCAACAAGGGTATAAAATTTTTGCTCTCGTACCAACTGGTACTTTCCATCATAGCACTCAAGGTCACAATCAATCGCTTTTGTAGCTAAAAGCTTATAATGATTAAAAGACATATAATCAAATGCGAACTACTATAAAAGCGAGCAGCAAGCGTGTAGGCAAATCCTGCGCCCTACACCGCCCTACACTGCGTCCTACACGTATCTAATTTACTTATACATAATATATTAACCCCAAAAACGTGTAGGGTGCAGGCAATTTTCGAAAAAACATTTTTTGAGGGAGAGAAGAAAGGCATATAAAAATACAGATGAGTCTTAGTAACGACGAAAGCAAGCTGTTAGTAACGACCAAGCCCCGTCGTTACTAATGATTCTATAAATGATAAGTGAGGAGTCTCTACATAACAACCGGGTTTCTTCCGCATCGTTACGACGCACTCAAAAAAACGCCTAAACGTTTTTCCCTAAACGTGAAGACGAATAAAAAAAACGTCCCAATGTTTTTTTTAAACATCAAGACGTTTTTCCCCGCTTTCAATGAAGCATCATCCGGCAACATGTATTTTCCGCTCCCGCCAAACATAAACTGAAGCCGATGCCAATCCCAATAACACGACGAATACCCCTACAAGCGACGGATAACGATAACCCATACCATATTCAATCGGAAGCCCGCCCAGATAGGCTCCCATGGCATTCCCCATATTAAATGCCACCTGCACACAAGCCGCCCCCATCAGTTCGCTGCCCCGAGAATTTTGAATCAGCAATAGCTGCTGCGCAGGAGAAACAGCGAAAAGACAGGCTGTACCGATAAACATCAGCAAGACCGAAAGCCAAGGAACAGAAGCAAAAAAGAACGTTCCCAACAGAGCCAAAATCATAAAGTACTGAGCAAAACGAACGACCGGAGCAAGACCATATAAATCGCCGCATCTGCCACCCACCAGATTGCCGATGGTCATGCCTAAACCTGCAAACATCATGATGAGCGTCATATGGGAGGAAGAAAATCCGGCTTCGTTCATCATCTGCGGAGTAACGTAACTGAACCAGCAGAAAATCCCTCCGTTACCGAACATGGTAGTTAATATAATCAGCCAAGGGGCCAGTTTTTTCAAGAAACGGAACTGACCTTTAAAGCCTGTATCAGGAAGTGCCGGTATAAAAGGCACCCACTTCCATACCAGATAAAAGGTAAACAGTCCCCACACACCGTTAAAGGCAAAAGGAAAACGCCACGAAACTAAATTACACAGCATCGTACCAAAGGGTACTCCAAACAAATTTGCAATGGTCATGCCTGCTATCATCAGTGATACGGCTTGTGATTCGCGGCCCTTATCGGCTACCCGCTCGGCAACAATAGAACCGGCACCGAAGAAAGCGCCATGAGGAAGTCCGGACACGAAACGCATGAACAATAGCATCCAATAACTGGGCGATAAGGAGGCACATACATTGCCAAAGATATAGATGGCTACCAAACCTAATAGGATTTGTTTCAACGGACGGGTCCGGGCTACTACCACTGTAAGAGGAGCACCGACACACACTCCGATGGCATAGGCTGAAATCAAATGACCAGCCGTAGGGATGCTTACCCCCAAATCATGAGCTACATTGGGAAGGATTCCCATCATTACGAACTCCGCGATACCTAATCCCAAGGTCCCGGAGGCAAGGGCTAATAAACTCTTTTTCATCTTTCTTTGCTTATCTGACTGCAAAGGTACATCAAATAAGTGCTCAATATACACCTAAACTTATTTCTTGATTTATATCAGTTTGAGTTGATGAGTTTATGAGTTGATGGGGTTTAGCCGATGAACTTTTTAGACCTGAGGTTACAAGTCCTCAAAATGAAGTACGATAGGCACGCAGTTCCTTGCGCAAAAGTAAAGCTTTCCCTTCGGTCATACCATCAAGCAACTCCCAAAATCGGGGACCATGATTCATTTCTTTGGTGTGAGCAAGTTCATGAAGAATAACATAATCCATCAGCTTTACCGGAAGTAACATTAAGTAACACGACAAACTGATGGTGCGCGCAGCCGAACAACTTCCCCAACGGGAGCGGGCACCGGTGATACGCACTTTACGATAAGTCAGCCCAAAACGTTCTGCCCACATGGAAAGTAACGGAGGAAGATAAGTCTCTGCTGCCTTCTTCATGGCTCGAAGGATAGCACTGCGTACTAGTTTCTGCACATCCTCTCTTTTGAAATCTACATTTTCCGGACAGTAGATAATCATTTCCTCCTCTTCCCTACGAATGGTAAAATGTTTTAGCTTGCTGGATGCCAATGAAAGATGAAAGCAGTCGGCATGAATACGGAAACTTAAATCGACAGGCTTGGGGGCTATCTGCTCAAACTGCTCCAACAACTGCTTACGATAGGGCTGTAAAACTTCGAGTACCTTTTTCAATAAGCTGCGAGGAGGAACAGTCAGATGCAACCCATCGGGCTTTACACGCATGGTTATATTCCGCGCCCCCCGACGTGTATGTATGATAATCTGCCCAAAATCATTATCGGCTACCAATCGTTTAGATGCCATAAACTTTCATTCCTTTTATATCTTTTTATTCTGCTGCTCTTGCCCTTCATACCCCATCCGACTGTGTTCCGCTAATCATCCTGCCCAATTTTCTCTGTCAAGATTCCGGTAGCTTATGGCTTCTGCCAAATGCCAAGATTGTATCTGCTCTACTCCTTCCAGATCGGCTATCGTCCGAGCAACCCTCAATATACGGTCATACGCACGGGCAGACAAATTCAGCCGCGTCATGGCATTGCGAAGTAAATCCAAGCCTTTATCATCTGGACGTGCATACTGATTAAGCAGCCGAGAAGTCATCTGAGCGTTACAATAAACTCCGGAAACAGAGGCAAAACGGGCGGTCTGTAGCTGACGAGCACGTACCACCCGCTCACGAATTGCCGCACTTGATTCAGCCTGGGTCTGCTCCGACATTTTTTCGAATGGAACCGGAACGATTTCTACCTGAATATCAATACGGTCAAGCAATGGACCGGATATACGATTCAAATAGCGTTGCACCTGACCTGGACTGCAAACGCAATTACGGGTGGGATGATTATAATATCCGCACGGACATGGATTCATGGAAGCTACAAGCTGGAAACTTGCCGGATAATCAAGGGTATATTGAGCTCTTGATATGGTGATGTGGCGGTCTTCCAAAGGCTGACGAAGCACTTCAAGCACACTTCGGTTGAACTCAGGGAGCTCATCGAGGAACAGGACACCGTTATGAGCCAGACTGATTTCTCCCGGCTGCGGACTTGCCCCTCCTCCTACCATAGCAACTTGCGAAATGGTATGGTGAGGTGAACGAAACGGACGGACAGCGATCAAAGAAACGTCCTTTCCTAACTTTCCTGCCACTGAATGTATTTTGGTCGTTTCCAAACTTTCACCAAGTGAGAGAGGAGGAAGAATACCGGGCAAACGCTTTGCCATCATTGACTTTCCACTTCCGGGAGCTCCGACAAGAAGAATATTATGCCCGCCAGCAGCTGCAACTTCCAAAGCCCGCTTTACATTTTCCTGCCCCTTAACTTCTGCAAAATCAAAGGGGAAGTTAGCCTGGTTACGATAGAATTCTTCACGCGTATTAACCTCTGTGGGAGTAAGCTGACCTGCTCCATTGAAGAAATCAATCACCTCGGTTATATTTTCTACCCCGTAAACCGACAAGTTATTGACTACCGCAGCTTCACGTGCATTCTGTTTTGGAAGAATCAGTCCTTCAAAACCTTGTGAACGGGCAGCGATCGCGATAGGAAGCGCCCCACGAATAGCTTGCAATGAGCCATCAAGTCCTAATTCTCCTATCAACAAATAGCGTCCCAGTTTTTCGGACGACACCGTTCCTGTGGCTGCAAGAATTCCGATGGCTAAAGGTAAATCATACGATGACCCTTCTTTACGTAGGTTGGCTGGAGCCATGTTGATAACCAGCTGGCAGGTGGGAAACTTATATCCGTTAACCTGTAAGGCTGAGATGATGCGCTCATGGCTTTCTTTTACGGCAGAGTCTGGCAAACCTACCAGAAAAAATTTAATGCCGCGTGAACTGTTTACCTCAATGGTTACAATGGTAGCGTCAATACCTTGTACGGCGGCACCAAATAGCTTGACTAACATGTAATTTTATTTTTTATCCTTCTCTTCATCTATAAGTTGAAGCACCTTATTATATAATTCCTCCCCATAAAGGTTTGTTGCTAAAATCTTACGGTTCCGGCTTATCAATATGTTGGCTGGTATACAAGCTATACGCTGCTGCTTGATGAGCGAATTTTCCCATCCTGCATAATCGCATACTTCTACCCAAAAATCTGTATCTTTTTTACAAGCGTCCAACCACGCTTTTTTCTCATAGTCTAATGAAAAATTAACTACACGGAACTTTTCTTTCGGCAAACGCTGACATGACTTCATCAGCGAATCACGCTCAGCCATGCTTCCCTTGTCCCAGCTTGCCCAAAAATTAATCAGAATATAATTTTCTTTATTTCCTGTCCAAGAGATGTATTTTCCGTTTCGATCTTTACAGGAAAAATAACTCAGGTACTCGGTGTCATTATCGCTTTTACGCTGCGATATGGTTTGCAGAATCATGCTCAGCAGATGGCTGTCTTTGACTTCTCCCCGCAAGGGATTAATCAATCCACGAACTTTTTCTACATCGGGTTGAGGTATCTGTACAAAATACTGGTCGATTACATAAGCAGAGGCGAATGATGACGGATGTTGCCTGACAAACTCTTCTGCCCAGTGGGCAAGAGCGATTGAATCACCCTGCAATGTTTTCGCTCGGCTAAGAAACTCCTGATAGTCACGATTAGGTCCTTCTCCTTTTACCTGAGGTGATGCAAGGCTTCCTTTTACCGTTACCTCCCAACCTTTATCGGCAAATACAGGCAAGTAGTTTCCATTCGTATCAACTAAACGAAATAACTGCAGCGTGTCTGGGGTAAAAGTATAAGTAAATTTTCCACTTTGAGGAAACAGAGTATCAAGCCGAATTTCCGGGTCGTCGAATACAACCCAAAGTGTATCTAAAGATAAATCTGTAAGTTCGCCACGGAGTTCGAATGCTTCTTTTTGCTTGCAAGAGTCAAAACAAAACAGAAGATAAAGTAAAACCAGCAATGAGTAAAGTTTCTTCATTCTTTTTTGTTTTTTTGCGAAAATACGTAATTTTATTGGTATCAACTACATTATTTCCTTTTTTTTATATTGAAACAGTCAGGCGTCCAAAACAAGGAAATGACATGATTACATCAGATTACTTGCTTCTGCCAACTTGCTTTCCGCATATAAAGAAAACTCAAAAGCCCTATAACACCTGCATAAACATATTCGGCTCCCCAACAAACTGCCACATCTTGCTTCATAATCAAAATAACCACAACGATGTATAACAGATAACATGACAAGGCTATCAATTCCAAGAAAAAGGCTGAGCGGGTGTTCCCCGTACCCGATACGGACTGGAAATAGATATATCCAGATGTTTGTAATAAGTAGCTTCCGCAAAGTACCCAAAGCGTAGGAACAGCAGTTGTTATCAAATCGGACAGATCTGTGTAAACATGCAGAATGGGCGTTGGAAAACAGGCTATCAAAAGAATAATAGGCCAGACAATGGCAGAACATAACCGAATGTGCTGATGAATGGTGGCACGTATATGAACAGTGTCACCTGCACCTATCTGATTACTGATAAGCGAACTGCATGTGGAAGCAAATGCCATGATAATCATAAAGGGAATACTTGACACATTGCGTACCACATTCGTTATTGCCAATGAGCGCTCTCCCAAGTGTTCTATAAAAATGAAAAACAAGAACCAAGTACTGATGGATATCGCATTCTGTATCATGGTCCATAGGGAGATTTTCATTATATGGCGGAGCTCATCTAGCCTGAAACGAACCAAGTGGTTTAAGTTATACTTCTTACAGTCAACTCGCTTCCATGTATAAAGAATAAAAAACAATAAAGAAAATAATTCAGCTAAAGAAGAACCTATAGCTGCTCCGACAATTCCAAGAGCCGGCATTCCCCATTTTCCAAAAACCAATATATAGTTAAACAAAATATTGGAAAGAACCATTACAACGGAATTCAAGGTAAGTGTCTTGGTTTGAGTTGTTCCTACAAAAAATGCACGAAACATCACGGCTGCAAAAGAAAAGAAGAAACCAAACACACGCCAGTTTATATAACTGACTGCTGCCTCACAGATACGGGGAGATACAACAAGCTCTCCCAAAACAGATGAAGAAAATAAGTGAGATAATACAAACATGACAACTGCCATGAACAGCAAAAAGTAAAGCCCCTGATAGAATATGCCACCTATCATTTTATAGTTACCTTCTCCATTACGCCGGGCTATCAATATTTGGGCTCCCACGCTGAAACCAAAGCCAAGCATGAAAATAGCAAGATAATATACTCCTGCTATAGCAGAAGCTCCCAACTCTATTTCTCCCACTCTGCCCATAAAAGCTGTATCTGTCATACCTATCAGCTGTTCCATTATCAAACTGATTAAAATAGGATAAGCTATTTGCCATATTTGCCTGTTCGAATATGTAACTGGTCTGTCCATTTCATTTTGCTTTTATACCTTACAATCAAAAAGTCTATTTCATACAATAGCCACTGTAGTAAGCCTACAGCTGCTCTGAACCGAAGACAAAAAAAGCCGGAGTAGATAACTCCGGCTTCTCTGTATTATCAGTAAAAATCAATTATTTGATTTCGTTTGCATACTTAGCAAATTCACGATCGTTTTGAGCGCTTGCAGCCAAAGCAGCATCTTTCTGAGCTACTTTTGCCATGCTTGATTTAACCAAGTCTGCATTGTTAGTTCTAGCACCTACAACAGCCATCAAATAGTCAGTGTAAGCATCCGGATTCTTAACTGCATTCAACGTATTTTTAGCTTTGTTGTAGTCTTTTGCAAGAATCTGAGCCAAAGCAGCTGAGTTTGTCTTAGTATCACCAAATGCCTGAACAGCACGATCATACTGACCTTGTTTGATATACAAGTTACCCAAAGCTTCGTTTGCAGTGTTTGCACCTGTTGACTTGCTCAAGTAAGTTTCTGCGTTAGCAACATTACCCTTAACCAATTCGCAAAGACCAAGGTTAGTGTTTACTTCAGCAGCGTTAGAGCTCTTGCTTGCAGCTTGTTTAAAGTAGTTTTCAGCAGCAGCTTTATCACCAGCAGCATAAGCCATCATACCCAAGTTATTGTATGCACGATAGTCGTTAGGATACAGCTGAACTGTTTTCTTATAGATAGCTTCTTTACGAGCATTGTCTTGAGTCAAAGTAGCAGCATACAATAATTCGTCTACGCTCAACACTTTAGCATCAGTATCAAATGCAGCGTTGATTTCTTCGTCGCTACGTCCGATAGTATCATAGTTTGCAGTCAAACGAGCACGACGCAACTGAGGAAGAATTTCGTCAGCCAAAGTTTTGTAAACTGAAGAAATGTTCTTGATTTCAGTTTCACGCTGTTCAGGATCAGAGTACATAGAAAGAACACGCAAGATCAAGTCTTTATCCTGGATGTTTGATTTAGAAACCAGTTCCTGGAATCCTTCCCAGTCTTGAGCAGTGTATTTAGTGTCAACGTTTGTTTCAATTTTACCTCTCTTCAGTTCCTTATTCATATACTTAGCAGTGTTATCCTGACGATTTTCAGCAAGATTTGTATTCAATTTAACACCACCATCAGGTGAAGCGTAAGCAGAAACTTCGATATTATTCAATCTGTAGTTCTTAGTGTCACCAGCAACTGTTACAACTTGTTTGTGGAAGTCTTTCAAACCTTCAGATTTCAATTCGCTTGCACGAAGGTTAGCCTGCTGAATCAAGAACATGATCTGAGCTTCTTTCTTCTGAGCTACGATACGCTGATATTTATCAGCTGCGTAGGCTGCATTTGCAGAAGCAACAGTAGGCAATTCTGATGTTGCAATCACACCGTCTGCAATTTTTACAGAAGGAATAGTGTATTCTTTTTTACCTTTCTTAATCTTGAAATCCAAGTAGAGTTCTGACTTAGCCATTTCAGGAACATAGTCGAAAGAGGCTTTCATTGTGTAAGTACCACCAGCCTTATAAGAAATAGACTGATCATTACCTTGTACTTTTTCACCCTGGAATTTTGCAGGCTGGCCTTTAGCTTCACCGCCTTCCCATCTCAATACCGGAGTTACTTCAACTGTTGCGTTTTTCTTGAAGTATTTTTCCGGGAACTTACCTGTAATTGTAACAGGAACTTTACCACCAACAGCTTCCAATACTTCTGGATTAGTTGTGAAGTAGTCAGCAGACAATTCGCCCATCTTGCTACATGAAGAGAAAGCAAGGACTAATAATGCCACTAAGGACAAATACAACTTCTTAATCATGATTTTTTAAAATTTAGGTTTATAATATTTTCTCTCAAATTACGACGTTATTCAAGTCTTGATTTGGAGGCAAAGATAAGAAAAACTACAATAGCAGTTAACTTTCTCACCTATTTTTTTTTAAAACTCTTAAAAAAAAGATTAAAAGCCGGAACATCCTCTTCTTTTTTTCATATTCCGAGGATGATGACCTATTATTTCTTCCCTCAAACGGGTACGGTCAATGTGAGTGTAAATTTCCGTTGTTCCTATGCTTTCATGCCCCAACATACATTGAATGGCACGAAGGTTGGCTCCTCCCTCCAGCAAATGCGTGGCGAAAGAATGACGAAAGGTATGCGGACTTATTTTCTTTTTCAGCCCCACCTGGTCGGCTAACTCTTTTATTATATGAAACACCATAATGCGAGAAATGTTTTTGCCAAAGCGACTAATAAACACATAATCACCATAAGCCGGCTTAATCAGCCCCTCTCCCCGGACCAGAAAATAATTTTTCAATTCCAGAACCGCACGGGGCGAAACAGGAACCAAGCGCTGTTTTCCACCCTTACCTTCTACTTTTATGAAGCCTTCTTCAAGATACAAATCGGACAACTTAAGATTACACAATTCAGAGACCCGCAGACCACAGCTATAAAGCGTTTCCATTATAGCACAATTACGCTGTCCTTCCCTCGTGCTTCTGTCAACAGCCCCTATCAGCAAATCAATTTCTTCAACCGTCAGTACATCAGGCAAATGCTCTCCAATCCGAGGAAACTCCAACAGCTCGGTAGGATCTTGTTCCAAATAACCATCCAAAACCATAAAACGGAAAAACGAGCGTATGCCTGAAAGTATTCTCGACTGCGAACGCGGATAAATTCCCACATCGCGAAGCCCGGCTGAAAATGTTTCCAGATGTTCCAGCGTTACATCCATCACATCCAGTTGTTCAAGCTCTAAAAATGCCAGCAATTTATCCAAATCAGAGAGATAAGCATCCACCGTATTATCCGATAATGCTTTCTCCAACTTAAGGTATTGCTTATACTTTAATATAATCTTCTTATTTTTATCCCAAATTTTCATTTCTTTTTCTTATCTTTGTACCCAAATTCTTCAACAAAAGTATTAAAAGTTTAGAAGAATCAATATGATGAAATTACAAATTATCAATGGCCCTAATATTAATCTATTAGGAAAACGTGAACCTTCTATTTACGGAGAGGAGTCTTTCGAAAGTTGCCTGACCCGCCTCAAAAGACTTTATCCGGATATTCAATTGGAATATTTCCAGTCAAACATAGAAGGAGAAATGATTAATAAAATCCATGAAGTAGGATTCTCTTATGACGGAATCATCCTAAATGCAGGAGCATACACCCACACCTCCATCGCATTACAAGATGCAATCCGTGCTATTACTACCCCCGTAATCGAAGTACATATTTCAAATGTACATACCCGCGAGGAGTTCCGGCACAAATCCATGATTTCCTGTGCATGCCTCGGAGTAATCTGTGGTTTCGGTCTTGACTCATACCGCTTAGGTATAGAAGCGCTCTTACAAAAACAGAAACAATAAATTTAGTTTAAACATATGATGCTCAAACAAACAAAAATCGTTGCGTCCATCTCGGACTTACGTTGTGAAGTAGATTTTATCAGAGACCTCTTCAATGCAGGTATGAATGTTGTTCGAATGAACACTGCCCATGCCAGCCGCGAAGGATTCGAAAAACTAATTGCTAATGTGCGCGAAGTTTCGAACCGTATCGCTATCCTTATGGATACCAAAGGTCCGGAAGTACGTACAACAGCTAGTGCAGAAGGACCGATTGATTTCAAGACCGGTGAGAAGGTTCGCATTGTCGGTAATCCGGAACAAAAAACCACTCGCGAGTGTATTGCTGTAACTTACAGCGGATTCGTCAATGACCTTTCTGTTGGTGCTGATGTTTTGTTAGATGACGGTGAACTAGAATTAAGAGTCATCGATAAAGATGAAAATGCTTTATATTGCGAAGTATGTAATGATGCTACCTTAGGCAGCCGCAAAAGTGTAAACGTTCCCGGAGTACGTATCAACCTTCCTTCACTTACAGAAAAAGACCGCAACAATATTCTTTATGCTATTGAAAAGGATATTGATTTTATTGCCCATTCATTTGTTCGCAACCGTCAGGATGTTTTGGACATCCGTGAAATCCTAGATGCACATAACAGCGACATCAAGATTATCGCAAAAATTGAGAACCAGGAAGGTGTAGACAATATTGATGAGATTCTGGAAGTAGCCGATGGAGTTATGGTTGCCCGCGGTGATTTAGGTATCGAAGTTCCACAAGAACGCATTCCTGGAATCCAGCGCCTGTTAATCAAGAAATGTATCTTAGCAAAGAAGCCGGTAATTGTTGCTACCCAAATGCTTCATACCATGATTAACAATCCGCGTCCTACCCGTGCCGAAGTAACTGATATTGCCAACGCTATCTATTACCGTACAGACGCTTTGATGTTAAGCGGTGAAACAGCCTACGGAAAATACCCGGTAGAAGCCGTAAAAACCATGGCTAAAATTGCAGCACAGGCTGAGAAGGATAAAATGGAGGAAAACGATATTCCTATTCCTTTGACTCCGGAAAATACAGATGTTACAAGCTTCTTGGCAAAACAGGCAGTACGCTCTACCAATCTGATGCCGATTCGCGCCATCATTACTGACAGTTTCAGCGGACGCACAGCGCGTAACCTGGCTGCTTTCCGAGGCAAATATCCGGTATTAGCTATCTGCTACAAAGAAAAAACAATGCGTCATCTTGCGTTGTCATACGGAGTGGAAGCTATCTATATGCCGGAAAAAGCCAATGGTCAGGAATATTACTTCACTGCTTTGCGCAAACTGATCAACGATGGTGTTTTATGTGAAAACGAAATGGTGGCTTACTTAAGCAGTGGAAAACAAGGCACACACACTTCTTTCCTTGAAATCAACCAAGTTGGTGATGTGCTGAACTATGCTGACGATTACGTTCTTCCTAACCGCAACCGTTACCTATAATAATGAAAGAAACGGATGCACTAGATGAATACATCCTTCAGCATATTGACGAAGAAGGAGACTATCTGAAAGCATTATATCGGGCGACGCATGTGAAACTCCTGCGTCCCCGAATGGCTTCAGGTCACTTGCAGGGACGTATGCTCAAAATGTTTGTACAGATGGTGCGTCCCAAACAAGTACTTGAGATAGGTACTTACAGTGGTTATTCTGCGCTCTGTCTGGCTGAAGGATTAGAGGAAGGAGCCATGCTTCATACCTTTGAAATCAATGATGAGCAAGAAGATTTCACACGCCCTTGGCTTGAGAATTCACCCTATGCTGATAAAATCAAATTTTATATCGGTGATGCTTTACAGATTGTGCCACAAATGGATATTACTTTTGACTTGGCATTTGTTGACGGAAACAAGCGCTTTTATGTGGAATATTACGAAATGATTCTCAAAAAAATGAGTTCCGGTGGTTACATCATAGCAGATAACACCCTGTGGGATGGTCATGTGCTAGAAGAGCCCCACCACACCGATACACAAACCATTGGCATTAAAAAATTCAATGACTGGGTAGCTGCAGACAAACGTGTGGAGAAGGTCATTCTCCCATTAAGGGACGGACTGACCATCATTCGTAAAAAATAATTTTAATGAATATGGAAACAACCAGACAAAATAAGATTGCCCGCCTCATTCAGAAAGAGCTGAGTGAAATATTTTTATTGCAAACCAAATCAATGCCCGGAGTATTGGTCTCGGTAAGCATCGTACGCATTAGCCCTGACATGAGCTATGCACGTGTTTACTTGAGTGTTTTCCCCTCTGAACGCAGCGAGGAAATCGTGAAAAATATCAATGGCAACATGAAGTCCATCCGATTTGAACTGGGGAATCGTGTACGCCACCAATTACGAATTATCCCTGAACTAAAATTCTTCGTTGACGACTCATTGGACTATGCAGCCCACATTGATGAGCTCCTAAAAAAATAAACTTATTTTCATTGATAGCCGATAGTGGACAGTTGATAATTAAGCCAATCATCAACTGTCCACTATCGGCTATCTTCTATCAAATGAAAAAATGAACTTCCCCTTCTACATTGCCCGCCGTTATCTTTTTTCAAAGAAATCCCATAATGCCATCAATATCATCTCTGGCATCTCGGTCTGCGGTGTTGCTCTAGCCACATTAGCCATGATCTGCACACTCTCGGTCTTCAACGGATTTCAAGACCTGGTTTCCACTTTTTTTACCGCATTCGATCCTGAACTTAAAATCACTCCTACAACCGGGAAAGTATTCAGTAGCCAAGACGAGAAAATACTTTCCATCCGCCAGTTTCCCGAAATAGAAGTTGCCTCAGAGTCATTAGAAGACAATGCGATGGTACAATATCAAGGGCGACAGGCAATGGCTGTCATCCGGGGAGTAGAAGATAATTTCAGTTTATTAACCCCTATCGACAGTATTTTATTCGGACGAGGTGAATTGAAACTGCATGACAACATCGCCTCATATGCCATACCCGGCATCCAACTCCTGTCGAATTTAGGAACAGGAATACGCTTTCTGGACCCACTAGAAATTTATGCCCCCAAGCGAGGAAGCAAAATAAGCATGACCAACCCTGCCGCCAGTTTTGTCTCCGATAACCTGTTTTCTTCCGGACTGACATTTGCCGTAAACCAAGAGAAATATGATGCCTCATACATCATCACCTCACTCCGTTTTGCCCGCCACCTATTTCAATATACCACAGAAATAAGTGCACTCAATCTCAAGCTAAAACCTGAAGCCGACCTCAACCAGGTTAAAGAGAAAATTCAAAATACTTTAGGAGGCAAATTTAAAGTAAAAGACCGCTATGAACAGCAAGAAGATACTTTCCGTATCATGAAAATAGAGAAACTTATTTCCTACATCTTTCTCACTTTTATTTTAATGATTGCCTGCTTCAATGTGATAGGCTCACTCTCCATGCTCATCATAGACAAACGTGAAGACGTTGCCACATTAAGAAACTTGGGAGCAAGTGACCAACAAATCGTCCGGATATTCCTTTTCGAAGGAAGAATGATTTCCTTTTTCGGAGCCATATCCGGAGTCATAGTTGGAGTTATACTCTGCCTGATTCAACAGCAATTCGGTCTGATATCTCTGGGGTCATCAGGAAGCTTCGTCGTCGATGCTTATCCGGTAAGCATCCACTTATGGGATGTCGCCTTGGTTTTTATCACCGTACTTTCCATCGGTTTTCTTTCTGTATGGTATCCGGTACGTTTTCTAAGCAAACGCCTGTTAAAGCATCAAGGATAAATTCTGCAAGCATTTTCTTACCTCCTTTCAATCGGCAGCGGCTGTTCCTTCCCGAATGGTCCTTTCTTTTTTCTTCCTTCTATCCACACAGAAAAGAGATAAAAGAAAGCTGCTGCCAGTTGAATCTACCCCTTTTTTAGAGCATAAGAAAGCAATTTCAAATTCACGTTCTTTCCGCGAAACTTCGATAGAAGATAGAAAGTTATCCATAATTATCACTACCTTTGCAAACGTAATATTGTAATTAAAAAAACAAGCTATATACGTATATGGAAAAGAAATTCAAAAGAACAACCGTCACCTCGGCATTACCTTACGCCAACGGTCCGGTTCATATCGGTCACTTGGCAGGAGTTTATGTGCCGGCTGATATCTACGTGCGTTACCTGCGCCTGAAGAAAGAGGAAGTACTTTTCATCGGGGGTTCCGATGAACACGGAGTGCCCATCACTATTCGTGCAAAAAAAGAAGGCATCACGCCTCAGGACGTAGTTGACCGCTATCATACTCTCATCCGCGACTCATTCAAGGAATTCGGAATCTCATTCGATACCTACGGACGCACCAGCTCGGAAGTACATCACCAAACCGCTTCCGATTTCTTCCGCAAGCTATACGACAAAGGAGAATTCATTGAAAAAACTTCTGAACAATATTACGACGAAGAAGCCAAGACCTTCCTTGCCGACCGCTATATCACCGGCGAATGTCCGCGCTGCCATGCCGAAGGAGCTTACGGCGACCAATGCGAAAAATGCGGAAGCACCCTCTCACCTACCGAACTGATTAATCCGAAAAGTGCCATCAGCGGAAGCAAACCGGTTATGAAAGAAACCAAACACTGGTATCTGCCCCTTGACAAGCACGAAGGATGGTTGCGCCAATGGATTTTGGAAGACCATAAAGAATGGCGTCCGAACGTATATGGACAGTGTAAGAGTTGGCTCGATATGGGCTTGCAGCCCCGTGCCGTAAGCCGTGACCTCGACTGGGGTATTCCTGTTCCCGTAGAAGGAGCCGAAGGCAAAGTATTGTATGTATGGTTTGATGCACCTATCGGCTACATCTCAAACACCAAAGAGCTGCTGCCCGACTCATGGGAAAAATGGTGGAAAGACCCTGAAACTCGCCTGGTTCACTTCATCGGAAAAGACAATATCGTATTCCACTGCATCGTGTTCCCTGCCATGCTGAAAGCTGAAGGAAGCTACATCTTGCCCGACAACGTACCGAGCAACGAATTCCTAAATCTGGAAGGAGATAAGATTTCTACCTCACGCAACTGGGCTGTATGGCTGCATGAATACCTGCAAGACTTCCCCGGAAAGCAAGATGTATTACGTTATGTACTGACCGCCAATGCACCCGAGACAAAAGACAATGACTTTACATGGAAAGACTTCCAGGCACGCAACAACAACGAACTGGTAGCCGTATACGGCAACTTTGTGAACCGTGCACTGGTTCTGACCCACAAATATTTCGACGGCAAGGTTCCTGCCTGCGGCGAACTGAACGACTACGACCGCGAGACATTGAAAGAATTTGCCGACGTAAAAGCGGAAGTAGAAAAGTTGCTGAACGTATTCAAATTCCGCGATGCCCAGAAAGAAGCCATGAACCTGGCACGTATCGGCAACAAATATTTAGCCGATACCGAACCATGGAAGTTAGCTAAAACCGATATAGACCGCGTGGCAACCATCCTGAACATTGCCCTTCAGTTGGTAGCTAACCTCGCCATCGCATTCGAACCGTTCTTGCCATTCAGCTCTGAAAAGTTACGCAAGATGCTGAATATGGAAAGCTTTGAATGGGAACAGTTAGGCCGTACTGATTTGCTCGCTGCCGGACATCAACTGGACAAAGCCGAACTGCTGTTCGAAAAGATTGAAGACGAAACGATTCAGGCACAAGTAGACAAGTTGCTGGCAACCAAGAAAGCCAACGAAGCAGCCAATTACAAGGCCAATCCGATTAAACCGGTCATTGCATTCGAAGACTTTGAAAAACTGGACATCCGCGTAGGAACCGTATTGGAGTGCGAAAATGTGCCTAAGATGAAAAAGCTTCTGAAGTTCAAGATAGCCGACGGACTGGAAAACCGCACCATCGTGAGCGGAATCGCCCAGCATTACAAGCCTGAAGAGCTGGTAGGCAAGCAGGTATTGTTCATCGCAAACCTTGCTCCGCGTCAGTTCAAAAACGGCTTAGTCAGCGAAGGTATGATTCTGAGTGCCGAGAACTTCGACGGTTCATTGGCTGTAACTTCCTTGTTGAAAGAAGTAAAACCCGGAAGCGAGGTAAAATAAAAAGCCTCCGAACCGATTAACATAATCTGAAACGCAGTTTAAGCAGATTTACGCAGAGAGTTCATCTAATCTGCAAGAATCTGTATAATCTGCGTTTCATTTATTTTCCTACATCCACATTAAATTTATGGCAGAAAAAAATCTTAAAGAGAAAACGGCAAAGGGCTTATTCTGGGGCGGATTCAGCAATGGAGTCCAGCAGTTTCTCAACCTTTTGTTCGGCATCGTTCTTGCCCGTTTACTTACCCCATCCGATTATGGTATGGTGGGTATGCTTGCCATTTTTTCCGCCATAGCCGGCACGCTGCAGGAGAGTGGATTCATGGCTGCGCTTACCAACAAGAAAGACATCACTCCGGCAGACTATAACGCCGTATTCTGGTTTAATATTCTGGTTAGCGTTACTGCGTATATTATCCTATTCTTCTGTGCCCCTTACATCGCAGCCTATTACCGTCAGCCCGAACTGACCGCACTCGCCCGATACTTGTTTTTAGGCTTTGTCCTTGCCAGCACTTCCATTGCCCAAAGCACTTATCTTTTCAAGAACCTGATGGTAAAACAGAAAGCCATTTCCCAGATTCCCGCATTACTCCTGTCAGGAACCGTAGGCATCATCATGGCATATAACGGCATGGCATACTGGGGAATTGCAACTCAAACTTTAGTTTATATCTCCACCATTTCAATCTGTTTCTGGTATTTCTCTCCCTGGCGTCCCAGTTGGCATATTGACCTCCGCCCCTTAAAAGGAATGTTCGGGTTCAGCAGCAAAGTATTGCTTACCAACATCTTTACCCAAATCAATAACAATGTATTTTCAGCCATTATCGGCAGGTATTTCTCCCCCCATTCAGTGGGGTACTTTACTCAGTCGAATAAATGGAGCAACATGGGTTCTGCACTGATCAGCGGTATGATAAGCAGCACCGTGCAACCTGTATTGGTTGAAATCTCCGACAACCGCGAACGCCAGCGGAACGTCTTCCGGAAACTGCTCCGCTTTACAGCCTTCCTCTCTTTCCCTGCCATGTTCGGACTTGCCCTGATTGCTCCCGAGTTCATTGAAATCACCATCGGGTCAAAATGGAAACCCTGCATCCCCTTCTTACAGATACTCTGCATTTGGGGAGCCTTCTTCCCTCTTACTACCCTTTACACCAATCTTATCATAAGCAAAGGCAAGTCGAATATCTACATGTGGAATACCATCCTCTTAGGCATTCTTCAAATCATAGCTATCCTTGCCACAGCATCCCATGGGCTCACCCACATGATTGGCGTATTCTGTCTGCTTAACATCAGCTGGCTCCTTGTCTGGCACTTCTTTGCCGGACGGGAGATACACCTCAGCCTGTGGAAAGCCGTATGGGATATTCTCCCCTTCATGGCAAGTGCAATAGTTACCGTCGGGATTACTTGGTATCTGACCCGCTCATTCACCCATCTTTACGGACTTCTTGCAGCCAAACTTTTTACCGCTATACTCATTTACTGCAGTATTATGTGGATAGGCAAGTCACAAATATTCAAAGAAACACTCCAATATTTACGCAAGCGCAAATAAATGTGTATCTTTGAAAACTTAAGAACTGAAAACTCAAGAACTTACCTGATATGAACTACATCGCTACCTGGTTTTATAAAGAATCGAAAGACGAAGCCAGCTTCTATCCGCAAGGTGGTGGTAAAGGAGACTCTCCTCTGCTTCACTCCATCTATATGCAGATTCAAGTACCTTTCTTCGTCACCTTCCGGCACTTTAACCCCGACGCACACCTGCTTTTCTTCACCAACCTTGAAGCAAGCATGCTGCCTCCGTTCCTTCAGGAAGCATTCCGCAGGCTCAAAGTAAAAGTTATCACCCGCCCCTACCAGAACCGGCCACCTAAAGGTTGGTACAGTGCCTGGCAAAACCAGTTTTACATTTATGACATCTTTCAAGAAATGGAGTCACGCATGAAAACTGATGACTGCCTGCTGGTATGCGATGCCGACTGTATCTGCATCAAGCCCCTGACGGAGCTTTTCCAAACAACCCGTAGCGTGGGAAGCGCACTCTACGAACTACAGTATGCTCCTACACAAGTTATCAACGGAACCACCTTAGAGAAAATGGAAGCGTTCTATACCTCCTGCTATGGCAAACAGCCTTCCTCACCCATACGCTATTACGGAGGCGAATTTATCGCCTTGCGTAAAGATAATATACAAGCACTCAATCAGGCTCTTCCTTCATTATGGGAATATAACCTAAAGCAAACCGGGGTAGACAATCTGCGTCTTTGTGAAGAAGCCCATGTATTGAGCCTGCTTGCCGAACGGCTTTCATTCCGGAACAGTCATGCCAACCGATATGTAAAGCGGATGTGGACCAATCCGCATTTCCGGAACATTACCTCCGGCGATGAAGAGCTTCCGGTATGGCATCTGCCATACGAAAAGAAACGGGGGCTTTATTACCTTTACCGCTACTTTACCAAGCTAACATACACTTTAGGAGACGAAGCTGAATTTTTAAGACGCGCCCAATATTATAATGGGATTCCCCACCGCAGCTTCCGCAAGCGTCTCAAAGACCGTATTACCGTAACGATACGAAAGCTATTTGCCCTCTGCTGACAGAAGAGCAAAATGAGTACGAAAGCAAGTCAGTTGCCCGTAAAAAGAAGAACCCAATCTTGTCCGTTCAGACAAGATTTGCTAAGTTTGTAACAAATATCACATTTCATGAACAAACCCCGTATCTATACCCCACAAGAGCTGGAACAGTTACACGAAGTACTCTATGAAATCTTAAATGAAATCGTACGTATCTGCCAGAAACATCAGATTCCGTTTTTTGTCATCGGCGGAACAGCCATCGGAGCTTTATACGATGAAGCCATCCTACCGTGGGATGATGATGTAGATATAGGAATGAAGCGCGAAGACTATAACCGCTTCCTACAGGTTGCCTCCCGAGAGCTTGACAAACGGTACTTTCTTTCTTACATAGAGACTGACCCTCATACGCCTTATTACTTTGCCAAAGTAAAGAAGAACCATACCCTATTTGTGGAAAGGATGTTTAAAAACGTAGATGTACATCCGGGAATCTATGTGGATATCTTCCCCTTCGACCGCATCCCTGATAACCGCCGGCTGATGAAACTTCAGCACGAAACAGTGAAGTTCCTGAACTGCTGTCTGATGGGAAAGGAAGCATGGCTATGGAAGCACTGTGGCACTTGTGAGATAGAAAACCCCTCCAACCGGGGATTTATCCCTTGCTTGATAAACCGCCTTATTGACCTCTTGCTTCCTAAGAAAGCAATCTTCCACCTTATGGTCAAAGCGCAAACTTACTTCAACAAGAAGAAGACCCGCTACTATAACAACGTCATGACTAAAACCGACCATGTAACGGAAGAGGACCTGAATCATCTGGAACCGGTCAAATTCGGTCCGCTCACCCTGATGGCTCCCCAAGGACTGGAAGCCTTCTTGCGGTATAACTACCCGAAACTGCACCGTTTCAATGAAGAAGAGCAGGCACAGGTAGCCAATCACTATCCCGAAGCTTTATCGTTTAATACACAGGCTGAAACCCACTCTACACAGAAAAAGTCTGCACAGCCTCACCTCTAAATACCGATAGCATTATGGAGAATCCTACTTCCACTCATAACGAACCCATCCGATATTCCGGACATCCCGCACTGGTCGATGTAGCCGTACTCATCTTGTTCTTCAACCGGCCGAACCAGCTGAGCCAGGTATTCGAACAGGTAAAGAAAGCACGCCCCTCGCGTCTTTTCCTCTACCAGGACGGAGCAAGAAACGAAAAAGATTTGCCCAGCATCGAGGCATGCCGCAAGGTAGTGACAGACATCGACTGGGAGTGTGAAGTACATCATAATTATCAAACTCAGAATGCTGGATGCGACCCTTCAAACTACAATGCCCAGAAATGGGCTTTTTCGCTTGCTGACAAGTGTATTATCTTTGAAGACGACAGTATCCCTTCAGTCAGTTTTTTCCGCTTCTGTAAGGAAATGCTCGACCGCTACGAGCACGATACCCGCATCAGCATGATTGCCGGATTCAACAACGAAGAAATCACGCCCGATGTGCCGTACGACTACTTCTTTGCCACCACGTTCTCCATCTGGGGATGGGCAAGCTGGCGGCGGGTCATCGCCCAGTGGGATGAACACTATACGTTTCTTGACGACCGCTTCAGCATGAGCCAACTGGAAAACCTCATTGCCACGCGGCGTTACCGCAACGATTTCACCTACATGTGCCACCGTCACCGTGAACACGGAAAGGCTTATTACGAAACCATCTTCCATGCCTCCATCCTGTTCAATTCCGGTCTCAGCATCGTGCCTACCCGTAACATGATCAACAATCTGGGCGCAACTGCCGACTCCGTACACTTCGGAAGCTCGCTCCGCACCCTTCCGCGTGGTTACCGCCGTATCTTTACCATGAAGCGCTACGAGGTGGACTTTCCGCTGAAACACCCGCGCTACGTCATCGAGCATACACCTTATAAGGAAAGTGTCTATCGCATCATGGGCTGGCGTCATCCCTGGATTAAAATCGGACGCTCGTTCGAAGAACTTTTCCTCAACCTGCGCTACGGCAATTTCAAGTTCATCGGGCAGTCTATCGTCAACCGACTCAACAAATGGATGGGGAGAAATCAATGTCATTAGCTCAAGTTCCGCAAGCTTGCTTTCGAAGCTCACCTCCCATCCTTATCCAAATACAACCGCTTGAGATGGGTTATCAGATTCTTCTTCAGATAATATTGGCACAATACCGGATTATCATCCTCCTGCAACGAATCCACCAAAGAAGCAAGCTCCGAGTTTCCGTTTCTTGCTATCTGTTCCCGATTGCTATAAAGGAATTCGGCATCTAAACAATCCAAATCCTCATCCGACATTCCTCGCGCAAGCCCAAGATTCGAATAGGAGTTTAAATCCGGCTGAAATACATCTGAAACCAAAATACCGGTATCTCCGTCCCAAACTAATGTTTCCAAGTTATTGACAGACAACAACAAGTAATCGCCCCCCCGATTTTACAGCTGTAAGCCCAAGGCTTTGCCCCTCTTTCATCATCACATTCCTTAACTCCATAAACTCCAATCCGGCATGTCCGGCAAGAAAACTTTCGTCCGGCAATATATCCGGAAGATTCACAACGCCTTCTGTCACCATCTTTCCCTCCTTGAAAACATACAGTTTGTTCGACAGAGCCGCAATAAAATAATCCTTTCCCCAGCATGTAGCCATCGGATAATACAAATAGGGATAATATGCTTCTCCCGAACTAAGTGCAGGAGCATCCAACAGCTTTTCCGAAACAAGCCGTTCATCCTCCTGACGGAACACGCAGCAAGCCTTATCAATTTCCATTGCCTTATTAGGCAAAGGGAAGTAAGCGAACAGCGTACCGTCATCCCCAACTCGGAACGAAGATACATTTGCATCCTTCTCATCAAGCAACAAGGTAGAATGATAGCTGCCGTCATAGTTGTAACGGATAACCTTCCGCTCGATGGCACAAAAAATCCATACCAACTTATGCAGACGGTCGATACCATAGCAATCCATAGCATGATATTCCTCCGGTCCATCTCCCTTATGTCCTATTTCATTCAGGAATTTTCCCTTGCTGTCGAAAACAAACAGCCCTCTCTCGTCCTGTACAAAACAATGGTTTCCATCCCGTTTGGCAGACATGATATATCCTAACAGGCAATTATCCGAGGTCTCCAAAGGTATAAATGCAATACTATCGACCATATCGTCCAAACTGACAGACACGGGCGTTTCGGGGTTCAGTATTTGAAGCGTTTTTTCCTGAACCGGCTCAACTTGCCGGCAAGCTATACCGAATGTGCAGAGCAAGTCAATCCATACAGACTTTAACCAAGCTGAAACGATATTACGTCTTTTCATAGCATTATTGTATTTCCTATTCAAATAAATTCCGACAACATATAACTTAATCGAATATAAAGATACAATAATTCATTCACAAAGCCTACTCCAAACGATAAAACACCAGCACCGGATTCCCTTCTTTATCCACCTGCTTCAGACAAGCCTTCAGTTCAAGGGAAGTAACCTCCTCTTCCATATCAAGCAACGAAAGGCTGCCTACCAGCAAATCCCCATCCGTACCGACGGGCAGAGGAAACAGCCCGCCCAAGCCCAAATCATCCTGCACAGCAGCGACTTCCACGTTAATAACTCGTCCCGATACCTTGTTCCAAGCCGACAGGTATAGGTCTTTTTGAACGTAATACTTCACTGCCAAGGCAGTCCGGTTTTCATATACATACAGAAAACGGATGTAATCGTTCGACAAGATTTCATGCATCACGTCTCCCGAATCTTCCGACTTTTCAAAGACATCAGCTTCGGGCAGGGTTCTATCCCCCCATTTCAACTCCCAGCATACCTGCAACGAGTCGTTCACCCATTCATAAATCCGGTTCGAGAAATACGGACAAACACGCATCCTTCCTTCATAACTATAAAACGGAGCTGCATTTCCATGCAATATCCTGCCGGAAGCCGGAGCGTCATAATAAGTCGTCAATACATTGCCCTCCTTATCCGCCTTTACATATTGCTTCCCGCCGAAAAGATCATTCTTCCGCAAAGGAAAGTAATACAGATACTCACCCTCTGCCGGAACACAGAAAGCCAGCGGAGCCAGACCGGGCAGCTTGATTTCTTCCTCGTAATTGAGGTTTTCCAAATCATATTTCAACAGCCTCGACATCATACGGTCCATCACATACAACGAGCCTCCGGAGCGGTCAATCCAAAACGCATGCGGACTGAGAAACTCTCCCGGTCCGTTTCCCGTCCCCTCCATTTTCCGGATAAACTTTCCGTCCGTAGCCGAGAACACCAATACTGCATTGGTCTTATACGTATCGAGCAGATAAATCCGGTCTTTCCATACCTCTAACTGGTCTATACTTCCCAACAGCGAGCGGTCGGATGTTTCCAAAGGCAGAAAACGTTCCACCTTTATCAGTTCCGAACTTTTGCAAGTCTGCACCTTACCGAAATCTACAAACTCCGCTTCCAAGCAGGTCTCGCCTTTCTGCGAGGTACACCCACACAAAGCCCCTAATAACATACCGACAAATAAAATCACATACTTATACATCATCATTCAAATTCTACCAATACTTCCCCCTGATTTCCAATTCTAAACGCCTATTTCTTTATCGGATATCTGTATCGAAATGTCCAAAATCAAACTTGAACTTAACGAGCAACGGGTTGTCTTCTTCTGTTACATCATATCCCTTTATCAAACGAGCCATGCGACTGTCTTCCATAAAAAGAGAAGGGTACAAGATACCATAAAAAGACGTTCCATCAGAGCTTATTACCACAACCGGAGTATCCATGCTCTGATTACCACAGAAAACCTGAGAGGTACTTTTCTGTACAGCAATGCAATACAGCTGCTTCTTCGGTGTAGCCGTACTGACATACAATACATCTTCCGTCTCAAAAGCAGAAAGCAGGCTTTTAAAATAAGGCTGCTCGTCTATTTTTTCCCACTCGGTCACCGTCTCTGCCTTTTCATCAGCCGGAAAGGCCCAACGACCGAAATCAAAAGAATATTTAGGCAACACGCTATCGCCCGACAGGGTCTCGATGGAATACTGCCCGCAGTCTGAAATCAGATTCAACTTACCCGCTGCATCCTGATAAAACTTCTGACAGACAAAAGGAAATCCCCGACGCTCTTTCATAGCAAACAAATGTCCGCCATCGGAAACATACAAACAGTTATCCGGATTTACCGACCAAAAATAAAACCGACTGTTACCTCCATCCGCAAACCGATAAAAAGAGGAAGCCAGTTTCTTATCCAACGCTATCCGATTACGATAAACTCCTGTTTCCAGATCGAACACAAGAATCGAAGTGTTATCCAAAAGTAAGATATTCCGTTTATCCCGGCTTACAATAACGTCCTTAATAATGGAATACTCTTTATCACCAACTCCCAAAGCGTCAATCTGATAGAGAAACTTCCCTTTGCCGTCGAAAACAAACAAAGCTCGCTGCTTGCTGTCATTATATACAATCCGGTTTTCACCAAACACACAATTATTAGCGTAACTCAACATGCAGGAATCATTGGTTTCTAAAGGAATCACTTCCTCTACTTGCAGTATTGCATCCCAGTCGAACTCTGCATCTTCATCATAATTGATAACAAAGGCATTTTCCGCCGACTGTCGCTCGGAGGTACATGAAAACAGAGCAAAAACTATACCCAATAAATAAATATATCTTATCATAACATTCTCTCGATTAACATGAAATAAAAAAAATCTATACAATGATATACAATTGATATCGATCACCCCAATCAAAGTTTTTCTATTCCATCTAAAATACTTACAAAAAACATTTAATCTCCAATAAAAATATAGCGATAACTATTAATCCCTATATTGTCTTAAAAACTCATCATTAAACACAATAATTTAATAGTATTATCGCTATATTTATTTACTGCAAAGCAAGTTTACTTCAATAGACTAACAATCGGATGGATAACAATCTTCACTACCACCTCTCTCACAACTTACCCAACGTTTATACCAAACAGGATCGGGGCACTGACCTGTATGCTTAGTATATCCTCCCCCTCCTTCTCCACCAGCCAAAGCTTCCACATTCTCCAACATCAAACCAGACAATTCTACTTGTTTTTGTGACTGATACACATTATACCCGGCAACGCAGGCAAACACCGCTACAAGCGATAATTTAATAATTCGTTTCATACTGATTATTTTTAATTTTTAAATAATAGGTTCATAAATCACATTTCAATAAGGGAATTTCCTCTTTACCATTCTATTTCCATCGGTCAATCCTCCTTTCGTTTAATGGTGTTATTTAATTCATTCCAATACAACCCTTACTTTCATCCCGTTTCTCGGACAAACAACACAGCCTGTCCCCAAACAGTCTATCACACCGCCTTCCCCATTCGCCAACGCTTCAATGTTTGCCGAAATAATCGAGTCCATTGCCGTACTTCTCTCATTGACTTTCTTCAACAGAATTAATGCCGTTACCACTACCGATAAAATCAGTAAACTGATTTTCATTGCTTTCTTCATCGTTCTTTTATTTTTAAAATTATTGCGAACTAACAGCATAAAGCCGGAAAAAGCAAAAAAAGTTCCTTAGATTTGTCTAAGGAAACCCACATTGAACGATTTTATGATAGATTTGAACGATTTTTCACTTTTTTCGTTACATTTGCGAGCAAACACACGAAGATACCATGAAAAATAGATTGAAAAGGATATCGGTAAAAAGTATTCTTTGGGTTGGAGTTACTGCCGTGTTCCTCTTTTATTCCCCCCTCCAATCGGGAAAAAATACCCTCCGTCACCTATTGGATGAAGCACTGAAGGAAGCGGCAGACATCGACTACCATCAACGCTATGCAGCCGAAATAAAATATGCAGACTTACCCACCGGAAAGAAAACCAACCAGGTTAAGGTTAGCACAGAAAAAGGAACGGAAATCATCATGCTAAAAGACAGCGTAGAAGAACATATTGCCCGACAGTTAGGCGCACAATATGCTTTAGCACAATTCCACCCGCTCAACCCGGATACATTAAACTTACTGTTCAACGAAATATTAAAAGAAAAGGGTATTCATGTTCCTACCGGAATCGTTTACCGAAACAAGAAACAAATAACATATAGCGAGAACGACTCCACCACCCTGCAAGAGGCAGTCCGTTCAAGCATCCAAACGCTTGATGCGAAAAATACCATACACATACAGGCATGGGCAGCTTGCGACCGGAAGACTTTATTGCGTTATACCGACCGGAAAACATTGCTTTCCGTTGCTGTATATTGCCTCTATACACTGTTTGTTTTATGGACTATGCGGAACAAGAAAAAAGAAAAAGCCCCGCAAGCCGAAGAAATTCCTATAACAGAATACTGCCAGCCCACAGAAGAAATTTCCGACCAAATACCGAAGGAAGAAACCGACCCGATACGACAAGCAATCCGGTTGGAAGCTACCAGCCAACGGATGTATATCAACGGTCAATGTGTACATCTCCGCAAGATGAGCTGCCAAATCATGGCATTGCTGCTCGCTACTCCGGCCCACCGGACAACCCGTGAAGAAATAAGCCACGAATTATGGCCGGAAGAATACGGCAGAACAAGCAAAGAGGTTCTAAACAACCGCATGGACGGACACATCAACTATCTGCGCGACACATTAAAAGAATTCCCCGAATTCCAACTGGTAAAACAGGGAGAGTTCTATCGGATCGGCAGACCGGAATCCCCTTTTTAAATCAAAATCCATCCTTCTGTTCTTCTGTCGAACAACAAAAAAAGCGGCTCTCCGAAGAGAACCGCTTTTATATTTAGAATCCTGTAAGTCAGAATTACAATTTCGGACCAGCAGCAACCAATGCTTTACCAGCTTCGTTACCAGTGAACTTAGAGAAGTTCTTGATGAAGCGGGCAGCCAAGTCTTTTGCTTTTTCTTCCCAAGTGCAAGCACATTCGTAAGTATCGCGCGGATCCAAGATTTTCGGATCAACACCCGGCAATTCTGTCGGAACAACGAAATCGAAGAAAGGAATAGTCTTAGTAGGAGCTTTTTCGATAGAACCATCTAAGATAGCATCGATGATACCACGAGTATCCTTGATAGAGATACGTTTACCAGTACCGTTCCAACCAGTGTTAACCAAGTATGCCTTAGCACCAGTCATTTCCATCTTCTTAACCAATTCTTCTGCATATTTAGTAGGATGCAAGCTCAAGAAAGCAGCACCGAAGCAAGCAGAGAATGTCGGAGTCGGTTCAGTGATACCACGTTCTGTACCAGCCAACTTAGCAGTAAATCCTGACAAGAAGTAGTACTGAGCCTGTTGAGCGTTCAAGATAGATACCGGAGGCAATACACCGAATGCGTCAGCAGACAAGAAGATAACTTGTTTTGCGTGAGGACCTTTAGACACCGGTTTAACGATGTTTTCGATGTGGTGGATAGGATAAGAAACACGAGTATTTTCAGTTACGCTCTTATCAGCGAAGTTGATTTTACCTTCAGCGTCAACAGTAACGTTTTCCAACAAAGCGTCACGACGGATAGCGTTGTAAATATCTGGTTCTGATTCTTTATCCAAGTTGATAACTTTAGCGTAGCAACCACCTTCGTAGTTGAATACACCTTCGTTATCCCATCCGTGTTCGTCGTCACCGATCAACTTACGTTTCGGGTCAGTAGACAAAGTAGTCTTACCTGTACCAGACAAACCGAAGAAGATAGCTGATTCAGTTTCGTCCATATTAGTGTTAGCAGAGCAGTGCATAGAAGCGATACCACGCAATGGGTTGAAGTAGTTCATCATAGAGAACATACCTTTCTTCATTTCACCACCGTACCAAGTGTTCAGGATAACCTGTTCTTTAGTAGTCAAGTTGAATACAACTGCAGTTTCTGAGTTCAAGCCCAATTCTTTGTAGTTTTCAACTTTTGCTTTAGAAGCGTTGTAAACGATGAAGTCAGGTTCGAATGATTCCAGTTCTTCTTTAGAAGGACGGATGAACATATTAGTTACAAAGTGAGCCTGCCATGCAACTTCCATGATGAAACGAACTTTCAAGCAAGTAGCTTCGTTAGCGCCGCAAAAACCATCAACAACATACAATTTCTTGTTTGACAATTCTTTAGCAGCCAATTCTTTCAGTACATTCCAAGTTTCTGTAGTTACAGGCTTGTTGTCGTTTTTATATTCTTCAGAAGTCCACCATACAGTGTTTTCACTTGTAGCGTCTTTTACCAAGAATTTATCTTTAGGAGAACGACCAGTGTAGATACCAGTCATTACGTTTACTGCACCCAGTTCAGTTTCCTGACCTTTTTCAAAGCCTTCCAATCCAGCTTTTGTTTCTTCTGCGAACAATACTTCGTATGAAGGATTGTGCAAAACTTCTACGGTACCTGTGATACCGTATTTGGTAAGATCTAAATTTGCCATTGTTTCAAATGATTAATTTGGTTATATATCAAATGTTTACTATCAACATTCATCAGCACCTTGTTTAAGGCGCTACAAAAATAGTAGTTTATTTTTAATCAAAGAAGTTATTACAGAAAAAATTCCGTAATCCAAATAAAGATTTATACTTGTATAACAAATTTGCAAGTTCTACATGACAAATCAATTTTATTTTGTTTCTTTGCACCAATCAAACAGCTAATTGCATAACAAATAATCTATTCTGAAAGTTTATTATGAAAGTCATTAATTTAAGTCAGAACAATACGCTGATGAATCAGTTTTTAGCAGAGGTTCGTGACGTAAAAATACAAGGTGACAGTCTCCGCTTCCGCCGTAATATTGAACGCATCGGTGAAATCATGGCTTACGAAATCAGCCGGGAGCTTCCCTATCATACCCTGTCGGTACAAACCCCTTTGGCTACTGCCACCGAAAACGTACCGGCTCTCCAGCCGGTTGTAGCAACCATCTTGCGTGCCGGACTTCCGTTCCATCATGGTTTCATCAACTATTTTGACCGGGCAGAAAATGCATTTGTCTCAGCCTACCGCAAATACATCGATGCGGACAACTTTGACATTCATATTGAATATATCGCTTCACCGCGCCTTGACGGAAAGACGCTTATCATCACCGACCCCATGCTGGCTACAGGTGGTTCGATGGAGCTGGCTTATCAGGCTTTGCTCACCAAGGGAGAGCCGGAGCATATCCATATTGCCTCGGTCATTGCAAGCCAACAGGCCGTAGATCATGTACAGAAAGTGTTCCCCGCCGATAAGACCACGGTATGGTGTGCTGCCATTGACCCGGAACTGGATGCTCATTCTTACATCGTGCCGGGCCTGGGCGATGCCGGTGACTTGTGCTACGGTGAAAAAGAATAACCGATTTCAAACAGAAAAACTCACCTAAGTGTTTTCTTAAAAACGCTTAGACAAAAAGAAAAAATGCCTTGACGTTTTATTCGAAACGTCAAGGCATTTTTAATGGGTTTCAGCAAAGATGCTCTTATTTCACTTCCCAGGTATCATTTGTATCCAGAAGTTCTGAGAAAGTATGATAGTTCTTCTTCGAAGAAACCTCTTCAATCTGTGCTTCTACCGCTTCATCATAAGTAGGAGCTTCCACATCGCGAATCACACCGAGAGCAATGGGATAATCAGGGCCATCCATCAAAGCCAACTTCAACTGAAGCGTATTATCCTCGCAGTGAGCATCATGAATCAAGATGTCTTTCTCTGTAATGCCGTTTTCACCCAGTTTCACTACCTTCAGTCCGAAACCTTCCTGCATCAGTCCAAACTCACGGTTCGGTCCGAACAGCATGGGTTTACCATGCTCCAGATAAATGGCATTCCGTTCACGATCTTCCTTCTTGGCTACTGCATTATGGGTTCCATCGTTAAAGATTACACAGTTTTGCAGCACCTCAACCACCGAAGCTCCTTTATGCTTGGCTGCAGCCTTCAGCACTTCTACAGAAGGACCTCCGTCAACAGCTGCACAACGGGCAAAGAAGCGTCCGCGTGCACCGAAGCAGAGTTCTGCCGGACGGAACGGGTCTTCTACCGTACCATAAGGCGATGACTTGCTGACAAAACCACGGGCCGATGTAGGTGAATACTGCCCCTTGGTCAAACCATAAATGCGGTTATTCAGCAAAATCATATTGATATCTACATTTCTACGGATAGCATGGATAAAATGATTGCCTCCGATAGCCAGTCCGTCGCCATCGCCCGAAATCTGCCATACGGTTAATTTAGGATTAGCCACTTTTGCTCCGGTAGCAATGGCTGCCGCGCGTCCGTGAATGGTATGCATGCCATACGTATTCATATAATAAGGCAAGCGTGAAGAACAGCCAATACCGGAAATCACCGCAATTTCATGGGGCGGTACGCCCAACTCAGCCAATGCCTTATGAAAAGAGTTTAAAAAGGCATGGTCACCACATCCCGGACACCAGCGGGGTTGCCCTGCCTTATAATCGGCAGGTGTATAGTTTGTTTCGCTCATACACATTATTCCTCCATGATTTTAGTGAAAGCATCAACCAGTTCCTGTACCACAAACGGCTGACCTTTTACCTGATTAAACTGATGCAAATGAATGCCTTCCACCTTCATGCGCAAGTATCCGGCAAACTGCCCCAAGTTCTGCTCTGCCACTACAATTTTCTTATAACGGCGCAACACTTCTTCTGTATTCCGCGGTAGCGGATTGATAAAACGGAAATGAGCCAGTGCCGCTTTCCTCCCCTGCTTGTTCAGTGCATCCATGGCAGAATGAAGATGGCCATAGGTTCCGCCAAAGCCTACAATCAGTAAATCTGCATCTTGACAACCTTCTATCTCAAGCGGTGGAAGCACATCGGCTATTTTCTCTACTTTCTCAGCACGTAAGCGGGTCATCAGGTCATGGTTTCCCGGTTCGGTAGAAATAGCTCCTGTTTCATTGCTCTTTTCCAATCCGCCGATGCGGTGCATAAATCCTTCCGTTCCCGGTATAGCCCAATAACGCACTCCAGTTTCGGGGTTACGCAAGAAAGGAGTCCATGTTTCTGCCATTTCAGGACGCACGTACGGCGGACAGATGGCAGGATATTTGTCCAGTTCCGGAAGTCTCCAAGCGGCAGAGCCGTTGGCTATATAGGCATCACTCAACATAACCACCGGAGTCATGTGTTCCAATGCAATCTTACAAGCCATATAAGCAGCATCAAAGCAGTCGGTCGGCGAAGAAGCTGCAATGACGGGCATCGGACTTTCCCCGTTACGCCCATAAAGCACCTGCAACAGGTCGGTCTGCTCCGACTTTGTGGGAAGGCCGGTTGACGGACCTCCGCGCTGCACATCAATAATAACCAAAGGCAGTTCGGCAATCACTGCCAGATTCATAGCCTCACTCTTGAGGCAAATCCCCGGACCCGATGTGGTTGTTACTGCCAAAGCTCCGGCAAAGGCAGCTCCCACAGCAGAAGCACATCCGGCAATCTCGTCTTCACATTGTACGGTTTTCACGCCAAGTGACTTGTGTTTTGCCAGCTCATGAAGAATGTCGGTGGCAGGAGTAATGGGATAAGAACCTAAATAAAGCTCCAATCCGGCTTTCTCGGCAGCAGCCATCAGACCATAAGATGCCGCCTTGTTCCCGTTAATATCCATATAACGGCCAGGAAGTTTTTGCTGCTTGCTTGGTACCATATAACTCATAGCCACAGAAGCATGGGTGTTTTCACCGAAATGATAGCCGTCATAAAGAACCTTCACATTAGCTTCGGCAATTTCCGGCTTCTTCGCAAATTTTTCGCGCAACAGTTTTTCGCCCAACGCGATATCACGATGAAACAGCCAACATACCAGACCGAGCGCAAACATATTCTTGGTACGGAGTATTGTTTTATTGTCTAATCCGCTATCCTTCAGACTTTCCTTACACATGGTGGTAATAGAAGCCTCGACCACTTCATTCTTAATACCCAACTCCGAGAACGGATCTTCAAGCACAAACTGAGCTTTTTCCAAGTCACGCTTGGTAAACGAATCGGTATCAATGATAATGACAGCCTGCGATTTACAATATTTATATTGCGTTTTCAGGGCAGCCGGATTCATAGCCACCAGCACATCACACTTATCGCCCGGTGTGTACACCTTACCGGAACCGATATGAACCTGAAAACCTGAAACCCCGGTCAGCGAACCTTGCGGAGCGCGAATATCGGCAGGATAATCGGGGAACGTACTGATATCATTTCCCTCTGTAGCCGAAATATTAGAAAACATATTGCCCGCCAACTGCATCCCGTCACCGGAGTCACCGGAGAAACGTACCACTACATCGTCCAGCTCTTTGACAATTATTTCTTCTGCCATATAGAAACTTTTTAAATTTAAAATTTACAAAATCAATACTCGCAAAATTGGCGAAGTTCCATCAAAAAACAAAATAAATCAGCAGGTATTTAGAAAAGTACCAACAAAATGAAGCCGTTATGAGTTTTTTCTGAATAATAATAGAAAAGTTTACACAAAAAGAGTTACATTTGCACTCGTTGCCTTGGTAGTTCAACGGATAGAATAGATGTTTCCTAAACATTAGATAGGGGTTCGATTCCCCTCCGAGGTACAAATTATTTCTCAGAAATCCCCTGCCCCATACCAATTCCTTATTTTTACGGCAACTTGTTTTTTCAGCAGATAATCTTCATTTACCGGAGGTAAATCAGGAAGAGAAGCACGCTTCACATCAGCATGAAAAGCACCATACATCAACAATTTGTATTTATCGTATTCCCCCAACAGCAGATAAGGTGTAGCAAGATTCGGTAATAATCTGACTGCTCTCTTAAGGTAAGTACTTGCCGTAAGCGTATCCCCTATCCAATGGACAGCATAGCCGTATCGGGCATAGTCTGAAGCCGAGGCTTCATTGCCAGGTTTTTTCTCCAATGCTTTCCGCACCACACGCACATGAAAAAGACTATCACTCCGCTTCCAGCCATGCATCCATTCGTCATCCAACAGGCGAGGAGTATAGCAAATGGCTTCCGCCATCATCCGGCAGGCCGTTTCCTTATCACCTTTTGTATAGCACCTTCCGGCATAAGCTCGCAGATATAAGCTGTTTCGGGGAAAATCCATTGTCAGCTTCCGCAACATACTGTCTGCCTCTTCCGGATTCTCTTTCAAAAGAGTGCGTGAAGCATATAAGTAACAGAGTTGTGCATCATCGGGATGCTTCATCCAAGCTTCCCGGTAATCTCTCTGTTCCAAATAAGTCCCCGTAGGATCAAGCATCCGCAGCACTACCGGTACATTCCATGCCAACACAGCCACAAGCGAAAATCCGGCTATCGTATAGCTACTTGCTGACAATGGAATACGCTCCGGCTTTTCTTCCTCTTCCCTTTGAAGATAAGCGAGAAGCAGATAGACCACTAGCATAAGAAAAGGTATCTCTCCCCAAGCAGACTGGCTCATATCCTTAGCCAACAAAGCAAGAAGTGTACAACCGATGATGCGGCTTTCCCTCCGTTTGCGCCGCTGCCATAAGACACATACTACGGCGAGCAAAAATAAGACATAAAGTGATGTTCCAACAATTCCCTTCTCCACCAGCATCCGCGCCAACGTATTCGGCGGCATTGAAGTAAACGATTTCGTGCTGTCCTGCCCCGTTGCTGTATCAAGTGCATACATATAGTTCCCGTTACCATACCCCACCAACGGGCATACCTTGAAAGCAGTCCAAGCCGCTGATGTACCTTGTACCCTGCTTTCCGTACTTTGCCGCTGGGAAGCAGTACGGTTCATAGCCAAAGTGGTTTGCACTTCCTTCGGACAACACACCACAACCAACACCAGTGCCGCCAACGCCGAAAGAACAATCCGAAGTTTGTCTGCCTTATGCATTACCAGCAAACTACCGACCAGATAAATGCCCGAAGCAACATAAGCTCCGCGGGAAAAGGACAAAAAGATAGCCGTAAATGTCAAGAAGATGAAGACTGACGCATAACGCCGGCACGAAAGACACGCCCATCCCAAAATAAGCAAGAGTATTTCCGACCATACATTGGTGACATATCCTAACGGGCGAAACAGAAAACGGAAGTGGTACGTATCTTCGAAGCCGACTTCCAGCACGGACTTCCGAAACACAAAGAAAGACAATACGGCAAGCACAAGGGCGATACCCGTCAGCACATCACTGCCCGAACGGACGATGCGCTCCGCAGGTTGCCACGACAGAATCCGGCGAAACACAAAATATGCCACCAGCGCATACAGGGAGTACAAAGAAACACGAATGGCAGGTAAAGGGCATTCGGCATAAAGGCAAGAAAACAGGTCGTATAGCGTAATCAGACCAATGCATATGTCCAAGACCGTCCACCGCCTGAAAGGAAGCACGCGGATTGCCGTCAATCCGCCAGCCAGCAGCAAAAAAGAAACCAAGCGGGAATCATCTATACGAAACAAGAATATTCCCATTGCCACCAGCAGCATACAAGCCGTGGCGTACCACACCTCCTTATTCGGGCAGAACCTCGTATTATTATTTTCTTGCATACCGTTTTGTGAATGAAGTAATCGTCCTGTACACAAGATAGCCTATCAGGGCAAGGAATATCAGTTGCATACCGATGTTGCGCAGCAAGGCAAAAGGGGGCACCATGCGGTTAGAGATATAAAGAATCAGTTCGTTCACCGCATCGGGGAAAGTCCGTACAAAACGGTACAGGAACATGGGTATAGCGTAACAGAAGTAAAATCCCATAAAGATATTTACCACGACCGAATATGCCAGCAACCCATATTTCTCCAACGGGCGTATCTGAAGCAAGTAAGGTTTTCTGTCGATTGGTTCCCGGCGGACATGCCGGTACAGGTAGCCCAGCAGTTCCAGCGAACGCTGCCGAAGGTTCGGCACGCCCAGCAGATCCGAAGCTATCCAGTAGCCGTCGAATTTGAAGAAAGGATTCAGCGTCATCACGAAACCCAGGTTCATAATGAGTATCAGGTAGCGCAGGATGTCGTTTCCCGTTAGGAGAAAAGCCGCCAGCAAGGCTATCAGCCAGTACGACTGGAAGTAAACCCCGGCAAGGTTCACCACGCACCGTTGAGCCCGATTCAGCTTCCACACTTCCGTAACATCCGTATAAAGCACGGGAAAGTTCAAATACAGTCCGAAGCCTATCCCTCCGTGACGCACGCCAAAGTATTTGCAGGCGGAAGCGTGTCCCAACTCATGAAAAAAAGAAGAAGCAAGCATAAATACCAGCAATCCCACCACCATATAGAAGTTCACTTTGTTGTTGAACAGAAGCAGGTCGGGGGTTGTGAGGAAAAACCAGGCATCCAACACCAGCATCACCGCCAGTACCACCGCCATATATGCCTTGTGGAATAAAAAGCGGAACGAATCCGAGAACCTGTCTATCGCCCCGGCACTGAACAGTTCTTTTTCGTAAAGGAAAGTCCGCTTCTTCGGTACTGCACGGAAAATGGGAGCGATGAATTTTTCTATCACCTCCCGTACTTGTTCCGGGCTGTACTTGTCTCCTTTTTTTCGGATGTATGCTCCGATAGCCACTTCTTCTTCCTCATACCGTTGCAGTTCTTCCACCAGTTCCACAATGGCATGACTAGCTTCGTAGTATTGCCCGTTGTAGGACAACAGGTATTTTTCCTTCTGCACCGAAGAAGAAAAACGGTGATGGATGGTGATATTACTGTAAGGTTTCATTTCTTTATTCCGATTTCAATATTGCACTGTCAATACTCAAATTTACATTGCGCCGTTCTTTAGCAGTCTTTTTGCCAAAGTCAAACGTATAAGCTACCTTCACATAACCGGTCTGCTGATATATACGGCTAGTGCGTATCTGGTTATATTGGTAAACTCCATAATCGACATATTCCCGATAACGGGCATGTCTAGTAAATGGACTTTCCGTTCCTACTTCCGCCATCCAGTCCGCCTTATTATAACGCAATGAAAAACCATACAGAGCCGGAGATTTCAATACTGCCAATTTTCTGCTATCCAATGTTTTCTCCGTACTTTTTCCCCACGCACTCAATGTAAATGATTTTATAAAATAATTAGCCTGTAAAGATGCCATAAAATTATTAGTTGACAACTTCGCCCCACCAGCGATCTTAAATTTTTCATACTTCAAGGTCGAATTAATTCTTAGCCTGTCAGATATACGACACGAAGCTATCAACTCAAGTTTCCACTTATCGTATGTGGTATTCGACTGATAGCTACTTATCAGTTTTTCGCCTTCCGGATAATAATCTACAGATACATTATTTTTAATCTTAGTATACCATGAGTTTAGCTGCAAGTTTACAGGATTAAGCGTTGCATCGTAAGTAAAAAAGTATTCTTGAATAATTGGATTAGACAGATTGGGATTGCCACGCTGAATACGCAAAAAATCAATAGTCTGATCGACAGTATTCATATAACTAATGTCCGGTTGGAAATTTCCCATAGCAAATCCCAAGGAAAACTGGTGGCTGGAATGCAATTGATACCGAATCCAAGAATTTGTACGGAATGTCCAATCCTGACGTTTGGGCTGAGTATGTAATTTGTAATTTAATAAAGACAATCCGGGATTAATCATCAAAGTTACCTTATTGTTGAACAGATGTTGCATATAGGTCAAATTAAAAAGAGATTCTCCTCTCCACAAATGCTGCCACGAATCATAGTCACCCCCATATAAAGATGAAGATATGTGATGATCGTGCAAAACACTTGCTCCAATCGAACTGTTTTTCAATGTTATATTGTATACTCCCATTGCTTTAAAAGAATATAAATCTTCATCGGCATGGGTAAAAGACTCCTGTTTATTTTCCGTATAATTTCTACTATAAGTATTGTGTGCGTAATTTCCCATTATATTTATATGAATACGCTGCCGGGAAGTAGGATTGAATATACCGTCCACACAAACAGAAGGTTTCAGGTTCTTTTCAGTTGTTGAATTTAACGACAGCACATCCTCATACGTATTGTTTTCATAATGCAACAGGTTGTCTTGACTATTCTCAGGAGTGGACTTACACACCAGTCCTGCAAGAGCATAGACATTATATTTCTCCGCCTTATAATTCACCTTAAATTGCGCATATTGCTGATTATCGCGCAAAAGGGCATTTTGATTAACAAGCGTTCTATGAACATAGGAATCTGATATATTCATCAGTTCCGTTCTGTCTTCCTGGATGCCATTATACCTATTCGTGCCATACCCACCAAAAAAGGTATAACTCCATTTGTTTAGATCCATTTTCGCCCCTAAATTGTAATTACCGGACAGATAACCAATATTCTGCCATCCGTCCAATGAGATATACCCACCCAGTTGGTATGTCTTTGTCACGTAATTAATTGAAGCTATATCCCCCATATAAATACCCGAAGGTATATCGTAATATTCTATCTTTTCAATTTCTTTCGGCCGCAGGTTCTGTATTTCACGCAGCTCTGCTTTAACTCCGTTTATATAAAGAGTCGCTTCTCCTCTCGCTGCTTTAACACTCCCGCTTTTGGCATTTACATTAAGCCCCGGAATCATTAAGTTATAAAGCAAGTCATAACCTGAATAAGCATGTTTTTTTTGTATCTTATCGGGAATTATCACTGTATGATTTTTTTTACGTATAAAAGAAGTTCCTTTTACAACAACTTCATCCAACAAGACTTCATTACTTTCCAATACGAAATGAGGTAAACTATGATTGGAATCAGGGAGTTGTATTTCTTTATAAAGAGTTGAATAGCCAATGTTGCTAATCTTTAGAATATATTTTCCGGATTTCACATCAGGGGATGAAAAAACGCCCAAACTATCAGAAATGCATCCTTCTACCAATATAGAATCCAAACTTAGCAGCTGGATGGTAGAAAAAGGAACTCCCTTCTTATTGATATCAATTATCTTACCCTTCACAGCATATTGAGCCTGCAATGGCAGAGCCATGTGCAGAATGAGCAACCCAAAGAATATTCTTTTATACATATACAATCATAAAAACATATACGTAAGCATGGGACATATGTCCCATGCAACGATTAATGAAAAAAAACAATTCATTCAACAATCCGGTTAATGTACATTACATGTAACTGAACCGCTACAATGTGTACATTCTTCTTCATTATCCAACGGAGCAAAAGAAGAAGTATCATCAATAGCAGTCGCAACACTTAATAATCCATCTACCATCAGAGGATCTGTCTCCAAACGTTCTTCCAATCTTTGTAAATCAAACTCTGTTGATACAGGATTTAAAGACACCAGTTCATTGTTTTTTTTAAACACCTTTTCCATAATTTGAAATTTTTTGATTAATACTTGTTTTAAGCTCTTTAAAAGCTTTATTTACTGCCAAATATAAAGATTTAGGGAATAAAACACATTGCATATGATTTCCCAACATATGATAATAAGGACATCCTCCTCCACATAAAAGTGCATATTTACAATGATTACATGGTTTCTTCTGCCCTATAGTTGTGTTTCTCCACTGTTGCAAAACCTCCTTGCTCCAAGAAACTCCATCGGAAGAATATTTACCTTCTACACATTCTTTTTTACCTATAACTTCCCAACAAGGATAGATATTACCCAATGGATCTAATACATAACCATTAGCTTGAGCTGCACAACTAATGGACTTGAAATGTACAGAACGTTTTTCAAATATTGCTTTATATATATTTTTATAAATCCCATAATCAAGACCTTGAGAAGAAGAATCATATTGTTTTCGTTGATTTATAAAAGACTTCATAGATAAAAAATTAAGGCTTTGGTGTTCTACCTCCATTATAGAATCATTATCTTTCAATAATGCCGCATACATCTGAAAATTAGAATAAGAACAGAAGCCATTTTGCTCAAAAAAAGTCTTCAAGTCTTTAAAATCATTAATATTAGAATTATCAATATTTACTCTAACGACAATTTTTACCCCTTTATGTAAGGCTAAAGCTATATTAGAAACTATTTTATCAAATGTATTATCATCCTGAAAATGAATCCTGCGCTTATTATGCATTTCTTTAGGTCCATCAATGGTTATCTGAAGTTTACGAATTTTATCTTCTCCTAACAAATCTTCAAAACAATCAACTTCGTACCCATTCGTTACAGCAACAAACGAATATCCTCTCTTCATTCCTTCTTCTACTATATAAGTAATTATTTCTTTATTTTCAGATAAAAGAGGTTCCCCACCATAAAGCGTAATGACATTAGAACGTAATTGTTTATAAGGTTGAATCCTATCCATAGCATAATAAGCATTGTCAACCATCTCTTTTGTAAACACAATTCGCACATTGCCATCTTTACTTTTTCTACCTTCAAAACAATAAGGACAGCGGAAATTACAATTATAAGTAACAACCCATGTAAAAACCGTACTTAACACTTCACACTTACGATGCAATGCCTTAGCTATTCGAGCTACATAAGCAAATTCTTCATCTTGGGATTTAGTAGTTATATATCCTCTAGTTTTTAATATCTGTAAAGTTTCGGATGATAAATCAGAAACTGAATTTATATCCATTATCGAATTCAATAAATCCTCACTAACAATATCCATAGCCCCTGTATAGCCATGAATAAGCATATACTTTCCCTCTTCACTTTCCAGCTTAACCGGAATGATATACGATGACGCTCTTAATGTTTCCATAATATTCAATACCAGATTTCTTTATTGTTTTCTATGACAAATATCCTTTTCGAAATGTCCTTTGTGTGGTCAACCCACTTAAGCAAAGCATTCTTGGGGATATTCCTGTACTCCAGCCTATCGTCTTCCGTAGCAACCTTTCTGCCCAAGGACACCCACAGGTCACAGTTCATATAAAATAGTTCGTATTCGTTGCCCTTGCGGATGCCGTTGTTCTCGCTGCGGATGATGAAGCGGATGCGGGAAACCGCCACAGGCTTCTCCAGCTCCAGTCCACCCCATCCCTGTGTGTCTGCCGTATGGAAAAACGTCAGGGGGTTATCGTCGAACATCGCTTCCGCACCGGAACCGGAATACGTCGGACTAGGTTTGTACTGACCTGTCACCTTTCCCTTTAACGGTACATCCGAACCTTCGGCATAAAACTCCAAGTCTGCCATATCACCCTTGCTTTGGCCGGACGGCAAGTAACGCAGGTATTTGCATGGCTTCGTGTTTCCGCAATGCACTGTGGTATATTTGAAGGTGGGATTTTCCGTAAAGGTGTAATATGTTACCGCATCGCTGAAGTCAGGGCGGTTGGCTCCCTGTATCTTGCCGCCGATAAAGGAAGGAAGCAGCTTTATCAGCTTGGGCGCATCTTTATATACCGTACCGATGGTGCAGGTTCGGGTGGAAGCCTGAGGAGCAAGCACGTTGACATGACCCAACGTATCCAGCAGGAAGGGATGACCGGTCAGTTGCAGCTTTCCGTCGGCATAAAGTGCCGGATGGTAAACGATGTTCGGACACACGTTTTGGAAACGGACACTGTCTCCCTGCCGTCTGCCCCAGGCTACGGGAATCCATTCTTCAGGATGGTACACGCAAAGATAGGCGAACTTGCGGTCGGAATGCCTCCCCACCGGTACGGTAATGTCACGGGCTTCAATAAACGGATAGTTGCCGGTAACATCCTCCAAACAGGGATTCTTGAAAAAGTCGGGGACATCCTCAGTCCCGCGTTGCATGGCCAATGATGAAGGCTGCTTGCCGAAAGTCCTTCTATACACCTTCGGCATTTCATGACGGAACCGAATCAGATGTTCATCCGGATTTTGCTCCGCACCGGAAAAATCATGGAAGGTGCTGTCGTTGTCGTATACCACGTTAAAGGTATGCCTTCCATTTCCCCGCCCCCAGTAAGGAACGGTTTCGATACCTACCGGAATCCCTGCCGAACGCATGGCAAACACAGCCAGATTGGCATAGTCACCGCACAGACCGAACTTGATGTTCATCAGAAGACGAGAGGGAAGAGTCACCGGAAGAACCGACCTTTCAGGTATACAGATGGAATATTTCATCAGTTCGTTGTTAATGACCGTACAGGCCTGACGGGCTGTACGTATCGTGTCCGACTGCAAAAGGGGTTCGAAACGCTCCCGGTACAAGGTGCGCCACTCCTCCGGCACTTCTCCACTGATACGGTAGGGCAATATCCACTCGCAAAACTCATCGAAGGAAAGATGGCGGTTCCATGGTCGGTGCCATACGGCAAAGGCTTCATCAATATTCCGGATCAAGTAGTCGGCTGTCAGAGTCCGTGCATCCAAGGCGATAACCGGCTTCTCCTTCAAATAGCGCGCCTGTCTTTCGTATTGCCCGTAAATAAGCGGCAACTCCTCCTCGCTCTTATGCCCCGTGCGAAATACGGAATCCATGAATGCGAAATACTCCTCCACTACCCGACCGGTAGCGTATGCTTTCCAAGCCATGTTTTCGAGCAGGAACTGTGCGGCACGTAATTTCAAGGAATCCCCTTCTTCTTCATAGTGGGTAAGTACCCGGAACAATTCGCCCCGATTGCTTCCCGCCTGTGACAAGGTTTCCTCCAACTCCGAAGAGACCGAATGCATCCGGCAGGAAACCGCAAGCACACATAATAATATAGCAATGACATTTTTCATAGTCTACTTAAATTCAAGGCTCTTGTTGTGATTTTCCGACGGCAAATTTATAAATTAAACCAACAATGCATCTTCTTTTTACAAAAATTTTAAAGGCGGTTTCTTGGAAAGACAAAAAAATAAAGGTATTCTTATAGGAATGCATGACATATCCGGAAAGAAATGCCGGCATACTTATAAGAATACCTTCAATCAATCTGATTAATCTATCATTTTACTACGCCCAGTTCCTTGCCCACTTTGATAAAGGCAGCAATGGCTCTGTCCAAGTGCTCGCGTTCGTGACCGGCTGAAAGCTGCACACGAATACGTGCCTGCCCCTTCGGAACTACCGGATAATAGAAGCCGGTTACATAGATACCTTCTTCCTGCATGCGTGCAGCAAAATCCTGCGACAGCTTCGCATCGTAAAGCATCACCGCACAGATAGCACTCTGAGTAGGCTTGATGTCAAAGCCGGCAGCCAGCATCTTGTCACGGAAATAAGTTACATTGTCCATCAACTTGTCATGAAGCGCATTGCTCTCTTTCAAGATACGGAACATTTCCAAACTTGCTCCCACAATGGCAGGTGCCACTGAGTTTGAGAACAAATAAGGACGTGAACGCTGACGCAACATATCAATGATTTCCTTTTTACCGGTTGTAAATCCACCCATAGCACCGCCGAATGCTTTACCCAATGTGCCGGTAAAGATGTCAATCTTATCGTATACGTTAAACTGTTCGGCTACTCCGCGTCCGGTCGGACCTACCACACCGGCTGAGTGTGATTCATCTACCATCACCAGTGCATCGTATTTCTCTGCCAACTCACAGATTTTATCCATGGGCGCTACGTTGCCATCCATTGAGAATACACCATCGGTTGCAATGATACGGAAACGCTGTTCCTGTGCCTCCTGCAAGCAGCGCTCCAAGTCTGCCATATCTGCATTGGCATAACGGTAGCGTTTCGCTTTACACAAACGAACTCCGTCAATGATTGAAGCATGGTTCAGTGAATCAGAAATGATGGCATCCTGATCTGTAAACAAGGGTTCAAACAATCCGCCGTTTGCATCAAAGCAGGCAGCATATAAAATGGTGTCTTCCGTATGGAAATAATCAGAAATAGCTGCTTCCAGTTGCTTGTGCAAGTCTTGCGTTCCACAGATAAAACGCACCGACGACATTCCGTAACCATGTGAGTCCATAGCCGCCTTTGCAGCTTCAATCAAACGCTTGTTATCCGACAGGCCCAAATAATTATTTGCGCAAAAGTTTAAAACTTCTTCTCCGGCATTCACTCTAATGTCAGCACGCTGAGGAGTGGTAATGATACGTTCTTTTTTATACAATCCGGCTGCTTCTATATCAGCCAATTCCTTAGTCAGGAATTCCTTGAAATTATTATACATACTCTTTCACCGATATTAAGGTTTTTAGATACTGCAAATATGCAACTTTTTCGGGAATAAACGGAGTGTTGTACAAGGAATAACACTTTTTTACGCAGGGTTTCATAAAAGCTTTCGTATCTTTGCGATAAATTTTTCTAATTTTGATTATATGAAGAATATTTTAATCATCGGAGCTACCGGACAGATTGGATCAGAGCTCACCATGTTATTAAGAAAAAACTATTCCGGGAATGTCGTTGCAGGATATATACCCGGAGCCGAACCCAAAGGCGAACTGAAGGAATCGGGACCATCGGCTGTGGTTGATATCACCAACCCTCAGCAAATTGCAGACGCTGTAAATCAGTATCAGGTAGATACAATCTACAACTTGGCAGCCTTGCTTTCTGCCGTAGCCGAAAATAAGCCGCAACTGGCTTGGAAAATCGGACTGGGAGGTCTGTTTAATACTCTGGAAGTGGCACGTGAAAAAAACTGTGCTGTATTTACTCCGAGTTCTATCGGTTCATTCGGTCCCGGAACGCCGAAAGACAATACACCGCAGGATACCATTCAGCGTCCGAAAACCATGTATGGCGTAACCAAGGTTTCAGGTGAGTTGCTCAGCGATTATTACTTTACCCGCTTCGGAGTTGATACACGCTCGGTGCGCTTCCCTGGTCTGATTTCATATATCACGCCTCCGGGAGGTGGAACAACCGACTACGCAGTGGATATCTACTATTCAGCCGCAAAAGGAGAAAAGTTCACTTGCCCGATTGCCCAGAACACCTATATGGATATGATGTACATGCCGGATGCCCTCCGTGCAGCCATTGAAATTATGGAAGCAAACCCCGACAAGCTGATTCACCGGAATTCTTTCAACATTGCTTCTATGAGTTTCGAGCCTGATACGATTTACCGGAAAATCAAGGAATATGTTCCCTCTTTTGAAATGGAATATCAGGTTGACCCGCTCCGTCAGGCAATTGCTGAGTCATGGCCTAACTCGCTGGATGACACTTGCGCCCGTGAGGAATGGGGATGGAAACCTCAGTATAACCTCGATGAGATGACAAAAGACATGCTGGAAAAGCTGAAATTGCGTTTCAGCAAATAAGTAAGCGATACCAGACTGAAACTCGGTTACTTGATTAATTACATATTTGATCATAAAAAGAAATGGTCTTCTGAGTAACATCAGAAGACCATTTCTTTTTATGATATGAATGAATCTTGCTTACGCTTTTGCTTCACCTTCTTCAGGCAACTTGCTGCCCATAGTAAGGTAAGCCACCGGAGCAGCTACAAACAGTGAAGACAGGGTTCCGATAACCACGCCCAGAATCATGGCAAAGGCAAAACTACGGATACTGTCACCTCCTAAGATAAAGATGCTCAACAATACAATCAAGGTACTCAATGAAGTATTGATGGTACGGCAAAGTGTAGTATTCAGTGAGTCGTTAAACAACTTCGTACGGTCACGTTTCGGATACAGACCGAAGAACTCACGAACACGGTCGAAAATTACCACCTTATCGTTGATAGAATAACCGATAGCAGTCAGAATTGCACCGATAAAGGTCTGGTCGATTTCCAACGAGAACGGCATCCAGCCATAACACAACGAATAAGCTCCGATAATCAGCAAGGTATCCACTGTCAATGCTACGGTTGCACCGATACTGAAGGCAATGTTATTAAATCGGATTAAGATATAAATACCGATAGCAATCAAAGCTAAAACAACCGACCAGATAGCCGAGGTCTTAATGTCATCTGCAATGCTCGGTCCCACTTTCTGAGAACTGATAATTGAACCTCCGGCACGATTGTCGCGGTCAATAAAGATTTCCAGTGTAGTTCCTTCACCCAGCAAATTACCGTCTTTCAATGCCTGATACAAGAAAGCTTCGATTTCGGCATCAATAGTAGGAGAATCTTCTTCGATACGGTAGTTGGTAGTTACACGGATGGTCTTGCCGTCAGTACCCAAGGCAATAGCCTGTACGTTTGCATCGCCCACTTTAGGCTGAAGCAAGCTACGAACTTGTTCCGGCTGTACCACCTGTTCAAACTGAACCACGAAGTTACGTCCACCGGTAAAGTCAATACTCTGCGCCAATCCGCGAACAAAGAATGAAATCACACAGACAGCAATACAGATACCCCAAATGGTGAATGAACGTTTGGTAATACCCATAAAGTTATAATGAACATTCTGCATCAGGTTCTTAGAGATTCCTGTAGTGAAAGTCAGGTTCAACCATTTGTCTTTCTTCATGAAGTGTTCGTAAACCAGACGAGTCAAGAATACAGCCGAGAAGAATGAACACAAGATACCGATAATCAACGTAGTGGCAAAACCACGGATCGGACCGGTACCGAAGTTAAACAGAATGATACCTGTAATAATAGAAGTCAAGTTTGAGTCGAAGATAGCAGAAAATGCATTGGCATAACCTTCTGAAAGAGCCTGTTTAGCTCCCTTTCCTGCCTTCAGCTCTTCTTTTGTACGTTCGTAAATCAAAACGTTCGCATCCACAGCCATACCCAGTGACAAGACCATACCGGCAATACCCGACATCGTCAATGCAGCCTGGAATGAAGAAAGGATACCCAGGGTAAAGAAGAAGTTGATAAACAAAGCACCGTTGGCAATCATACCCGGAATCAATCCGTACATTGCACACATGTAAATCATCAAGGCAATCAAGGCAACGATAAACGAAATCACACCTTGGTTGATAGATTCCTGTCCCAAAGACGGACCTACGATATCTTCCTGAACGATACGTGCCGGAGCAGGCATCTTACCTGATTTCAATACGTTTGCCAAGTCCTTAGTCAATTCCGGAGTAAAGTTTCCGGTAATCTGAGAGTTACCGCCGGTAATTTCACCGTTTACACGAGGAGCACTGTAAACATATCCGTCCAATACGATAGCAATTTCATGACCTACGTTCTTTTTGGTCAAAGCAGCCCAACGGCGAGAACCTTCCGAGTTCATTGACATACTTACGCAAGGCTTGTTAAACTGGTCGTATTCATTGCGAGCTTCAGTAACCACGTCACCTTCCAGAGGAGCACGTCCGTTACGTTCAGTCGACTTAATGGCATACAGTTCAAACATACGTCCGCTCTTATCCAAGTCGGAAGCCTTCACACCCCACATCAACTTCAAGTCACGCGGTAAAGTGTTTTTCACTTCCGGCATAGCCAAGATACGGTTTACAGCAGCTGTATCCTGATAATCAGCATAACCCACGATTGAACCCACTCCACTCTGATTCAAAGCAAAGATAGAAGTAAACGGATAGTTCTTCTTATCGGCAGCAGCAGCTTTTGCAGCAGCATCTTCTCCTTTCAGGGCAGCAGCCAAGCTGTCTTTTGCAGAAATGGTTTTTGTTTCAACTTCCTGAGTTTCTGCATCTTGTCCTGTTGCAGCCATAGCAGTACGCACACGTGCATCAACACCTGTCAAAATCGGAAGAATATCTTTTGCTTCAAAAGTTTCCCAGAACTCCAAGTTAGCAGAACCCTGAAGCAGTTTTCTTACACGTTCCGGTTCTTTGATACCCGGCAATTCAACCATGATACGGCCCATTTTTCCTTCCAGCGTTTGGATGTTAGGCTGAGCCACACCAAAGCGGTCGATACGGGTACGCAATACATTATATGAGTTTTCAACAGCAGCTTTTACCTCTTCACGCAAAACTTTTTCAACTTCTGCGTCTGTGCTACGGGTATTCACTTTGTCTTTCAGCTGCTGTGTAGCAAACAGTTCAGCCAATTTACCTTCCGGAGCCTGTTTCTTATACTCTCTTACAAATAGAGTGACGAAATCTTCCTGGCTGGTAACTTGCTGTTTTGCAGCTTCTGCAACCGCTTTGTTAAACGCTTCATCTTGTTTATGGTCGGCCAAAGCTTTCACTACATCAGGTACTGAAACTTCCAGAATGACGTTCATACCACCTTTCAGGTCAAGACCTAACCCGATTTCCATCTCACGACATTGTTTCAGCGAATACACGCCCAACCAAACCTTTTCATTCTGCATTGAATCAAGGTAATGAGCACTACCTTTCGGGTCTTCCGCAGCCTTATTCATGTGATAACGAGTCACGAAAGAGAATGAAAGGTAAAATACACAAGCAAGGGTCAGTAATATCGCAAAAACTTTTACAAATCCTTTGTTTTGCATGTTACTTTAATTTATTTATATTTACTTTTTGATTTAATACGTTTATTCAAGGTTGCAAATATAGTTTTTTTTTCATTCACAGAGAGTAAGGTTTCTAAATATTTAGGTTTTAGAATATAAAAAAAGTCGAAAATCAAATCGCTTCACTCAATTAGGTTCACAGAATCTTTCTTTTCTGTAACGATTGCTTCCTTGAACGCCAGCACACACTTTTTCTTAATCACTTTGAGTTGCTTTCAAAAAAATACATACTCCTCTGTTCCATCTTTATACTTCACCCCTACTGCTCCTTCTTTTTTTCAAGCAAACACCATACCGGATAGTGGTCTGATACAGATATCGAACGGTCTACCTTACAGCTTAACACTTTAAACGATGGGGAGACAAACACATGGTCTATACGAAAATAAATCAAATCCCTATTATAAGAAAAACCGGGACCAAATCCAGCTTCTGCATACGCATCTTGCAAATGAGCAGAAACGATACGATGCGTATACGATACAGGAGAATCATTAAAATCGCCACAGACAACTTGATAGCGAGCTTGATCCCGCCTGATCACCTGAGCAATCGTATCGGCTTGAGCAGCACGAATTGCTACCGCATCCGACAACTTATGCAACAGCCGTTTTCCTTCTTTCTCAACTTTATTCTTCCCCGGAGAATGAATCAAGTCTTGATACGTCTCTTTATCCTTCACATTGAGTTTATTCGATTCCAGATGATTACACATCACAGTCAGCGTGTCCTTCCCTGCCTTGATGCGAAGCAACATACTTCCATTATATGCACTGGTATACGGAATACGCCTGACCGTAAGAATGGGATGTTTAGACAGACAGGCAAGTCCATTTCTTCCCCCTAAAAGAATCGTTTTTATATAAGGATATGTCTTTGAGAGTTGTTTTCTTATCGAACGATTATAAACCGGAAACTCCTGCAGGCACACAATATCGGCCCCGCTTTGCTTCAGATAATCTACAATCGGGCTTTCTGCCTGATTCCTTTCCCCTTTCCCGGCAGGCATACCCATTATATTATACGTAAGAAGTTTGAGGGTCTCTCCCTGATTGTCAGGCTCTACCTTCGTAATATTAAGAGGCAGATACGTCCAGACTGCATCCCACGCTGCCACAAAAAACAAAAGGGGCAACACAACATTCATTCGCCTAACCAGCAGCCAAAAAAAGAGCATAAACAGATTAAGCGCCAGGAAAAAAGGCAAAAACAAGCCTGCGCATGCCAATGTGGGATACTTCACCGGCGACAGATAAGGACTATAGGCACAAAACAAAAGGCCTAAACCGATTATTCCATTTATCAAAATCCCCAGAAAACGCACAGAATGTCCCCAAATATTCATCGTTTGCTTGCATCAAAAAGTCGTTTCTTCTCTTCTTCCGTCAAGCTACCGTAACCCGATTTACGCAGTTTGTCCAAAATTTGATCCACCTCTTTTTCCCGTTCCTTCTTCCGGGCATTAAAGTCATAGTCTTTTTGTTTGTCACCATAGTGTACCTTCATTTTCGGTTTCCTGCGAGAAGGTTTCCATCCTCCATCTATCCAGTCGATTGCTCCGTTAATCCATTTCGTCGCATCATGTCCGCTTGCCAGTCCGGCGGCAAACCACCAGCCAGCCAAGGCTCCTCCCAAGTGAGCGATGTGCCCACCCGCATTGCCCGAAGTCATAAAGAGCAAGTCGAGAGCCACCATAAACAATGCCACATACTTCAAACGTACCGTCCCGATAAACATAAACTGAACCGGATACTCTGGTTCACGCACAGCTGTAGCCATCACGATGGCCAGTACAGAAGCTGAAGCGCCAAGTAAATAAGAGCTATAAATCGCATCTTCAAAATAAGGGAAGACATTATATGAAAGAATATACATCAGTCCGCCGCAAATTCCTCCCAGAATATAGAGTCCCCGCAAGTGCTTAGCAGAAAAGAAGCTCAGAAAAATCCGTCCGAACCAGAACAGCCACAACATATTAAAAAGAATATGCAGCAAATTCGCGTGCATAAACATATAAGTAAACAACGACCAGGGCTGACGTACCAAGACCAGCACCCATGCAGGGAGCTCCAGGTAATTGACCCAGGGAGTAGGCGGTACATTAAAAAGGGTAAGTACAATGCCCACCAATGAAATCAGCAAGAACACACCGGCATTGATATACACCAGTTTCGTAACAATATCGCCTCGCTGGAAATTTGCCTTCAAATCAGCTATAAATTTGTCCACCGCCATTTTTCTTTCTCCAATAAATTATCATAAAAAAGCCGAACAACATTCCACCTAAGTGAGCAAAGTGAGCCACATTTCCCCCTCCGGCAACACCCAGGAAGAACTCCAGTACCGCATAACCGATTACAAAATACTTCGCCTTGATTGGCATCGGGATGGGGAAAACAAGCATTTCACTGTTAGGGAAAAGCATACCGAATGCCAGCAGAATGCCAAAGACGGCTCCTGATGCTCCAACCGTATTCCAGCTGTTGATAAACGTCTTCACTGCAACGATTCCCATACCCGTATCTACTGCCTGATAATTTGAAATCACAGTTTCATACTCAACATACTGCACCAGTTCCTGCATCAGTCCGGCACCGATACCGCAGACCAGATAATAAGTAAGAAAACGCTTCGGTCCCCACACCTGTTCCAGCACGCGTCCGAACATCCATACCGCAAACATATTAAAGAAGATATGCTGAAAATCGGCATGCATAAACATATACGAAATCAGCTGCCCCAGATTAAAGTCAGAAGCAAGAAAGAAATGAAGCCCCAGCAGATGATTCAAATCCACTCCATAACGCTGTGCCACAACCATACCGAAGAAGCACAGCACATTAATAATCAACAAGTTTTTTGTTACAGTGGGTAAACTATTCATAGTTCAGTTTTTAATCGTTATCTATAAAGTTCAGTTCAAGTCGCCGGCAAAGGTACAAAACATTAAACCTTTTCTCATTTTCATTTAAGTATAATTAGACTTTCAGGTCCCATATTAAACAGCAGGTCGGCAATACCCAAATTCGAAATAAAACCCAACTTCTGGTCGAACACCTGATAATACGTTTTCGGCACAAAGCCGGGGTCTTCCACTTCATACGAGCGCTTAGGATGGATTTTTTCACGGAAGTCATCCTGATTCTCCGGACATGCCACATAATCAGAAGTAAGCCGCAAGTCGGGCTGCAAGTCAATCTGCTCACACATCCATTGACACAATTCCAGATTCAAATCGAACAGGAACTCATACTTCCGCTCAAAGAAACGATGAAACTCATCGGCATAGTAATCAAAAAACGGACTATGCTTATAAGCTGCCACAAACGCATTCCAATGCACATGTCTCCAGTTGCCATGATCCGAAATACGGATATCCTTCATCAGGCACTTATCCGAATCCGTCTTTTCAGTCGGAATGGTCAGCGCCTGCACACCACCAGCCGAAGCAATGACACACCGGTTACGGTAAGTCTGTTTCATATAATGGTCATACTGCTCTATATAGACCGTGTCATAAGCAGCCAGTTTTGTATAATATTCCACCGGAGCCAGATAAGCCGACCCCAGAACCACAGTTTTTTCCATTTGAAATCGTTTTTTAAAGTTACGAGCTATCAAATAACAAGGCAACTCAACTTTAGCACGTAGAATCTCGCCACTTGAAGCCTCGTCAACTTGTCAACTAAAAAATCATTGTACTCTTTGCAGGAAACGCCCCTTCCGGGAAGTAAACCAGATAAGACATGCCTTACCTATGATATAATCTTCCGGTACAAACCCAAAGAGGCGGGAATCACAAAGATTCACCGGATCATTTGAACTTACCCAATAATAATCTTTGGTAAAAGCATATTCCGACACCGGCACCCCCTCCACCCATAACGTATCACGGCAAACTTCAGCCTGCCGGTGTTCATGCGCCCGGATAGTGTTACACAGCAATGCCACATTCCAAGGATACACCTTTACCGGCATCCCCTTTCGGGGAACAACAAAAGGATAGACTTCCTGCGGCTGTTTAGATGTAAGCGGGGTCAGTACCACCTTTCCCCCCAGCTTCTGCACCATAAGATAATACTCATAATGACTGAAGCTGCGGATATAACTGCCATCCGACAAGTAGCTCACCAGCTTATTCTCTTCAGCGATTCCTATAGACTGAAGCGCCTCCCAAACCAAGTCCTCGGCTGCTGAAGGATACGCATAAAGTTCTTTGCTGTCTGGGCTCAGCACCTCTCCCCCAATCTCAGTCAGTTCACGGTTCAGCATGAGCGTATCCCCTGCCACCCCGGTACAGCGGCTGATAAACAACTCCCGTCGTTCCATCCACTCCGATTCCCTCCTTGGATCAGGGTTATTAAAAAGAAAGATATCCCCTTTTTCCACCGGTTTCTTTCCCAGCCGGTGATAACCCCACAAGGAAGGAAAAGGCACACGCAGACCATAACTCCACTTATTCACCAAGATACCCTCTCCCTGATACAGACTGTTTTCCATACCCGAAGAAGGAATTATACAAGAGGTGACAAGGAGCATTTTAACCAGCAGTGCTACGGCAGCAGCCGTAAATACTGCCTTCAGCCAAAGTGTCCAACGCATGCGCTTCACCAGTCATTTATCCTTTTTCATTCTTCATTTTTCATTCTTCATTTTATATTATCCACCCAGCGGAAAATGCGGTTCCAACGGATTTTTCCATTTACCCATCCTCTGTCTTCATCTAACGAGAGCCAGATAAAAATCGGTTTTCCCACAATATGGTCTTCCGGAACAAATCCCCAGAAACGAGAGTCTGCCGAATTATGGCGGTTATCCCCCATCATCCAGTAATAATCCATCTTAAATGTATAAGAAGCCGCTTCCTTTCCGTTGATATAAATTTTTCCGTTCTTCACCTCCAGCGTATTTCCCTCATAAATCCGGATCGGGCGCTCATAAACCGGAAGGTTATCCAAGTTCAGCTCCACAGTTTCCCCTTTCTTCGGAATCCATACCGGGCCGTAATTATCCGTGGTCCATCCGGTATATTTATTAAGCGGATACAATCCTCCGGCATCCTCACCCGGCACATACGAAATCCACTCCACAATATCTTTCCGTGCCAGCAACGCCTCTTTCGCTCCGGCAGTAAGCGGCATTTGGATGACTCCCTCCGGCGAAGGAGCACCAGCCAAATCATCCACACTGATATTAAATTCATCCAGCAAGTCTTCCGAGATTCCGATATACGCCTGCAAATCCTCCATCGAGCGTCCAGGCTGCAACGTATAACCCGTACCCTGTGCGTTCACTGCAAACAGCATTGACCACATATCGGCACGACATTGCTTAAACTTCACGTTATAACGATACTGCACACAGTCGGGCTCCTTGTTAGGTTGTCCGTCCAGATACACGATACGGTCTTTAATCTGTAAAGTCTGTCCGGGAAGTCCCACACAGCGTTTCACATAGTTCTCTCTTCGGTCTACCGGTCGCGACAAGATTTCTCCGAACTCATTCGGATGATCCTTCACATACTGCAATCCGGTCTGATAATAAAAATCATACACCTGACGCTGTTGCTCCAGAGTCAACTTCGAAAGATCAATGGGCTTTGCCAGACTCTGTCCGATAGGATAAGCCAACTGATACAATCCCTCAGCCTGTGCCTTCGCAGCCACACTGTCGCCTGCCGGAAAGTTAAACACCACAATATCATTCAGCTTCACTTCACCCAGCCCTTTTACACGCTTATACTCCCAGTGCGGGAAATCAAGATACGATTTACAGTTCAAGACAGGCAAAGTATGCTGCGTAAGCGGCATGTGAAGCGGAGTCTGCGGGATACGCGCTCCATAACTCATCTTACTTACAAACAGATAGTCGCCTACCAGCAATGATTTTTCCAGCGAAGACGAAGGAATCACATAATTCTGGAAAAAGTACAGATTCACAAAATACACTGCCACCAGCGCATAGACGATTGCATCTACCCAGCTCATGATGCCATACAGCGTTTTATTCTCAATCTTCTTCCACCAAGTCCAAGGAATCTTCTTCGTGATATACACGTCAAAGATAAAAGGCACGACCAGCAGTCCCAGCCAACTTTTCAGCCAAATAATAAATAGCAGATAAAGCGTCAGCACCACAGCCAACTTTATCCATTGTATACGAGAAGCCTGTATCATAAATCAAAAAGGAAATAAATCATTCATACCTAAGAAACCCGTATGCGCAGCCGTATATTCAGCAGCCAGCACAGCTCCCAGCGCAAAGCCTTTCCGGTTTTTTGCATCATGAGTAATCACGATCGAGTCAGCTTCCGATTCATACGTAATGGTATGAATTCCCGGCACCTCTCCACGGCGGATGGCACTTACCGGCAGTTCATCGGGCGCACAGTCAGCAGTTCCGCTCACCGAGCCATCGGGCGCAGTAAGCGTACCCATCACCCATTTATTCTTCCGTTCCAAGTTCTCCAGAATGCCTTCAGCCAACGTAATCGCCGTACCACTCGGAGCATCCAGTTTGTGCACATGATGCGTTTCCACCATCGACACCTCATAATTCGGGAAGCGGTTCATAATCCGGGCAAGATACTTGTTTACAGCCGAGAAGATAGCTACTCCCAAACTGAAGTTCGATGACCAGAACAGCGTTTTTCCTTCCTCTTCACACAGGCGGCGCATCTCATCTCCATGCTCACCCATCCAGCCGGTACTGCCCGAAACCACTTTCACTCCATTCCGGAAAGCCTCCATACAGTTACCGTAAGCCACCGAAGGAGCCGTAAACTCAATCGCCACATCTGCCGAGCGGAACGCATCCGACTCAAAGTCCTTCCGGTTATTTATATCAATTATACAAACAATTTCATGACCACGGGAAAGCGCAATCTGCTCTATTTCCTTCCCCATTTTTCCATATCCGATTAATGCTATTTTCATAATTCTCTACTAATTTTACTCGCAAAGATAACGTTTTTCGCTATAAATCATTACTTTTGAAGGACATTTACAGCTCATTAACATGGAACATCTTTTGCATTATGTGTGGAAGCACAAGCTTTTCCCGTTGAAACCGCTGTTTACCACCAGCGGACAGATGCTTGAAATCATCGACCCCGGGCTGCCCAACCCCGATGCCGGAGCTGATTTTTTCAATGCCAAAATCAAGCTCGACGGAGTGACATGGGTAGGAAATGTAGAAATACACGAACGGACTTCCGACTGGAAGCGTCACCACCATGACCACGACACCGCCTATGACTCCGTAATTCTCCACGTAGCCTCACTCATTGACGCCGATATTTTCCGCACCAACGGAGAATCCATACCTCAATTCGAACTGCACTGCCCGCCACAAGTCATCGAAAACTACCGCGACCTTCTCCTCACCTCGCACTATCCTCCCTGCTACCGCCTGATACCTCAGCTCCCCAAGCTCATGATACACAGCTTCCTTTCCACCCTGCAAACCGAGCGGTTTGAGCAGAAAACCCGTCAAATCGAGCGGCGGCTGAAAGCCGACGGCAACGATTGGGAACATACCTTCTTCATCACCCTTGCCCGCAACTTCGGATTCGGAGTCAACAGCGACGCCTTTGAGCTTTGGGCACAGTCCATTCCCCTACAGGCAGTCAACAAGCACCGCGACAACCTGCTGCAAGTCGAAGCCTTCTTTTTCGGTCAGGCAGGATTGCTCCACGAACTGCCCACCGATGATTACACCCAAAGCCTCATCCGTGAATACCGGTTTCTTTCCCATAAATTTCAGCTGACCCCCTCCTCCAACTGCCGATGGAAACTTCTCCGCATGCGTCCGGGCAACTTTCCTCACGTCCGCATAGCCCAGCTTGCCTGTCTATACCACCGGTCCCAAGGTCTGTTCTCCCGCCTGATGGAACGAACCACCCTTCAAGCACTCCGCCAAGAGTTCAAAGGAGGAACATCCGCTTATTGGGAAACCCACTACGTATTCGGCGAACCTTCAACCTCTTCCCCGAAAACCTTAAGCACCACCTCCATTGACCTGCTGATTATCAATACCGTCATCCCATTTCTTTATGCTTATGGAAAATACAAGGGCGATGAACGGCTGTATCAGCGAGCCGATGCCCTGCTCGAAAATCTCAAACCCGAAAGCAACTACATCATCCGCCAGTGGAAGGAGTGTGGATTAACTGCCGCCCATGCAGGCGACAGCCAGGCACTGATTCAGCTCAAGAAAAACTATTGCGACCCGAAGAAATGCCTATACTGCCGCATCGGATACGAATATTTCAAAAAAGAGCCTCTCTCACCGCCCTCAGATAAGCATCCAGACGCGAACATTTAAGCAGCTGCTTCCGGGCTTTCTTGTCCATGTCCGGCAGCAGATACTCCCACATTGTTTTCATCTTATGCAACAACTGTGCCTCTCCACCCTCCATGGTCTGCTCATACGCAGCAAGCAGCTGGTCGTGCATCTCAGCCACCTTCCGGTAAAGCACCTCCTGCTGCCATGGCTTTCCATCACGGAAAGCAGCCGCCAGCGAAGGGTTTGCCAGCAATCCCCTGCCTATCATCAAGCCCGACAGACGCGGAAAGCGGGTCATCACCTGCTGCATCTCCTCTACTGAATACAAGTCGCCGTTATAAACCAAGGGCACCTCACAAGCCTCATAAAACAAAGCAAACGACTCCAGGTCCACCGTCCCCTTATACTGTTGCTTACCTATCCTGGGATGCAACGTAATCTGCTTCACCACCGAACCGTTCAGCAGCGGCAAAACCGCCCTCCACTCCTCCGGTTCCTGCCACCCCAGACGCATCTTCACCGAAAACATCCCATCCGGATAAGCCCGTAAAGCCTCAAGCAACGCCTCCACCCGTTCCGGATACGGAAGCAAGCCCGACCCCATCTTCCGGTTCACAACCGGCGGAAACGGACACCCCATGTTCAAGTCCATCTCCCGATACCCCTGAGCCATCAGAAAATCAACCAGCACCGCCAGCTCTTCCGGAGTAGAGGCGATGACCTGCGGAACCAGATGCGCCACCCTGTTCCGCTCACAAGAAACCTCCTTCCGGTCTTTGTTCCGTATCTCCCCCTTCTCCAACCGCACAAAAGGCGTATAATAAGCATCCACTCCTCCGAATACCCCTTCATGAGCGTTCCGCCATGCCGCCTCGGTAAAGCCCTGTAAAGGCGCTGCATAAATCTTCATGTCTCGAATCATATTTATTTTCTTATCTAAAATACACATTAATAACCACCTGCTTCAGATTTATTTCCTGCAAGCAACTCCTCTCCAGCTGATAAGCAAACGCAAACTTACAAACTTATAAGCGGAAAACCACCAACTTACAAACGAAAACCGTATCTTTGTAAACAGACTAAACCAACCGAAAAATAATGGGAAAATATATTTATGAACTGACCATGAAGGTACGCGATTACGAATGCGACCTCCAAGGTATTGTAAACAACGCCAATTACCAGCACTACATTGAGCACACCCGTCACGAGTTTCTCAGCTCGGCAGGCATCAGCTTTGCCCGCCTCCATGAACAAGGCATCGACCCTGTCGTGGCACGCTTAAACATGGCCTTCAAGACACCGCTCCGCGGCGGCGATGAGTTTATATCCAAGCTTTACCTCAAGAAAGAAGGCATCAAATACACCTTCTACCAAGACATCTTCCGTCTGCCCGACCTGAAGCCAGTCATCAAAGCAACCGTTGAAACAGTATGCCTCATCAACGGCCGTCTGGGCGAAAGCAGTTTGCTGAACGAAACATTTTCACCTTACCTGAATGAATGAAGAAACCCTTTACACGAATGAATGAAGAAACCCTTTACACCCTTGCACTGACCCGAATCCCCGGCTTGGGCCTCATCGGAGCGCATCGCCTGCTTGAAGCAGCCGGAAGTGCTTCTGCCATCTTCCTTCATACCAAGGAACTGATAGAAAGCATGCCCGACTTTCCCAAGCGGCTGACTCATGCCTTTGACTGTCCGGACATTCTGCGCCTCTGCGAAGCCGAGCTACAGTTTGCCGAGAAAAACAAAATCCGTCCGCTGACCCCTGCCGACGCCGACTACCCTTCCCGGTTGCGCGAATGCGATGATGCCCCTCTCATCCTGTTCTACCGAGGCAATGCCAACCTCAACAGCCTGCATTTCATCAGTCTGGTAGGCACACGCCATGCCACCGAGTACGGCAAAGGGCTTTGTCTCCGTTTCATGGAAGAACTGAAAGAGCTGCTTCCCGATGCAGTCATCGTAAGCGGACTGGCCTACGGCATCGACATCCATGCCCACCGGGCTGCACTCCAGTGCGGTTTTGAAACCATCGGTGTACTGGCTCACGGCTTAGACCGTATCTATCCGAGCGTACACCGCCAGACAGCAGCCCAGATGATTCACCAAGGCGGACTGCTGACCGAATTTCCCAGCGGTACCAATCCCGACCGGCAAAACTTCGTCAAGCGCAACCGCATCGTAGCCGGAATCAGCGATGCCACCCTCGTCATCGAGTCGGCAGCCAAAGGCGGTTCACTCATCACAGCCGAAATCGCAGAAAGCTATAACCGCGACTGCTTCGCCTTCCCGGGACGCATCGGTGATACGTATTCAGAGGGATGTAATAACCTAATTAAAAACAACCGTGCCATGCTACTGCAAAGTGCCGAAGAACTGGTCAAAGCCATGAACTGGGATGCCTCGCATACCACCCCGCATACCGTCCAGCGTCAACTCTTCCCCGACTTTACTCCGGAAGAAGAGCAAGTAGTCGGTCTGCTCAACAAACACCCCGAAGGTCTACAGATAAACCTCCTGGTAGTGCAAAGCAATATCCCTATCAATCGCATGACAGGCATTCTCTTTGAACTGGAGATGAAAGGAGTCATCCGTGCCCTGGCAGGCGGAGTTTACTGCCTAATATGATTATTCTACCTATTTTTACCCCATTTTTTGCCCTCACTTCTTCTCTGCATTCCCTATTATCTACCCCTACTCTTTTCCTTTTACCCCCTACTACCTCTATGATTCACTTTTTATCCTTACACCACGTCGGGAGAAAACTTAAATATGGAAAAGTCACTCAACTTTGACCCTGCTTATCTTTAAACAAACTCTCCTGCCAACCGTTCTTTAATCCGTGCATAGGGCGCATCTTTCAGGATAACCTTCTTTTTCCCGTCGAGCAGATAAAGGCTGGGCATGGCTTTCAAATCATACAGCGCATGGTCTTTCACCATCTGACGGTCGGTTGCCACCATCCATCCTTCGGGCATGTCAGGCAAAGCCTTGCGCCAAGCCTCCTCATTGCCTTCCGTATAGACAGCCAGTACACTGACTTTTCCCTTCGCCACTGCTTCGGCAAGGAAAGGATCACTCGTCATTTCGGTCAAGGTTTCGTAACAGCTCGAACACTCCGGGTCATAGAACACCAGCAAGAGGCAGTTCCCTTTTACCGGAGTCTGCTGTAGACCACGCTGCGTTCCGTCGGCAAACCGGTAAGTAAAGGCTGTAGCTTGCGTTCCGGGATTATTCCGTCCCAGCAGTTCCAGTTTAAAGCGATACCTGCTTTTCCGGGCTTCATCCAAGGCAGGACTTTCAACCAGCGGACGGAGAAAAAGGGCATACAGCGATTCGTTGTAATAAGGCGAGTTCGGATTATAAAGATACGCATCTACCATCTCGGTCATGACCTTGCTTGCATGCACATCGGTGAGCATCCGGGTGCAGAGGTGAGCCATGCTTTCTTCAGCAAGCGCATGCGAGGTGTTTTCCTCTGCCAGCAGGGCAACGTAGTTCACGAATCCCTGTTCGGTCAGGTCACGGCAGTTCACCAGAGCCGTGTCGCTGAAGTTAAAGTCATCCCAGTAATGCTTCAGCAGATACGCTTTCCGGTCGCTTGGGTCGGTCAGCATCGACGGGATTTCAGGGAAAGGAAACTGCAATTCACCAACCGGACGCTGCACATCCGCTTGCTCTTTCAGTTCCTTGCCAGCCGACTGCTTTCCGTTGCCCTGACAAGCCGTTCCAAGCAGTGTCAGGCATAAACAGCCGCTTATAATTAGCGTTTTGTTCAAAACCATATCATAAAGCTTCGATTGTTTCCAAGGACAAGCCGGTTACCCGTGAGATAATTTCGGGAGATACACCTTGCTCTTTCAGCTTCAAGGCATTTTCCCTGTTCATTTCCGCACGCCCTTTTTCCAAACCTTTTTCCATGCCTTCAGCCATACCTTTTTCCAAACCTTGGCGGTATCCTTTGGTCAAAGCAAAATCCAGCGTGACGAGGTTGTCACGGTAAACCTTGATACTCTCATCATATTTGATGCGCTCCTCCTTGCTCAAGGAAGCTATGTCCACTATCTGTTCCAGTTTCTCGAAAACAGCCTTCCGGGCTTTGAAAGGCATTCTTTGTAATGTCTCCATATTTTTCAGCACGTAAATCCAACGTTCAAAATCATTCTCACACTCCTCCTCGCTTTTATGAAAGAAAGGAAGCTGGAGGTAGATAAAGCGCAGCTTGTCGCTGAACTGCTCATGCGTATCGCGGTCGGCAAGTACCACGTCTGTACGCAACTTGTCCATACCTCCATCCAGACGGAAGTTCAGGAAAAACACTCCGTAAACTGCTTTCAGGTCGAACTTCCATGCAGAACCACGTTCTCCTTGGCGAGCCACAGCCTGCGAGAGATAATAAAGAGCCCGTTCACGGAAATAAGTCTGCTCCCGGTTTTGCATCTCCACAATAAACTGCTCGCCGCTTTCCGTGGTGCAGTAGATGTCATAAATCACGCCCCGGTCATGACGGAACTCTGGAAGCAGTTCCTTGTCGAGGAATTGGATGTCGGTAATCTGTTTCTCTCCGGCAAGTAAGCCGTTAAGGAAATCGATAAGCAGATCCTTATGTACGGGCTGTCCGAAAATCAGCTTAAAGCCTACATCAGTGAAAGGATTGATAAAGCGTCCCATAAACTTTCAGTTTTAGTGTACTGACAAAGATAGTGATTTGCGCTGAACAAACCAATTCCGTTGCAGAGAGATTCTGATAATCAAAGCCAATAGGTTCAGGCAGTGGTCACCATAAACGAACAATGGGAACTTCTTCATAACCGCGGCAATCGGCTTGCCTCACATACAACAGCAAGGGTGAAAGCCGTGTCAAAACCGCTTTCACCCTTGGTTCCTTTTATGCGTTCTGTTTCGGTTATTTCTGTTTCAGTTCTACGGTAACCAATTTTCCGTCACCTCCACCTTGCGCAATCAATTCTCCAACCGTCATTTCGCCACGATAGCTTCTGCCTCCCTCCTGATAGAGGAAATACAATATCGTTTCGAGCTGATTACCTACAAACGACCTCATGACCGTTTGCCCGCTTCCTCCCGAAATCGGGGTCAGGTCGCCAATGAAGTCCTGATAGAAGGCATCCTCATATACCTTGACGATTCGGTTGTCGGGAACCACTCCGGTGGGAATCGTAAACCTCACATTGACCCACGGGTTGGTGTAGTTGATAATGACCGGAACATAGTTTTCGGAAAAGAGCTCGATACGTCCGCCAGCCAGGTATTCGCGCGTCTCGAAACTGATAACCTGTCTGCCAGTTGCTTTGGGTCGGTATTCATACCCGCACACAGCCCCTTCACTGTTTTTCTTTTCGACCAGCGTACCCTGTGTAGAGGTAGGATCGGTCAGATAGCGGGTGTAAACCGTTACCTTGTCCTTAGTTGTCATATTAAACTCCAACTTCACAGCCTCTCCTTTTCCGAAGGGAACGATAAATTTCGTATTAGGATCGGTAGTGACATTCGTTCCTGCAAACTTCACATCTGTGAAAGAAGATGGATTCCCGTTTGTAAAGCTTACCGGAACAGACTCCTTAAAATACGTTCCTTCTACCGATATTTGAGTCGCACTCTGCGAGGTATTGGTCTTGAAGTAGCTATACATGGTACGATTCTGGCGGTAGGAGTTGTAATCCACTTCCACCTGATATACATAGTTCTTGGCATCCACCACATCCACCGGGAAACGGTTCATTGACGCATCCGGGTAAAGGGTATTGTCTGTCATGTCGATACGCAAGGTCAGGGGGAAGATAGCTGTAGGAAGTCCCATGGGGAGCTCCGTCATCAACACGAAACTCTGATGCTGCGATGCGGCAACCAAACGCTGGCAATCGACTGAAACAAAGCGGTACGGTTCATGCACACGCACCACGATGCGTCGTGTCAGTCCGCTTTTCGTAGCAACGGTAATCTCTTGGCTCTGCATTACTTCCGGAAGCGGAGTCTGAGGTGTCAAGGTGATGGTTCCGTTCGATTTATCCACCGCTATGTTGCTAAAGGCAGAAGATTCTTCGTAATGCACTTGCACATCCTCTGTATTGGTGCGGTCGGTTTCTCCCTCCATATACTTGAATTTCAAGACTAGCGGGTCTGTTTTTACTATCAGCGTATCAATGGTGCTTACCTCCAACGTATGCTTTCCGTCGGTAATCTTTTTCACCTTGCTCACCTGTACCGAAGCGGCGAGGTTGTTCGATGCGGCTGCCTGTACGGCATCGCTGGCATCGGTATATCCGTCTGCCTTTATCGCATTGACCGTAACATCGTAGGCAAAATTACGGAAAAGGTTATACGTAGTGGTCTGATACGTAGCATTATCGAACTGAATCAAATCCAGCTTATAATAGTAATACTTATTACTCGTCGTGTTTCTGGCTTTCAGAACCAAGGCGGTAGGAATGTCGCTGTTATCCTGATTGCGCTCGTACACATAGAATGGAGTGTCGGGAGTCTTCCACTCCGCTTCAGCAGGCAGTTCATTGGCTGCAATCTCTCCCTTGGTTGTACCCCGATAATCGGGATGATCCTTCACAAAGTTTCCGTAAGGGTCATCATTGGTTAAACTCACGAAGTCGGCAAACGAACCGTCGTACGGGTTAAACGGAGCCAGTAAACCTTCGGTGGGGCAGTTATATACGGTATAGCTTTCTATCTCATAACCGGATAATGCTGTTTGCTTCAGTGTAACCTTGGCAAAGTTACGTATCAGTTCCACCGGCTTATCCAATGTGATTCCTTTATCCGAGATATGGTCCACCGAAACCGTTCCCCAATAAGCGGCACGGTTCTCGCTGGTAGTCATAGCTCCCAAGATGGTACTTTCCGTATCGGTGGAAACATACGTCGGCCAGCTTTTACCTTCCATATCATAATCCGCGTTCGCCACGAAGTGTAAGCGGCACGGACGGTTTGACACCGGCAACTTCACCTTAAACGTACCTATACCCGTACCTGCATCAGGTTGTGATACCACCGTAGCCTTTGCATTTGCCAAGAAGAAACCCTTTTCATTGAAGACCAGCACATGCAAGTGTTCCACTTCCGGAGTTTCTCCCAAAGCCGCACGCGTAGCAGTCACCGGTTCTGGCAGTGAGAACGAGAAAAGACTTTCGCCTTTCTCTAAAGCCGGAGTATGGGTTCCCCAATCCTCTTCCTGGCAAGCCGTGAACAGCAGGAGGAAAAGCGAGGTTATAAAGAGCATTATCTTTTTCATACGCAAATAAGTTTTTTCAGTTTTCAGTTAGTTAGTTATTTGGACGTATCGGCTCGGTATCGCCCCAAGTGAAGACGTTCGGATTGTCTATCTTTTTATCGCCCCAGTACCAGACATCGTAGACGCAGCGGACAGCATAGCTTCCTCTATTACTCCCAGCGGTTCCACTAAAGCCTCCCGTTCCTCCTACCGCACCATGATAATAACGTTGGGAAGAGGCGAAGTATTCTCCATCGAATAACTCCGGTATATAGCCTGCATTCGATAAACCTACGATAAATTCGATTTCACCCTCGGTAGGAATGCGCCAGCGTCCTGCCGGATAGCCGTTTTCCTGATAAGAGGCACAACGCTTTTGAGCTTGCGCATAACTGATGTTGTTTGTAACTCCCCATGAAGAAGCAATCTTAAACACAGGAGCAATCATTCGGTCGTATTCTCTTTCGGTGCTACTTTCACCTTTTGTCTTCAAATATCTCTGCAAACCTTTTGGTGTTCCATATTTTTCCAAAGCTCTTAGCTGAGTATGACTTGGATTTCTTGGGTCACCAATAATATATTTAGATTCATCTTCTGCATCCAGTTGGGTTACATGAATCGTGTACTGGTTTTGGTTGTTGTTTGAAGCACTGCTCGGATTGTGAGCTCCACCTAAAGAAGATCCATTGTCATCAGAAGCAGAAGTACGCTGTGAACCATATACAAAACGATTACTGCTTCCGTTTCTATTATTTTCACCGGTAATATAAATCGGCGGATATTGGGTAATGGTCAGTTCTTGAGTCAATCCTTCTTTATTGGTTACTTCAATGGTGAAAGTCCAAGGTACATAGACGGTTGAAGGAAGCTCGTGCTGGAATACCAAGGTCTGACCATAGGGCTGTATTGAGGTGGCATTTTCGCCAAAGAAAGACTCCCATCTTGCCAATTCATCTTCGTATTTTGCTACATCTGCATTCCAAACTTCTTCCTTAAAATATTTAAAACCAAACCAATCATATTCCCAATATTTATCATCGTCACGATTCGGTGCTACCGGTTTATTCTGCTCTGTTATTTCAGACTGACTGATGTTAGTGCCTGAATAATCCGGATAAGTAATCTTCACCACCTTTGCCGTTACATCACTGCTGCTGGTCACTCCGATGTCGGCACGGCTTTCGTTATTCATTTCCACATAGTTGGTTTCCAGCTCCAAGTAATTATACTTGTTGACATCAGCCGAGATACCAACCGACTTCCAGTCGGAGATTTCATACTTCAAATCCACATCCGGAGTCACCTGACCGGGGTCGATGCTTCCCAACACACCCACATTCATCTTGATTTTATAGAGGGTATTGCTTTTCAGCGAACGATACTCTTTGCCGTCAGAGCCAGATATGATTTCATTCGTAACCGGTACGCGGTAATAGTAGTTGGTAGACAGCTGCACACCGTTTTTCGTACATGTCCATGGAATACGGAAAGTGAGATACGTCTGCTTCTCACTTTGCACCAGCTGCGAGGTTTCCGTATAGGCAAGCCAGGTATGCGGGTAAGAATAAAACGGGATATGCACATAAGCTGCAGCTGCACCGGGAGCCGTTACGCTTTTATACTTGCGCGGGTCGGTTGTGGTAAAAGTCTTTTCCTTTTCCTCGGGAGTCAATCGGTCGTTATACTCCTTGCGAGTGAGTTCGGTACCATCGGGGTGCACATAGTTTGTTACATGATGCAAAGCTACATCCATGCGGTCTACCTCGGCAGTATAGGTCACACCGTCTATCTTGATAGGAGACTTAATGGTAGGCAGAAGTACGATTTTAGCTGCCAGTCTGCTCAAGGTAACCGTTCCACCCTGCGCGCCGCTAGCCACCATCACCTTTTCGGTTAGCCCTTGCATTACAAAAGCATCCTCCGGCTTGTCGGCTGAAGAAAGTTGTGTATACATCAGCTTTTCCTTCATCTGGTTTAAGGTAAACTCACCCGTTACAGGCTCCTGATGAACGGGTACATTGGCCAGTACAAAAATAAAATACTTGCCCGGCTTGAAAGTATCATCGAGAGGCACACTCAGCATATTGCTGTTATTGGTCGGAATATTCCGCTTCATGTATGAGCAAGTGGCCGTTTCTTTATCCGTAAAAAAGAATACACTGACTGCAGCTATACGGTTTTCATTATAGGCATCCTCACCCGCCTCGGTGGTATCCCCCGACGCACGGAGCTGCAAGGTAAAGCTCCGGCCGTTTACCTCCTCACCGCTGCCATACACCTCGAGCTCCTCGCTACATGAAGCCAGCATGCAGGCAAAAAAAGCCATGATATAAATCATCCAGTTTCTGTTTTTCATAACTACTGTCCTCCTGCGCGTTTAAGTATAAAATTATTCAAATCTGCCGTTCCCTTCGAGTCGGTCAGGTCGAGTTCATATTGAGCAGCTGATCCCACTACTGCGTAAACATGCAGTTTGGTGGTGGCTGCCGGATCGGTAGCATTGGGAGCTACCTTCACCTTCAAGATCTGTTCGATAGGTTGACCATTGTTAAAGATGGTTGTTCCCTCTTCGGTTACCAACTCAAAATTAGTATTGTCGTCGAGTTCGGCTATCCAGCGAGTCACCCCGTTGGGAGCCTGAATCACAAACTTAAGCTCAGCCTCTTTATCAGGAGACAGTTCAACGGTATTCTCTTGCCGGCCTGCAATGGTTCCCGGCACCCATCCGTGTGAGCTGTACGACAACTGGTCGATATAGTTAACCTCATGCTCTTTCAGTGTCCAAGGCGCCACCTCGCAACGCAACTCCCATCCTGTAGGGTTGGCGTTGGCGTCGATTTTCAGAATCTGGTTGCGCTCAATGGAGGCAATCGGCTTGGTATCTTTGTCATAAATCTGGGCAGGGGCGTAGTTGGTGCTTCCTTTCATGCCCACCGTATAGGTACCGCGCGATGATTCAAAGAGGTAATAGGTAAACGTATGTGTACCATTAGTCGTAATCGTCTGCCTTTTGTTAAAGTTTTTTGCCTGATTCAGCACCGTACCGCCCTGACCTTTCATCAGATAGCCGGCTACGGGGAAGAATGGTCCGAAGTTGATTTCATTGATGCTTAAGTTGCCCCCGGTTTTATTTTTTACCGTCAAGTCGATGCGAGCCAAGGCACGGGTAACGGAGATGGAAACCGAGGTTTCATTGACGATGTCGGCTTGTGGAATGCGTAGATACCCTTCCATCGGAATACCGTTTTCAGCCACCTTAGGTTCATAGAGCTGAGCTTGGTTATAAATCGCATTATTGAAAGTGCTTCCCACCTGAAAACTCTCTGCATAATTAAGTTTTACTCCTTTTTCATTGACAATGGCATAGAGCTGGGTATCCATCGCTTTTACTCCCAAAATGCGGAAAGTCTGCGTCAGGCTGTTATCGTTGTATTCACGGAGCCAGTTTCCTGCCACCTTGCCCTCTTGCACCATAATCAGGCGCAAGGTCTTGATACCTTCATGTTCTTTTACCTCCTCGTTTCCGGTATCTACCTGCCCACGTGAAGCTATATTGACCGTAATGTTTGCACTTTCAGCCCTGCTCTCCATCGGTGTATCCTTCGAGCAAGCCCCTGCCAACATCACGAGAAGCGTGAGCAGCGTCAAACTTGTGTATTTCTTCATGTATCTCATATAGCGTATGGTTTGTTTGAGTTGTTGAGTTTATGAGTTGTTGAGTTTATGAGTTGTTAAGTTTTGAATTTCTCATTCTTCACTCCTCATTTCTTAGTTCCATTCCGGTTTACCGCCGACGATGACCCATTCGGGGAGCTTGATTTCCACATTGGTTCCATAGAACTGGATGGCAATGGGGAGGGTTGCCTCCTGCTTGGTCAGGTCAATCTCGTCCTTGTTGGCATTGACATAGTTATAGATGCTGCCGTCTACCAGACGTTCGCCCGTGCGCTTGTCAATCAGCACCAGCCGGTGTTCGCAGCATTCCTTGTCGAAGTGTCCGGCATGGTCGTTCATGCGGAACAGACAGAGGTCGTCGGTGCGGTAGCAGTTGCGTTCCTTATCGTAAATCAGAGCCGGGTAGCAGGTACCCTTCTCCTCCATATTAACATCTCCGTTGAAGTCGGTCTGGGCGTTCGATTCCTCGATGCGCAACTCATAAGGGATTTCCCCTCCCTCACCCAAAGCGTCCGGGGCGGGAAGTCCGTTAATTTCAATATCCACATTGATGTGTGCGCTCAAAAGGGTTACCGTATCGCGGTAGACCGTAAAGTTTTCACCTCCGGGCATGGTGAAGTCCAGCTGTCCCAGATAGTTATGGTCATGGCCGTCTACCTTACCTTCGCCTGAACCCCAGGCAGGATGCTGGATAAAAATCTTGTTGAAATCGGTTTCGCTCGTCAGGTTTTCCACCTCCGTGCGGTTAAAGGCGTTGCCTACGGCTACCACCCTGTATTTCTCTCCCGGTGTAAGGCGGAAGGATGGAATGGCGGCATAGTGCTTGAGTTCGTCCTCGCTGTAGTGGCCTACGCCCATGATGTGACCGCCCCCGTCGAAAACATACAGGTCCACCTTCGTTATGTAGTCGTTAAGGACGTTCGTCTTGCCGTCGGCAAGGTACTGGAAGTAGATAATCACGTTGTCGCAATCATCGTAGTCTTCCTTGATGCAACTGCTGGGGAGGACGAGGACTGCCAGCAGCAGGACGAGGGTATGTAAGTATCTGGTCATAATGGATTGGTTTTGTTTGCTGTATCTAAAGAGGTTAAGGGCTGTGCCGCACTGCGGCGGCACAGGTCCTTTTTAAAGAGGGTTATTAGAGGATTAGTTCCATTCTACGGTTCCTTCTACTACAGTCCATTCTTTAACTGTAATATTTGCAATGATATGTACATCTTCAGCACCTGTAATTGTTGTACCGATAGCTTCATCAGGAATTTCAAGGCTCTTTACCTGATAGATGTAACCAGCAGGGAATTTAGTGATGTTACCATCTTGTCCTACACCAAAGGCTGTTTTATAAGTATTCTGAACTTCTGTGTCTGAAACTTGTGACAAGTCCAACTTGTAGTTCTTAACGGTAGCATAACCTTTACCTTGTTCATTAGTCCAAATCATATTGCTACCATCTTTAACAGCAATGTTGCTGAAGCAAACGGTCAGAATCGGCAATTTAGTTTCTACCGGAAGGATGTTATAGCCATAGCAGTTTGCTGATTCTGTAGGCCAAGTTGCACCTTCTGCCATAAAGTCTTCACCATTGTCACCGATTTTGCTGTGTGCAGGAGTATTTTCCTGAGCAGATGTCCAATCTGTAACGTTTGATGACCCAGGCATATTCAAGAACAAACCGTCGATGTTGATAGTTTTAAACATACATTCTTTTTGAGCTGTATGGATGTGTTTGATACCACCAAATTCCAGACGAGCAACAGTATGTTCAGGAGTTAAGCTTACAGTATATTCCTTGATACCATCACCATCAGTATCTTTTCCACCTGTGAACTGATTTGCTGCTGCAGAAGCATACAAAGGTTCTGCCAAACCTTTATTTACGATTTCACTTAATTCCCATCCGCTTGATTTTTCGGTATTGATAAATACTTCCATCTTTGACGGATTACGAACACCTTCAAACTGGTGTTTATTTACAGCATCCAATAATGCAGCACGATCTTGGTAATCAGTTGCCTGGAATGTTTTGGTATCACCACCAGTCTGTGCAGTCAGCACCAATTTCACTGATTCCAATTTCACTTCAGTAGTTCCCCATGCATCAGCTGCGATATTACGACTCATAGCCGGGTCTTGAATTTTTACAGCAACCACTGCATCACCTTCAATTGCATTGTTCGTTACATCTTCATTAGAGCATGCAAACAATCCCAAGCCTGCAAATGCTACAAATAAACTCTTCGAAAATCTCATAGTTTTAAGTTTTAAAAATTGGTAATTATGTTGACTTTATGTTTGTTGTTCTATTCTGCCATATAATCCACGTATGCTTTTAGCATTTTCAAGTTCTCGCCCGACTTGGCGAAGCCCTTGGCAACCGCCTGTTCAAACGCTGATTCAGCCTTGGCGTAAGCCCCCTGTTTGACATAAGCCACACCCAGCATGTTGAGCAAGGCACCGTCGGCAGGCGCTTTCTCCAGCAAAGCTACCGCTTCATCCGTACGTCCAGCCTCCAGTAAGGCAAGAGCAGCATTGTTGACTGCCGTAACGTTATCAGGATAAGCCTTGGCTCCTGCCATCAGACAGCGGATATATTCCTCGCTTCCCTTGCCGTAGCTGTCTGCCACCTGCTGAATCTCGCTCACGCTCATCAGTTCGGGACGCGTCTTGATCATCTGTTTGCCTTCTTCCAAATCGAAATGACGCACGTTATACTCGATGCGGTACTCGTTTCGACGCACCGGACCGTACATTTCGTTCAACAAGCGTTCGTAGATTTCGGGCGGAACCAGTGCTTTCAGCTGTTCTTCGCACGCATCCTTGTCGTCGCCGCAATGGTCTATTATATCAAGCACTTCCGCCTGTTTCAACAACTGCGGATGTTTTTCCACTTCCTTGCGTACACCTTCCCAGTCCTCTCCTTTCCAGCTTACGTGATAAAGCGAAGGGTCGATGGTCTTCATATCATCTTTCATATATTCCGTGAAAGCCTTGGCACGGCGTTCAGAAAGCTTCATGTTATAATCGAACGTTCCTTCAGGAGAAGCATAACCGGTTACATAGATACCGGTAATGGTCAGGTCGTTATTATCTTTCACCAGCGTAAGCGATTCGCGCACCTTCGCCAGTTCGGCACGGTTTTCACGATATGTTTCTTTAATCTGATGACTGTCTTGACGGAACTGAAGGCGCGCTGCACGGGTTTCAGAACGGCGTTTTACCGTTTCTTCCTTCGGCTGGATGAACGGGTTATAATATGCAGGATTCATCGGCGGGAACACCTCACCCGTATAAGCCGTTTCGTTGCCTTCGCCACACGCTGCACATCCGGTTACATCGCCTTTCAGACGAAGGTCACCGCCCACCATCCAACGTTTGAAGGGTACGGAAGCCTCATACATAAACGCCTGCTGCGAATGGTTCTTGCGGCGCACCTCTGCCACAGTTCCCGGATAAAGGTCTTCTTTTTCCAGTTTCTCCACGCGGCTGTTTACCCGGTGGCGCACCTTTCCGCTTATCACAAACGGCGGCAGTTCCACCTCATTTGCCCCATCTGCCGACACCAGTACCGGCACCACACGAAGCGAATGCTGACGCTTGATGTCGAGGTCATCGAGGTTGATTTCCATTGACACCCGAGCCCGGCGGTCGTCTGTCTTGACCACTTCACGGTTATTTATCTTGATTTCCTCCAGATATGAAGTCTGTGCCAGCACCGGGATTCCGGCTGCAAGAAGCATGGCTATTGAGAGTATGTGTTTTTTCATCGTGCGTTCCTCCATCATTTAATTATATAAATAAGTGACACGGCAGCTTTGGTGACTCCGAAGTAGTCTTTTTTGTTTTTTCCTAACCATTCGCCGCAATGAGGACACTCATATTTATCGAAATCGGCATGAATCCATCCCAGACCGATTTCCAGTCCGAGGTTCCAGCGGTTGCCTAATACGAACTGATAACCGTAGCCCAAGCCTGCACCGAACATATTGCCTTCATAACGCTTGCCCTTGGTAGACGGGAAAATACCGAAATCTATATCGCCCACATTAAACTGTCCGCCCAAGGCATGGAGAGCGAAGAAGTGACCGTTGAAAGCCTCACAAAGCCAATAACGGGCTTCGGGCTGAACGAGCCAGTGTTTCATTTTCTTGTCGTCGCCAAACTTAAAGGGGTTGTAGTTGCCCGAAACATCGAGGGTCCACTTCGGTGCCAACCGGAACTCAGCTCCTATATTTAATGTAGTAGTTACATCATATAGCAGGTTTGTCTTCACGGCAATCTTTTGTGCGGAGACCGTAATGGAAACAAACAGGAGCAATATCCAAACGAATGCCTTTTTCATAATACTGAACGTCTTTTTATGTTTTTTTGCTTCCACAAAAATACGAACCATCCAAGTTCTTGAAGCAATAACAGCTTCCCATTTTGTCAAAAAGGCATTCCTATTTTGTCATATAGGGGGGGGTAAATCGAGGTTAACACGCTGATAAACAGAGGTTCTCAAAAAAATAAAGGACTCAGATAAGAAAAAACATCTTTCCATATAAATAAAGAGATTGTTTACACTTTATTTCAATCCAATTACAAAAAGAAAATAAAATTGCGGAATAGACAAAACCGGACGTTTTGTAAAAAAACCTTTCATTTTAAGTCTGTTCCTCTGAAGAAAGAGACGCGCTCTCTTTTACAGCCAGATTACTGCGGAACGCATTGGGACTCATGCCGTATTTTTCCTTAAACAGACGGTAAAAGGTAGACAGGCTGGGCAAGGCACAGTGGGAGGCAATTTCACTGACCGACCACTCCGGATGCGCACGAAACAGTCCCACTGAATAATCCAGACGCAGGTTATTGAGATAGGCACTCAGATTGCCATGGGTATATTCTTTCAGAATGGCAGCAAAACGGTTGCGGTCTACTCCCATCAAAGCAGCATAGTCATCGCGCGAGAACTGGTAGTTAAGATACATACGCTCTTCACGCACCTGCGCATCGAAGTTCCGGAAAATCTCGTGCGGGTTAAATGAAGGAAAGGCTTCACCGGCAACCGGAGTTTCTTCCGGGACCTCGGGCTGCTCTTCCACCAAAACGGGAGCCGGCACTTCCACCGGAACCAGAACTTCTGCAACAGGTTCTGTCACGCAAGGCAGAACCTCCTTATTCTTATCGTTCAGCTCAACGATGAGCGAAGCCATCTTCCGGTTCTTCTCTCTTATCACCTTCCAATAGGAATAAATCCGCACCAGCAGGGCTATCAAAGCCAGTGCCACTACCACCAAGCCTACAATCACCCAGTTACGGACATGCAGTTTGTTTTCTGCCTGCCGCAATTCATACTCCTGACGCATCACCCGCGTAAAATCGGTCAGATTAAACAGATTACTCCGCTCGGAACTTATCCGCATAACCTCCATAAGCTGCCGGAGCTTTAGCAGTTCCTCATAAGCCGACTTATAGTTACCTACTCCCTGATAGGCCTTGCTGGTCTGGTAAAGCGTACGTATATAAATGATGTTCAGTGAGTCTTTTTCATCCACCGAATTCATATATTCATCCACGTGGCGCAAAACAAGCTGATAGTCGCCTCTTTCAAGCAAATAGTCGTTGATTTCCAGCCTGCCCTGTACAGTGGAAGCCATCGGAGTCTGCTTAAACTTCTCCAAGTAATCCGCTGCCCGATCTTGTTTCCCGAGCCGCTGTGCCAGAAAAGCCATCTTGCTGTACAGATAAGCCTGCTGTTCGCCGATTCCTGATAGATGAGAGGCTATCTGCTGCAGTTTCCCGATCACCTCTTCCCTCTTGAGTCCTACTCTCCATGCTTCCTCCATCCGCCGGTCTTCAATGCAGTACATCATGAAATAACCCATGATGCGTGAACGGCAATATAATTCATCCCCGTTTACGCTGCTACTCAGTAAGGAAATGGCCCGGCGAAGGCTCTGATACCCTTTCTCTATCATACCTAAGCGGCGGTATACCTCGCCTTTCATCAGCATCATGTTGGCTTCGAGTACCGGATCGCCTACCAGACCGGCATACTGCTTCCCCTCATCAATATAGCGTACGGCATCTTCCAGGTGATAAGCATCCACCGATGATTCTGCCAGCAGCGTATAAGCTGATTTCATGAGCAAGGTATCACGCCGGCTATCCTGATACTGTACCACGCGCTGGGCGTAATACATAGCCATGTAATATTTGGAAAGTGCATGATAGGAACACGAACGGAAAAAGTCAATATGCTCCTTTGAATAGGTTTTTGTTTTTTCCAGGCTGTCGAGCCTTGGCAACGTTACCTTTGGATTCTGCTTGGCTTGTATATATAAGCTCATTAAGGCTGTTTTATGGCTTTCAGCATCTTTTGCAGGCAACGCTGGGAAGACCGATAATGGAATCCGAATCAGGATAAGGAATAAAATGTGTTTTACAATTAAACTGTTCATGTTGTTATTCTCTATGATGAAGTGTCTATGTTATGCGTTTTATCGCCTCCAAGATAATAAAAAAGCCTGCACCCGCATCCATTTTTTTAGTGTTTTTCAACATTATTATAGCTGTTTTTTCTTTGGGAGGGGAATAAGGGATAGGGAGAAGAGAAAAATGACAGTTGGTACGGACAAAAAAGAAGTTTTTTACGGGCAAAAAAAATGGGAGAACGCTTTCTCCCAACCTTGTTAACCTTAAATCTAATACTATGAAAAAAATCACGTAACAAATGTAAGGGCTACACTTGTATCATCCAAATTAAAACGAAATTATATTCCATTATTTAAAACTCTTTTGCATTTGACACGGTTTTGCTGACTGTAATTTCACAATTGAAAGGAGAAGAGGATTCCTTTTCAAGGGATGAGGAATACAATTTTAAAATAAAAAAGGCTGCATCATTACGATGCAGCCCTTTTTTATTCATGGAAGACATGAGGATTAGTCTTTCAGCTTAGCTTTGATGAAGTCGCGGTTCAAACGAGCAATGTTGCTGATTGAAACACATTTCGGACATTCAGCTTCACAAGCACGCGTGTTCGTACAGTTACCGAAGCCCAGTTCGTCCATCTTTGACAACATAGCTTTTGCACGGCGCAAAGCTTCCGGCTTGCCCTGAGGCAACAGATTCAACTGGCTTACCTTTGCAGAAACGAACAGCATAGCTGAACCGTTTTTACATGCAGCAACACACGCACCGCAACCGATACAAGAAGCAGCGTCCATCGCTTCATCAGCTACCGGTTTCGGAATCAGGAGGGCATTAGCATCCTGAGGAGCTCCTGTACGTACACTTACGAAGCCACCTGCCTGCATAATCTTATCGTATGCAGTACGGTCGACCATCAAGTCTTTAATTACCGGGAAACCGGCAGAACGCCACGGTTCAACGGTGATTACATCGCCGTCTTTGAAGCGACGCATGTAAATCTGACAAGTAGTAGCTCCTGTTGCAGGTCCGTGAGGATGTCCGTTGATATACAAAGAACACATACCGCAAATACCTTCACGGCAGTCGTGATCGAATACTACAGGTTCTTTACCTTCTTCAATCAACTGTTCGTTCAAGATGTCTAACATTTCCAAAAATGAGGTATCGCCCGGGATGTCTTTCATCTGGAATGTATCGAAATGACCTTTTTCTTTCGGTCCGTTCTGACGCCAAACTTTCAGCGTAAATGATATATTTTTATCCATTTTTTTCTATATTTATATAAGTCAACAAGTCAACTCGTCACCTCGTCAACTGTATTCAACATTAAGATTTGTAGTTACGAGTCTGTACCTTAATTGCTTCGTAAACCAGCGGTTCTTTGTAAAGTACCGGAGCTTTTTCGTCGCTTCCCTGGTATTCCCAGCAAGCTACGTAGAAGAAGTTTTCGTCATCACGTTTTGCTTCACCTTCTTCAGTCTGATATTCTTCACGGAAGTGTCCACCGCAAGATTCGTTACGGTTCAACGCATCGTAAGCAATCAGTTCACCCATGGTGATGAAGTCACCCAAACGGATTGCTTTATCCAACTCAACGTTCAAGCCTTCTTTAGAACCCGGGATGAACAATTCAGTTTCAAACTCTTTGCGGATTTCTTTCAGCTTAGCCAAACCAGCCTTCAAGCCTTCAGCAGTACGTCCCATACCTACGAAATCCCACATTACGCGACCTAATTCCTTATGGATAGAATCTACTGACTTCTTACCCTTGATGCTCATCAAGTGGTCAATCTTATCTTGAACGGCCTTTTCTGCTTCTACGAATTCAGGAAGGTCGGTTGAGAAACGAGGAACCGTAATCTGATCAGCCAGGTAGTTCTGGATGGTGTAAGGCAATACGAAGTAACCGTCAGCCAATCCCTGCATCAATGCAGAAGCTCCCAAGCGGTTTGCACCGTGGTCAGAGAAGTTACATTCACCGATAGCAAACAATCCCTTGATAGAAGTCTGCAATTCGTAATCAACCCAGATACCACCCATAGTGTAGTGGATAGCCGGATAAATCATCATCGGGTTATAATATTTCACACCGTTGATTTCACGAGCCAGTTCACCCGGATTTACGTCGGTGATTTCTTCGTACATATCGAACAAGTTACCGTAACGCTGACGAACTACGTCAAGACCCAGACGTTCGATACTTTCAGAGAAGTCGAGGAATACAGCCAAGCCTGTGTTATTTACACCAAAGCCGTGGTCACAACGTTCTTTAGCTGCACGTGAAGCAACGTCACGCGGAACCAAGTTACCGAATGCCGGATAACGGCGTTCCAGATAGTAGTCACGGTCTTCTTCAGGAATATCGCTTCCCTTCTTCGTTCCAGCCTGCAATGCTTTTGCATCTTCCAGTTTCTTCGGAACCCAGATACGACCATCGTTACGCAATGACTCAGACATCAAAGTCAGCTTAGACTGCTTGTCGCCGTGTACAGGGATACAAGTCGGGTGAATCTGTACGTAAGCCGGGTTAGCAAACCAAGCACCCTTGCGGTAGCAAGCCATTGCAGCAGTACAGTTACAAGCCATTGCATTGGTTGACAAGAAGTAAGCGTTACCGTAACCACCGGTAGCAATTACTACTGCGTGAGCAGCGAAGCGTTCCAACTTACCAGTTACCAAGTTCTTGGCAATGATACCGCGAGCACGACCGTCAACCAATACCACGTCTTCCATTTCATAACGGGTATACAGTTTTACGGTTCCAGCACCTACCTGACGGCTCAATGCAGAGTATGCACCCAGCAACAACTGCTGACCAGTCTGACCTTTAGCGTAGAATGTACGAGATACCTGTGCACCACCGAATGAACGGTTAGCCAATGTACCACCGTATTCGCGAGCGAAAGGAACACCCTGTGCCACGCACTGGTCGATGATGTTATTTGATACTTCAGCCAGACGGTAAACGTTTGCTTCACGAGCACGGTAGTCACCCCCTTTTACTGTATCGTAAAACAAGCGGTAAACAGAGTCACCGTCGTTCTGATAGTTCTTAGCTGCATTGATACCTCCCTGTGCAGCGATAGAGTGTGCACGACGAGGAGAGTCTTGAATACAGAAGTTGAATACGCGGAATCCCATTTCACCTAAAGAGGCAGCAGCAGATGCACCTGCCAAACCGGTACCTACCACGATGATGTCCAGACGACGTTTGTTTGCCGGGTTCACCAGTTTCTGATGAGCTTTATAGTTGGTCCATTTCTCAGCTATCGGGCCTTCAGGAATCTTAGAGTCGATTATCTTAGTCATAATAATGTTAGTTTTTAAGTTTTTTAGTTTTTAAGTTTTAAGTTTGTAGTTTGTCAGTTTTTAAGTTCGTTCGTTATCAGAGTTCAAAAACTCATAAACTCAAGAACTCATAAACTCATAAACTTACCAACTCAAAAACTTATCACAAATTCTTTACGAAAAATACGATTGCCACTAAAGCAAATCCCAGAACAATAACAGTTGAATAAATGTTAGAGATGCATTTCCAACGGTTAATCCAAATTGTATTGTTCCAGCCCAAAGTCTGCATTGCGCTCCAGAAACCGTGAGTCAGGTGGAACCACAAAGCTGCCAACCATACCAGGTAAAGCACGAAGAATACCGGATTAGAGAAGGTTTGCATGATGTAGCCGTAACCATCGGCTGCATGAAGACCGCCTAACATCGGGTTACCTACGATTTCAGCAAACTGCATTTTGTACCAGAAGTTTGCAAAGTGTAATGCCAAGCCAAGGATTACGATAATACCCAGCACGAGCATGTTTTGAGAAGCCCATTCTACTCCTTTCGGTTTAGCTGTTACCGCATAACGTTCGTTACCACGAGCGGCACGGTTTTGCATGGTCAACCAGAAAGCATAAAGGATGTGAATCACAAACAAGGCAGCCAAGCCCATAGTAGCAACCAATGCGTACCAGTTTGCTCCAAGGAACTCACAAACCATGTTATATGCTTCGCCCGAGAACAAAGCAACAAGGTTCATCGCCATGTGAAATGTTAGAAACAGGACAAGGGCGATACCAGTTACACTCATCACCACTTTCCTTCCAATAGATGAATTACTTAACCACATAAATGATTGATTTTAAATTATTTAATTGTTTGAAATAAAGTTTCTTTATCTATAGTTCAATGTATGATGCAAAATTAGAAGTTTTCCCTATATAATACAAGGGATTACGGAAATAATTCTTTATTTAGGAATGAGGCTTTTTTAGGGGACGAGGCTATAGGAGACTAGTTGACCAGGCTTTCCTTCCGGATGAATCCTGGTATCTAGAGCCCGGCCAACTAATATCTAAACCTGATGCCTGGTCAACTAAAAGTGTGAAGGGCATGAAGAAAAAAACGTTTTTTCAGGGAATAAACTGTAAACAGAAGTTCTGTTTTTACAGCCAAAGCTTTTGTTTTTACAACCAAAGGCTCTGTTTTTACAGCCAAAGGCTTTGTTTATAGATTTTCTCGGTAAGTTCTGGTTTTTCTGAGGGAAAGAAAAGAAGAAAGGGGCTGTATCAAAACAACTTGATTGTAAGTTAATTGTTTTGATACAGCCCCCTAAGTCAGGTCAAGAAGTACAAAGTGTTAATCAAGCAAACTTAGCCTGACTTAATTCGTGAGCATACTTATGAATTTTAAAAACGTTTCGGGAAATTCAAGCCGGGCTGTCCAAGCAGTTCAACGGCTTTCTGCATACTGTCGCTCAACGAATTGATTACACGAAAATACTCGTTCATATCCCATAAGTCGCGGGCTATCAAGGCTTTTAGCTGGGTCTTGATTAAAGGGAGCGCGATGCGGTATTGCTCTTCGGAGTAAGTCGCTCCGTTGGCTTTACCTAAAGCCACCAACTCATCCAGCATAGCGTCGGTTACCTGAAAATCGCGATCGAAGCGTTCAAAGGTTTTATATTTCTTCTTCCATGCAGCCCGATGGCGGTCAATCAGCTTCAAGTTGAGCTGTACGATGGCCCCCTTATCGCGCAGACTGAGGTAATAATCGGTATACATGGTGGTGTCAATCGGAACAAAATAATCGGGCATAATGCCTCCACCGCCATAAACCGTACGCCCCAGTTTAAGTGTGCGTGCTTTCAGCGAGTCGGGGAAATGGATGCTGTCGGCACTGAGCATTTCGCCCCGGTTATACCGTTCGATAAGGTCTCTATTATATTGTTCCACACTTTCATAGGGCTTCTGGATGCAGCGTCCGGAAGGGGTGTAATAACGAGCTACCGTGAGACGGATCATGGAGCCGTCGGGCAGGTCGATGGGACGCTGTACCAAACCTTTTCCGAAGGTACGGCGACCTACAACAATTCCCCGGTCCCAGTCTTGGATAGCCCCGGTTACAATCTCACTGGCTGATGCAGAATACTCATCGACCAATACGACTAACCGCCCATTCAGGAAATCACCGTCGCCCTTAGCTTCGAACTCGGAACGCGGATTGCGCCGGCCCTCGGTATAGACAATCAGTTCTTTCTTACCCAGCAACTGGTCGCACACTTCAATGGCTGCATTTAAGTAGCCTCCACCATTTCCCTGCAAATCTAAAATCAGGTCTTTCATGCCCTGTGACTGAAGTTTATGAAGCGCAGTACGGAACTCGTCGCCTGTGGTAGCAGCAAAACGGCTGATACGGATGTATCCGGTAGTAGAATTAACCATATAAGTGGCATCAAGACTGTAAACGGGAATCTTGTCGCGCTTGATGGTAAAAGGAAGCAATTCATTTACCCCATTACGCTGTACTTTCACATTCACTTTCGAGCCTTTCGGTCCACGCAACCGGCGCATGACTTCTTCAGTACCCATCTTTACTCCGGCAATCACGGTATCGTTTACCTGAATGATGCGGTCGCCTGCCAAGATGCCTACTTTCTCTGAAGGACCTCCCGACACGGGCTGGATGACAAACAGGGTATCGGTAGCCATATTAAACTGAATACCGATGCCGTCGAAATTTCCCTGAAGCGGTTCGTTCAGGCGTTTCACTTCTTCGGGGTCGGAATAAGTGGAGTGAGGATCGAGCTCTTCGAGCATACGGATAATGGCTGCTTCTACGAGCTTGCCTTCATCTACTTTATCTACATAAAGATTGGAGATGGCAAACTCCGCCAGCTGAAGCTTCCGCGAAGGGGAATTCAGCAATTTGTTTTGGGCATGAGCTCCGATGAACAGGGAGCAAATGAATAGGGTGAACAGTTTTTTCATTGGTCTCTAACTTTTAAATCCATACCTTCCGGCAAGAAAGGTGTAACGTCTTTACCGAACTGAAGCAGTTCACGCACGATGGTAGAACTGACCGAAGTCAGTTCCGGCTCCGTAAACAAAAGAATCGTCTCAATACCGGAAAGTTTCCGGTTAACATCGGCAATGGTTTCCTCATACTCAAAATCGCGTACGGTACGAATACCGCGGATAATCACCTGCGCCTGACGCTCCATGGCAAAGTCAATGGTCAGTCCGTCATAAGCTTCCACCTTTACACGCGGATCATCAGCATACAGTTTCCGGATCATCTCCACACGCTGTTCGGTGGGGAAGCAAGTTCGTTTGCTTTCATTGATACCGATGCTAATTATGACTTCGTCCATAAAAGTCAATGCACGCTTCACCACCGAGTAATGTCCGACGGTAAACGGGTCGAACGTGCCGGGAAATATTGCTCTCATAATTAAAAATTAAAAATGAAGGATGAAAAATGAATAATGAATAATTAAAAATGAAGGATGAGAAGGATGGAAAACAAATCTTTATTCTTCATTTTTAATTAATCATCAATCAAGTCTTCCTCAATTACCAAGTTTTCTATAATAAAGTTTTGACGTTCCATGGTATTCTTTCCCATGTAAAACTCCAGCAGTTCCTGTACCGCATCGGTTTTACGGAGAGAGACTTGCTCCAGACGCATGTCTTTTCCGATAAATCCCCGGAACTCATCGGGAGAGATTTCCCCCAAACCCTTGAATCGGGTAATTTCCGGATTGGGCGCAAGCTTTTCGATGGCTGCCAGACGTTCTTCCTCAGAATAGCAATAAATGGTTTCGTACTTTCCCTTCTTGCGGTTACGCACACGGAAAAGAGGGGTCTGTAAAATATAAACGTGCCCTTTCTTAATCAAGTCGGGGAAGAACTGTAAGAAGAAGGTTATCATAAGCAGACGGATGTGCATGCCATCTACATCGGCATCGGTTGCCACAATGACCTTGTTATAGCGCAAGCCATCGAGCCCGTCTTCGATATTCAAAGCAGCCTGAAGGAGATTAAACTCTTCGTTTTCGTATACCACCTTCTTGGTCAGTCCGAACGAATTCAGCGGCTTTCCGCGCAAGCTGAATACCGCCTGCGTATTCACATCGCGGCTCTTGGTAATGGAACCGCTTGCCGAATCTCCCTCGGTAATAAAGATGGCGCTTTCCAGACGCGGGTCGTCTTCATCCTCATCCTCTTTCTTTCCGCCTTTGACATCGTTCAGGTGGATGCGGCAATCGCGCAACTTACGGTTATGCAGGTTGGCTTTCTTGGCACGCTCGCGGGCTATCTTGGTAACACCGGATATGGCTTTGCGCTCTTTTTCCGACTCCTGTATTTTCTGGAGCATGATTTCTGCCACGTCGGCATGTTTATGAAGGTAGTTATCGACCTGCTCTTTGATAAAATCGCCGATAAACTTATTCACACTGATGCCCGAAAGGGGATAGGGATGACCATCCGAATCTTTTTCGGGTGCCATGGTAAGCGAACCCAACTTGATTTTGGTCTGACTTTCAAATGTAGGTTCAATAACATTGATGGCAATGGCTGCTACAAGTCCGTTACGGATGTCCTGTAACTCCAAGTTTTTTCCGTAAAACTCCTTGATGGTGCGGGCAATATGTTCTTTAAAGGCGCTTTGATGGGTACCGCCCTGCGTGGTATGCTGACCGTTGACGAAAGAATAATATTCCTCGCCATACTGCGGACTATGGGTGAAGGCGATTTCGATATCCTCATCTTTTAAGTGAATGATGGGATAGAGTCCTTGCGCCGTCATGTTGTCGTTCAGCAAATCTTCCAGTCCGTTGCGGCTGATGATGCGGTGACCATTATAATAAATAGCCAGTCCGGTATTGAGGTAGGTGTAGTTACGCAACATCACTTCAATAAATTCCGGACGGAAATGGTAGTTTAAAAAGAGAGTATTATCGGGTTCGAAATAAATTGACGTACCGTTTTCTTCCTCGGTAGAGCTGGTGACGTCGCTCACCAGGTCTCCTTTTTCGAACACAGCTTCACGCTGCTGTCCGTCGCGTATGCTTCGTGCGATGAAGCGCGCACTGAGGGCATTGACCGCTTTGGCACCGACTCCGTTTAAGCCGACGCTTTTCTTAAATGCTTTCGTATCGTATTTTCCACCTGTATTCAGCATGGAAACAGCATCGACCAAACTTCCCAAGGGAATGCCGCGACCGTAGTCGCGTACGGATACCCGCAAATTGTCATCTATCTGGATGTCAATCCGCTTTCCGGCTCCCATCTTAAACTCATCGATGCTGTTGTCTATGACTTCCTTCAGCAAGACATAGATGCCGTCTTCAGCTTGTGAGCCGTCGCCCAAACGACCGATGTACATACCGGGACGGGTACGCACGTGTTCCATGTCGCTCAGGTGGCGTATGTTTTCCTCCGTATATGAAACGGGATTTTCCATATGTGTTGAGTTTTTGAGTTTTGAGTTCTTGAGTTTGTTAGTTTATGAGTTGATGAGTTCTTGAGTCTTTTAGGTAACGAGTTGACGAGGCTTTAGACACTAAAGCATTTTAGAATCTTGTCAACTTATTAACTAATAAACTTATCAACTAATAAATACCTTTTTATAGGCACGGCGACGTTTATGCTGCACTGATTCGAAAGCGCTCCACTGCGCCTGCACCTTCTTATTCAATTCAAGTTCAGGGTTACTTTCTCCGTATTCAAATCCCATCTGCTGATATACCGGAACCAAATCGTAGAACAACAGGGCATTGACCCCCTTGCTCTGATATTCTGGCTTCACACCGACCAAAAGAAGATCGAGCACCTTGGGTTTCTTGATAAACAAGGCTTTGAGCAAGTGGTACCATCCGAAAGGAAGCATCTTTCCCTTGGCTTTCTGCAAAGCCTGCGACAAAGAAGGCATGGATATACCTACTGCCACCAGGTTTTCATTTTCATCTTCTACCAGCGACACCATGCGCAAGTCAATAAGCGGAAGATACATCTTTATATATTGGTCTATCTGACGCTGGGTCATCTGAGAATAGCCGTAAAGAGGAGCATAAGCTTCGTTTATCAAATCGAAGATTTTCTGACCGTAGTTTTTCTCCTTGATTTCGCTTCGCTTGAGCTTCTTGATCTTGAGCTTGTATTTCTGTAAAATAATTTCTGAGATACGAACGAATTTTTCAGGCAGTTTTTCAGGCACCATCAACTTAAATTCTACCCAGTCGGCTTCTTTCTCGAAACCTAATTTTTCCATATGAACAGGATAATAAGGGTAGTTGTAAATGGTTGACATGGTGCTCAGCTGGTCATATCCTTCAACCAGCATGCCTTCTGCATCCATATCGGTAAATCCTAACGGACCGACCATGGCTTCCATGCCACGCTCTTTACCCCAGCTTTCTACTTGCTTTAACAACGCTTCCGAAACCTCTGTATCGTCTACGAAGTCAATCCATCCGAAACGGACTTCTTTTTTATTCCATGTTTCATTGGCGCGGTGATTGATGATAGCTGCCACACGGCCAGCCACCTTTCCATCCTTATATGCCAAAAAATAATCGGCCTCGCAAAATTCGAACGCAGCGTTTTTTTGAGGGCTAAATGTATTCAGCATATCATCGTACAAATCGGGTACGGAATAAGGATTGTTTTTATACAACTCGTAATTGAAACGGATAAATGTTTTTAGCTCTTTTTTAGAACTTACTTTCTTGATAGTAACCATCAGTTATGTTTTCCTATGAAATATTTCAGGCTGTAAAGATAGTATTTTTTATCCGAAGAAACCTTCTCTTCCTTTCGTTTTTCTATTTCACCGGAATTATCCTTTGTTTCTTTTTTAGCTATAAGAAAGCGAAAGCAGTTATTAAGCACACATAAAGAAAGACAAACCAACCTTTACCGCGCTATATTTAAATAAAACAAAGACTTCACCGAACAACACAACAAAGCCTAAACACGCGAGAATTAAAAAAACAGCATGCAGCCGTCCATCCCTCCGCTTTTTTCAATTCTCAAGCGCCAATCTCTTTAAGCGAACAGGCGGTATGCACAAAATCCCTGTGAAACAAAGTTAGAGGTTTTTGACTTACTCCGCTCAAGTAAGCCGGAAAATCTTTACATTTGTAGAAAAATAATATTGCCCATGGTATTAAACTATATTTGGATTGCCTTCTTCGGCATTGCTTTTTTAGTGGCATCGGCCCGCCTGATTTTCTTTGGCGATACCGAGGTGTTTCCGGCTATTATCAGCTCTACGTTTGATTCTTCGAAAACAGCGTTTGAAATCTCTATCGGACTGACGGGGGTGCTTTCGCTCTGGCTCGGTATTATGAAGATAGGCGAACAAGGTGGGATTATCAACTGGGTTTCACGCGTACTCAGTCCGTTATTCTGTAAACTGTTTCCTGACATTCCGAAAGGACATCCCGTAACGGGAAGTATTTTCATGAATCTTGCCGCCAATATGCTGGGACTGGATAATGCCGCCACACCGCTCGGCTTGAAAGCTATGGAGGGGCTGCAAGAACTGAATCCGAAAAAAGACACGGCAAGTAATCCGATGATTATGTTCTTAGTGCTGAATACTTCCGGACTGACATTAATTCCTATCAGCATCATGGTTTACCGCGCCCAGATGGGAGCTGCCCAGCCTACGGATGTGTTCGTCCCTCTTTTGCTGGCTACCTTCTTTTCTACGCTTGCCGGGATTATTGCCGTCAGCCTATACCAGCGCATCAATCTGCTCAACCGCACTATCCTGTTGTTTTTAGGTGGAGCCAGCTTGTTTATCGCCGGAATGATTTACTTTTTCACTACGCTTTCACGGAGTCAGATTGATGTATATTCTTCTACTACGGCAAATGTCTTCTTGTTTTTAATTATCATCAGCTTTATCTTTGCCGGGGTACGGAAAAAGATTAATGTGTATGATACTTTTGTAGAAGGTGCTAAAGAGGGTTTTTCAACTGCCATACGTATTATCCCGTACCTGATTGCCATGCTGGTTGCCATCGGGGTGTTCCGCGCTTCCGGCGGCATGGAGTATGTAATTCAAGGGGTGGCGTATGGAGTTAATCTCTGTGGAATAGACAGCGAGTTTGTAGGTGCACTGCCCACTGCACTCATGAAACCGCTCAGCGGAAGTGGGGCACGCGGCTTGATGGTGGATGCAATGAATACGTACGGGGCTGATTCGTTCGTGGGACGACTGGCGTGCGTATTCCAGGGTTCTACCGACACTACGTTTTATATCCTTGCCGTATATTTCGGCAGCGTAGGTGTAATTCGTACCCGCCATGCCGTTCCCTGTGGATTGCTCGCCGACTTTGCCGGAATCGTCTCTGCCATCTTTATCTGTTACCTTTTCTTTAGGTAACGAGGCTACAGTTCAGTTGACAAGGCTTCAGGTGACGAATTAACAGGGTTCTAAAATACTTTTAGTATCTAAAGCCTCGTCAACTCAAAAAATTCAAAAAACTCAAAAAACTCAAACATATGATTACCTATCAAACCGAGGGCGTAGAAATGCCCGACATCAAGAAACGTGAAACCACTGCATGGATTAAAGCAGTGGCAGAAAGCTACGGAAAACGTGTAGGAGAAATAGCTTACATCTTCTGTTCTGACGAAAAGATTTTAGAGGTAAACCGCCAGTATCTGCAACATGACTATTACACGGACATTATCACCTTTGACTATTGCGAAGGAAACCGGATAGCAGGCGATCTCTTCATCAGCCTTGACACCGTCCGCACCAATGCCGAACAGTTTGGTACAGCCTACGAAACCGAACTTCACCGCGTCATCATCCACGGCATCCTGCACCTGTGCGGCATTAACGACAAAGGTCCGGGCGAACGGGAAATCATGGAGGCGGAAGAAAATAAAGCCCTCGCCTTGCGCAATACACTGAAGGTATAATCAGGAGCTTCCGTCCCTCCCATTTACAAAGAAACAGGCTCTTTGCGGATTCAAAGAGTTTACCGGTAAGGCTGCTATAATTAGCGGTCTTACCGTTTTTTTTAAGTTCAGCCCAATGGCTGGCAATCTGTTTTTAAAGAACACACTACCCTCACCTTTCACTGTCTTTAAATAAGACAGGATGCGGTTCGGCATAGTCAAATCAGAAAAACAAGTTTTTCTTTTGCCTCTGCTCTCACCTTTCACTATCTTTGTCACACGAAGATAGGATGCGGTTCGGCAGTGCTTCACCCAAAAGCAAGCTTTTGGCTTGCTACTGCCCTCACCTTTCACTATCTTTGTACCCGATATAAAACGAAAAGAATCAATGGATTTTAAGTACGACGTTATTGTAATCGGAGCCGGACATGCCGGCTGCGAGGCAGCGGCGGCAGCAGCTAACCTCGGTTCGAAAACCTGTCTCATCACCATGGACATGAACAAAATCGGACAGATGAGCTGTAACCCTGCCGTGGGCGGTATTGCCAAAGGACAAATTGTCCGCGAAATTGATGCATTGGGCGGCTACATGGGAATCGTGACTGACCGCACCGCTATCCAGTTCCGCATGCTGAACCGCTCAAAAGGACCTGCCATGTGGAGCCCGCGCGCACAGTGCGACCGCGCCAAGTTTATCTGGACTTGGAGAGAAATCTTGGAGAATATACCCAACCTGCATATCTGGCAAGATACCGTAGAAGAATTGCTCGTGGAAAACGGGGAAGTAACCGGACTGGTTACTTGCTGGGGAGTTACATTTCATGCCAAATGTATCATCCTGACCGCAGGTACATTTTTGAACGGACTGATGCACATCGGTCATAAAATGTTGGCAGGAGGGCGATGTGCCGAACCGGCTTCTTATCATCTTACCGAATCGATTACCCGCCATGGCATTACTGCCGGACGAATGAAAACGGGAACGCCGGTACGTATTGATGCGCGAAGCGTACACTTCGACTTGATGGAGACACAGGATGGAGAAAACGACTTCCACCGTTTCTCGTTTATGAGCGAGCCCCGAAAGCTGAAACAGCTGCAGTGCTGGACTTGCTATACCAACGAAGAAGTGCATCAGACTCTACGCAACGGATTGGCAGACTCTCCCCTGTTTAACGGACAAATCCAGAGCATCGGTCCTCGCTACTGTCCGAGCATTGAAACTAAAATTGTGACCTTCCCCGACAAACCACAACATCAGCTGTTCTTGGAACCGGAAGGAGAAACAACCCACGAACTTTATCTCAACGGGTTCTCTTCATCGCTCCCGATGGACATCCAGATAGAAGCTCTGAAGAAAGTTCCCTGCTTTAAGGACTTGGTGATTTACCGTCCGGGCTATGCTATCGAATATGATTACTTCGACCCGACTCAGCTTAACCATACGCTTGAATCGAAGGTAATCAAGAACCTGTTCTTTGCCGGACAGGTAAACGGTACGACTGGATATGAAGAAGCCGGAGGACAAGGAATCATTGCGGGTATCAACGCACACCAGAACTGCCACGGCGGAGAACCGTTCGTATTAGGACGCGACGAGGCCTACATCGGTGTACTGATAGATGACCTTGTAACGAAGGGAGTGGATGAGCCTTACCGTATGTTTACTTCGCGTGCCGAATACCGCATTCTGCTCCGCCAAGACGATGCCGACATGCGATTGACCGAACGGGCTTACCAGCTTGGACTGGTAAAGAAAGACCGGTATGAAAAGCTCTGCCAGAAGCGTGAAGAAATAGCCCGCATCGTTACGTTCGCACAGACCTACTCTATCAAAGCCGACAAGATTAACGATGCACTGGAGAGTCTCGGAACAGCACGCCTGACTCACGGTTGCAAACTGATAGACCTGCTCAGTCGCCCGCAAGTAAACATAACCAACCTTGCCCCGCATGTCCCAGCTTTCAAGGCTGCACTTGATGCAATAGAAGGAAACAAAGAAGAGATAATAGAAGCGGCAGAAATCCAAATCAAATACAAAGGATACATTGACCGAGAGCGCATGATTGCCGATAAAATCCACCGCCTGGAAAGCATCCGGATTAAAGGCAAATTCGACTATGCTAACCTGCAATCGCTCTCAACCGAAGCAAGACAAAAGCTGATAAAGATAGACCCGGAAACCCTGGCGCAAGCTAGCCGAATTCCAGGCGTATCCCCCAGCGACGTAAACGTATTGCTGGTCTTGCTGGGAAGATAGAACAAGGTGTTTCACGTGAAACAAACACTTTAAAGAAAACTTATAAAAGACTGAATATGAACAAAGAGACATTAAAGCAAAATCTACGGGAGATACCCGATTTCCCCATTCCGGGTATCTTATTCTACGACGTGACCACTCTCTTCAAAAGCCCCGAATGCCTGCAGGGTATGATAGATGAATTATATGACATGTATAAGGACAAGGGTATTACCAAAGTGGTGGGTATTGAATCGAGAGGCTTCATTCTCGGTGGTGCTCTGGCAGCCCGACTGGGAGCGGGATTTATCATGGCACGCAAGCCGGGTAAACTGCCTGCCGAGGTCATAGAGGAAACATATGCAAAAGAATACGGAACCGATACCATCCAAATCCATAAGGATGCAATCAACGAGAACGACGTGGTCTTGCTACACGATGACCTGCTTGCTACCGGAGGTACCATGGCTGCGTCTTACCGTCTGGTAAAAAAATGTGGCGTAAAGAAAGCCTTCGTCAACTTTGTAATTGAACTTAAGGAGCTGAACGGACGTCAGGCTTTCCCAGAAGATGTAGAGGTTACTACCCTGCTCCAATTATAGGAATAGAGCTTCCCTCCCGATTCTGGAACTAATGAGACTGTGTACTTCGGGAACTTGGCTTCCGAGACAATCGGATACTTCAGTTTGCGAAGTACTCACCTCATAAACCTGTACAACTACGACTCCATCGTTTCGACCAGCCTGCCATTCACGCTTATCAAACACGCCCCTCTATAAGGGGAAAGACAGCTGGACGGTTCCGTCGGAACTTCCTATTCACGACTGCAACCAAGCGCAGCACACACAAAGGAATGATTCCGATAAGCGCTCAACTATACCAAAAATCAAATGGTATAAAACAGTAATAGATCTAAAATCTGGGCAGCCTTTTAAATTAACCTACCTGCCTACCGACACTAAAACTTCAGCACATGGACAACCATGATATTCTTAGCACCAACGATTACCTACGGGGCATCGTACTGAATCTGCCGGAAACACCCGGAATTTATCAATACCTGAATCAAGAGGGAACCATCATTTATGTAGGAAAAGCCAAGAACCTGAAGCGACGGGTGTACTCTTACTTCTCGCGCGACCACCATACCTCGAAAACGCGCATTCTAGTCAGGAAGATTGCCGATATCCGCTACATTGTAGTAAACACGGAGGAAGATGCGCTGTTGCTTGAAAATAACCTGATCAAGAAATACAAGCCCCGATATAATGTCCTGCTGAAAGATGACAAGACCTACCCTTCTATCTGTGTAAGCAATGAGTATTTTCCCCGTGTGTTCAGTACACGAAGAGTGGTGCGCGACGGCTCCACTTATTACGGCCCCTACAGTCACATTCCTTCCATGCAGGCTGTGCTTGCACTGATAAAGAAACTTTATCCGCTCCGCACCTGCAAGCTGGCACTTACTCCGGAGAATATACATCAAGGCAAATTCAATGTTTGCCTGGAGTATCATATTAAGAACTGCAAAGCACCCTGCACCGGACTTCAGTCGCAGGATGATTACATGGAGAATATTGCTGCCGTCCGGGAGATTCTAAGGGGAAATACACAGGCCATAAGCAGTAGCATGCTCAAAGAAATGCAAGCGTTAGCAAGCGAAATGAGGTTTGAGGAAGCTCAAAAGATTAAAGAGAAATACGAACTCATAGAAAGCTACCGCGCCAAGAGTGAAGTGGTCAGTTCTTCTTTTCACAACATCGATGTATTCTCTATAGAGACAGATGAAAATGCGGCATACATCAATTACCTGCACATCACAAACGGATGCGTGAACCAAGCATTCACATTCGAGTATAAAGTACAGATGGGAGAAAGTAAAGAAGAGCTGCTGCAATTAGGTATTGCAGAAATGAGAGAACGGTATAAGAGTCTGTCTAAAGAAATCATCGTACCTTTTGAGCTGGATATGGAAATGCAGGGGGTGACATTTACCATTCCTCAACGAGGAGAGAAAAAGCACCTGCTGGAACTTTCTATCATGAATGTAAAGCAGTACAAGCTCGACCGACTGAAGCAAGCCGAGAAGCTCAATCCGGAACAGCGCAGTGTACGGCTCATGAAAGAAATACAGGAACAGCTGCACCTCCCCAAAATGCCGGTTCACATTGAATGCTTTGACAACTCGAATATCCAGGGATCGGATGCAGTGGCTGCCTGTGTTGTCTTTAAAAAAGCGAAACCCAGCAAGAAGGATTACCGGAAATATATCATCAAGACCGTGGAAGGACCGGACGATTATGCATCTATGCAGGAGGTGGTGCGCCGACGATATACACGCATCCTGAACGAACAGGGAGAACTGCCCGACTTGATTCTTACAGATGGAGGTAAAGGACAAATGGAAGTGGTACGGCAGATTATCGAGGACGAGCTTCAGCTGAACATTCCCATAGCCGGATTAGCGAAAGACGGACGTCACCGTACCTCGGAAGTGCTCTATGGCTTTCCACCTGCCAGCATTGGAATCAAACAAGGTACTCCCCTATTTCATCTGCTCGAACGGATACAGGATGAGGTACATCGGTTCGCCATTACCTTCCATCGTGACAAGCGAAGCAAGAGTCAGGTAGCCTCTGCCCTTGATTCTATTCAGGGCATCGGAGAAAAACGCAAAGCCACCTTACTGAAAGCCTTCAAAAGCGTTGCCCGAATCAAACAGGCAAGTTTGGAGGAGCTTACTGAAGTGGTAGGTAATGCCGCTGCAAAAAGTATCAAGGAAAACCTAAAATAAAAATTATTTTCGTATTTTTGTAGATGAGTCTGTAAGGCTTTAATTAGTTGACCAGGTTTCAGGTGACGAGTTGACTAGGCTTTAGATACCCTAGAAACTGAAACCTCGTCAACTCGTCAACTTATCACCTGAGTAAAAAAAAACAGCAATGAGAGTAGTAATCCAACGAGTAAGTCATGCTTCCGTAACCATTGACGGAACTTGCAAATCTGCCATCAAGGAAGGATTTATGATATTAGTCGGAATTGAAGAAGCCGACACCCAAGAAGATGCCGACTGGCTCTGTAAAAAGATTGTCAATCTGCGTGTGTTTGATGATGAAAACGGGGTAATGAACCGGTCTATTCTCGATATCAACGGAGAGATTCTTATCGTCAGCCAGTTTACTTTAATGGCATCAACGAAGAAAGGAAACCGCCCGTCGTATATTCGCGCCGCACGCCCGGAAACTGCCATTCCTCTTTATGAATACTTCTGCAATGAGGTGAGTATCGCCCTCGGGAAAGAAGTAGGAACTGGAGAATTTGGAGCTGATATGAAGGTAGAGTTACTGAACAATGGTCCGGTTACCATCTGTATGGATACAAAAAACAAGGAATAAGAAGTTGGTCCGATTAACGAGTTATCTTGCTTTAGACATAAGAACAATTAGTTAGAAGTCACTAAACTCAAGAACCCGAAAGTTCAAAAACTCCAAACTCAAAAACTTAAAAACTCAACATCATATGACTCTCGAAGAAGCACAGCAAAGCGTTGACCAATGGATCAAAACATATGGAGTACGCTATTTCAGCGAACTGACCAATATGGCTGTTCTGACCGAAGAAGTAGGTGAACTTGCCCGCATCATGGCACGCACCTACGGTGATCAATCATTTAAAAAAGGAGAAAACCACGATTTGGGAGATGAAATGGCTGATGTATTATGGGTGCTTATCTGCTTGGCAAATCAGACGGGAGTGAACCTTACTGAAGCCTTCCGGAAAAATCTGGAGAAGAAAACGAGCAGAGATAAAGACCGGCATAAGAACAACCCAAAACTCAAAAACTTATAAACCCAAAAAACCAACAACTTAAAAACTTAAAAACTAAAACATATGAAGTATAACCACGAAGAAGCGTGCGAATGTGGACATAACCACACCCACCACCACGAAGAATCATGCGGATGCGGAGAAAACCACGTCTATGAATGTGCATGTGATGACGACTGCGAATGTCATTGTGAAGAGGAAGAGGACACCGAACATCTGCATCAGCCGGATAAATATCACCTGGCACTGAGCAAATATGATACCTGCCTGAACGACGAAGAAACAGCCAGAAAAACGGCTCTTTTGATAGAAAAGCATCTACAGGAAAACGACACGCAAGATGTAAAGAAATTTTTATTCAACTGCATTGATCTTACCACACTGAAATGTACTGACAGCGATGAAAGCGTTTTGCGTTTCACTGCCAAGGTCAACGAGTTCGTGGACCGCTATCCCGATCTGAAAAACGTAGCTGCCATCTGTGTTTATCCGAACATGGCAGAAGTGGTAAACGACACGCTGGAAGCCGACGATGTGAAGATAGCTTGCGTATCGGGCGGGTTTCCTTCATCGCAGACATTCACCGAAATCAAGGTGGCAGAAACCGCTATGGCTCTGCATACCGGAGCCGATGAAATTGACATCGTCATTGCAGTAGGAAAATTCTTGAGCGGCGACTATGAAGGTATGTGCGATGAAATAGAAGAACTGAAAGAAGTATGCGGTAACCACCACTTGAAAGTGATTCTTGAAACCGGTGCGCTTGCCACTGCATCGAACATCAAAAAGGCTTCTATCCTTGCCATGTATTCAGGTGCTGACTTCATCAAGACTTCTACCGGCAAAGAAAATCCGGCAGCGACTCCCGAAGCAGCGTACGTAATGTGTCAGGCCATCAAGGAATACTTCAAGGAAACCGGACGCAAAGTCGGATTCAAACCTGCAGGAGGCATCAACACGGTCAACGATGCACTTACCTATTATACCATCGTAAAAGAGGTATTAGGCGAGGAATGGCTGAATAATGAACTGTTCCGCTTAGGAACCAGTCGACTTGCCAACCTGCTGCTTTCTGAGATTGTAGGCGAGGAAACGAAGTTCTTCTAAGTCTTTCCTCCCTAAAAGAGTAAACAAAAACGCGCTTTAGATATTTGAGCCAACATCTAAAGCGCGTTTTGTTTTATCCAGTAATCAAAGAAGAAGTAACAAGAGGCTTCTTCTATATATATATCCGATTACAATTTCCGCTCGATTACATAATCAATATAAGTTGTCAAGGCTTCACAGAGTGATGCATCAGCTGATTCAGGAAGCAAAGCCAATGCCTTATTGCGGTAGGTATACATCACTTGTTCGGCATACTCGATACCCCCCTCCTGCTTTACTCTCTCAACGAAAGAAGCAATCTCTTCTTTCGAAGCCTCCATGGACCGGATGCGGAGAGCCAGCTCACGCAAACATTCATCCTGAGTGCGGTTTAATAAATAAAGCGCTGGCAGAGTCAGTTTACCTTCCAGCATATCATTCCCCGTCGGCTTGCCCAGCTCCGGTGATTCATAATAATCAAAAATATCGTCTTTAATCTGAAAAGCCACTCCAATCATTTCGCCGAAAAGAGCTGCGTTACGAACCGTTTCGGGGGCTGCATGAACAGATACTGCCCCACTCTCAGCACTTGCCGTAAACAGTGCGGCGGTCTTCTTGCGGATGACATCAAAATAAATTTCTTCCGAGAAGTCGCGGTTTGAAGTGTTTGCCAACTGGATGATCTCTCCTTCTGAAAGTTCCTGCCCCAGACGCGCTACCAGCTCTACCAGTTCAAGCATTCCAGAATGTGCCGCATGCTTCAAGCTCGAAGCAAGCATATAATCGCCCACCAGTACCGATACTTTATTATTATAAATTGCATTGACCGACGACTGACCGCGCCGCTTATCGCTTTCATCAACTACGTCATCGTGTACCAAGCTGGCGGTATGAAGCAGTTCAAGCGACAAAGCTGCATGCAGGGTAGCATGGGTCACCTTGCCGAAAAGCTTCGCCATCAGCAACACCAGAATAGGACGCATCATCTTCCCGTTACGGTTCTTGATATACGCAAGCACTTCATTCAGCAAGGGATTCGTGCTGTTGAGCGATGCTTCAAAAAGCGCTCTAAACTCATCCAATTCTTTTTCTATCGGTAACTTGATTAATTCAATCTTCTCCATGCAACAGTTAATTATCGCACAAAAGTAATAATAAAACAGCGAATAGCGTATTTTTTTGTACTTTTATGCCTTAAACTTAAGATTTTTACACGAATGGAGAAATTATTTCTACTCGACGCGTATGCACTCATCTATCGTGCGTATTACGCTTTTATCAAAAATCCACGCATCAACTCAAAAGGTTTCAATACTTCGGCCGTACTGGGCTTTGTGAATACATTGGAAGATGTCTTGAAGAAAGAAGAGCCTACTCACATCGGAATCGCCTTCGATCCTGCCGGTCCTACCTTCCGCCATGAGGCTTACGAACAGTATAAGGCTCAGCGTGAAGCTACTCCGGAAGCAATCCGCCTCTCGGTTCCGGTTATCAAAGACATCATCAGAGCCTATCACATACCTATCCTTGAGGTAAGCGGATATGAAGCCGATGATGTGATAGGAACCTTGGCAACCCAAGCCGGACAAAAGGGTATATCTACCTATATGATGACCCCTGATAAAGACTATGGTCAGCTGGTCAGCGAAAATGTATTTATGTATCGCCCCAAGTATGGTGACAAGGAATTCGAAGTAATGGGAGTGGAAGAAGTGAAGGCTAAATTCGACATCCAGTCGCCTTCACAGGTCATTGACATGCTCGGACTCATGGGAGACACTGCTGACAATATTCCTGGATGTCCGGGAGTGGGAGAAAAAACAGCACAGAAACTGATTGCCCAATTCGGCAGCATTGAAAACCTGCTTGCCCACACCGACCAGCTGAAAGGAGCAATCCGAACCAAGGTGGAAACAAACCGCGAACAGATTGCTTTCTCTAAATTTCTTGCAACCATTAAAATCGATGTACCCATTACACTCGACATGGATGCTTTAAAACGAGAAGCACCCGATGAGGAAGCACTTCGTAAAATTTTTGAGGAAATGGAGTTTCGTACCTTAATGGACAGGGTGCTGAAAACTGAAAAGAAAATAGCTCCCTCATCTACCCCTTTGCAAGGCGATCTCTTTGGATTATTTGCGCCCGAAGATACAGATGCTGCCAAAAATTCAAATCTCACGCGCCTTGAAGATGCCACTTTCGACTATCAACTTATTGATACAGAAGAGAAACAATACGAATTATTACAAAATATCCTTACAAAAGAAATTTTCAGTCTAGACACGGAGACCACAGGAACCGATGCGATGAGTGCCGAATTGGTCGGCATGAGCTTTTCGTATGCCGAAAACCAAGCATTTTATGTTCCAGTTCCTGCCAACCGGGAAGAAGCACAAAAAATAGTAGATTTATTTAAGCCAGCCTTCGAAAATGAAAAAACAGTAAAGGTGGGACAAAATATAAAATACGATATGCTTGTCCTTGGCAACTATGGTGTGGAAGTGCGTGGTCCGTTATTCGACACCATGATTGCCCATTATGTACTTCAGCCCGAACTGCGCCATGGAATGGACTACCTTGCCGAAATCTATCTGAAATATGAAACCATTAAAATAGAAGAACTCATCGGAGCCAAAGGGAAAAATCAGGGAAACATGCGTGACCTTGCCCCCGAAGCTGTATACAAATATGCCTGCGAAGATGCCGATGTTACCTTGAAGCTTAAAAATAAGTTGGAAAAGGAACTGGAAGAAAATGGAGTAAAGCCGCTGTTCGAGGAAATAGAAATGCCACTCGTACCCGTACTTGCCTATATGGAAAGAAACGGAGTGCGCATTGACACCGAAGCCTTGAAGGAAACCTCAAAACACTTTACTGCCCGTATGCATCAAATAGAAGAGGAAGTTCATCAAATGGCAGGAGTGGACTTTAATATTGCCTCGCCCAAGCAAGTGGGAGAAGTTTTGTTCGACCGGATGAAAATTATAGAAAAAGCCAAGAAAACCAAAACCGGACAATATGTTACATCGGAAGAGGTACTTGAGAGCTTACGGGGCAAACATGAAATCATCGGGAAAATTCTGGAACACCGAGGTCTGAAAAAGCTGCTCGGCACTTATATTGATGCTCTTCCCCTACTGATTAATCCGACTACAGGAAGAATCCATACTTCATTTAACCAAACGGTGACGGCTACCGGACGATTGAGTTCAAGCAACCCGAACCTGCAGAATATTCCGATACGTAATGAAGACGGAAAAGAAATCAGAAAAGCATTTATCCCCGATGACGGGTGCGAATTCTTTTCTGCCGACTATTCACAAATTGAACTGCGCATCATGGCGCACTTAAGCGAAGACCCTCACATGATTGATGCCTTCAATAACGAACAGGATATTCATGCTGCTACTGCTGCTAAGATATATAAGGTAAAATTAGAGGAAGTTACCCGCGAACAGCGAAGCAAGGCTAAAACAGCTAACTTCGGTATCATTTATGGAATCTCTGTATTCGGACTGGCAGAACGGTTGAATGTAGACCGGAAAGAAGCAAAAGAACTGATTGACGGCTATTTTGAAAACTATCCGCACGTAAAAGAGTATATGGACAAGAGCATTCAGGTGGCACGCGAAAAGGGATATATTGAAACCATCTTCAAACGTAAGCGCTATCTTCCGGACATCAACTCACGAAATGCTGTGGTGCGTGGCTACGCCGAAAGAAATGCAATCAACGCACCGATTCAGGGAAGTGCGGCTGATATTATAAAAGTTGCCATGATCCGAATCTACCAACGCTTCAAAAAAGAAGGGTTACAATCGAAGATGATTCTTCAGGTTCATGACGAATTAAACTTCAGCGTAGTGCCTTCAGAACGCGGAAAAGTAGAGCAAATCGTGCTTTCAGAGATGGAGGCTGCTTACAAAATGAAAGTACCTTTGCATGCAGACTGCGGTTGGGGTCAAAATTGGCTGGAAGCTCATTAAAGGGAATCAATTGTTAATAAGCGTTTAATTACTAACAAATTGCTAATTTTCATAATTTTTTCAGGCTTAACGCATACAACATATCAAGAGTTTTACTACTTTTGCAGTGTAAAGATAAACAAAAAGAAAGTAAAACCTTAAAACATAAAAAACATGAAAGCTCTCAATCTTATGAAAATCGTAATCGCAGTAGTAATCGCATTTATCGCTAATGTAACAATCTATGCTTCAACTCCGGACAATAATTTAATTTATAATGCGGAAGAAGTAAATGGCATGAAAGTAGCTGAAACCGTTTACAAAATGGACGGAAACATGCTTACTAACTATATGAAGTATAACTATAAGTATGACGAAAACAAGCAAATGACTGAAAATCTGTCTCAAAAATGGAACAGCACAAAAAATCGCTGGGACAATGATTTGTGCATCCGTTATACTTACGATAGCAAGAGCATTACAACTGAATACTACAAATGGAACGCTAAAAAGAAAACTTTCGTTTTGGTTCCGGAAATGACTGTTACAATGGATAAATAAACTCTCTACAAAAATAACATAAAACTCATAAACTCTCTTTTACAAAGAGGTACTTCGCGAGAAGTGCCTCTTTTTTTGTACTCCGCTCTACAAACAAAAAGCAACACCCTACCTTCCAATCAAGTTAAAACAACCTATTTTCTGACTGTCTAAACAGCCGCTATGAAGCCCGCTTCTATCTATGTCTATTCATGAAACAAGTAACATAAGAAAAAACATTGCACCTAGACAAACTTTCTTCTCGTTTCTATTTAAGCCCAAAAGTCTACATTATAAACAACTGATATTCTGAGACATAAAAACACGAACCATTTTTACAAGCTTCAACCTTCCAGTTCATAAAGTCCATTTGTCCACCTTTATTTTCATTTTGTCCACCCCCTATTATTACAATATACGTACATTTGCGAAAAGTTCTAAAAAAATATATCAAATAACTAATATCGGAACTATTATGATAAACAACCAACGAGCAACAAGTGTCTCTGCTTACAAGCGCTTCAAGCCTCATCCACCTTTCTATATAAAGTAAGCACGGAGCTTTCAGTTGATAAAATACCTCTGCTCTCCATCAAGCACAAAACAAAGGATGAATCAACAGAAGTTAAACTGAATTGAACGTCTAACTGAAACTATACAAAACATTTTTAATCTGCTTATTTAAATAATTTAAATTTAATACCACTAAAGATGAAAAAACAATTTATTTTCTCCGCAATGCTTGGTATGTGTATCCTTGGCGGTACAACGGTGCTTCCCACACCTGCCATGGCAGCCGTGGCACAATCACCGACTATAAAGGTCCGTGGTCAAGTTGTCGACGAAATGGGTGAACCTTTGTTAGGAGCAACAGTTCGAATCAAAAACGGACAAGGTGGAACAACCACCGATTTAGACGGAAACTTTCAGTTGGAAGTTGCCGGAAACGCTACGCTTATTATCAGTTATGTAGGTTACAAAGAACGTGAAATTGCAGTTCGCAATCGTGCTATTCTTGACCCCATCCAGTTACAAACCGATGACTTAATGTTGGAGCAAGTAGTCGTAGTAGGTTACGGTACACAGAAAAAGTCTGACTTGACCGGCTCAGTAGCTATCGTCGATGCAGAAGCCTTGAAACAAACATCCAACTCTAATATATCCACCATGCTTGAAGGTAAAGTTTCTGGTGTACAGATTACCTCAGACGGACAGCCGGGTGCAGACCCTACCGTACGTATCCGTGGTGTCGGTTCATTTGGTAGCACTGCTCCTCTTTATGTAATCGATGGTGTACCTATGGGAACTTCTATCCGCGACTTCTCTTCAAACGATATTGAAACCATTCAGGTATTGAAAGATGCTTCAGCTGCAGCTATCTATGGTTCACGTGCAGCTAATGGTGTAATCATCATCACTACCAAGCGCGGACAGAAAGACCAGCCGCTGAAAGTAGATTATAACGGATATGTGGGTATGGATATTATCCCTGACAACGTATATGATGTAATGGATGCAAACCAATACAGCGAATATCTGGCTCAAGCTTGTGCCAACTCAAATACGCCGTTGCCATCAGGTTATAAACTCAATCCTGAAACCGGGAAATACCAGTTCCAGGATAACACCAACACCAACTGGTTTAAAGAAGTATTCAAAACAGGTATCCGCCAGAACCACAACGTAAACCTTTCAGGAGGTGGAGCCAACAATACCTATAATATCTCATTAGACTACTTTAACCAGAAAGGAACACTTGAAGGTGCAGGTCCGAACTACGAGCGTTACACTGCCCGTGTAAACAACACGATGGATACCAAGTTCATCAAATTCCAGACCAGCGTGGTTTATTCACACTCTGACCAAGACAACATGGGTTTGTCAAACGCTTCTGAATATGTACAGGGATTATATGGCGACGTAACCAACGTATTGCGCGGAACCTTGCTGATGCAGCCTACCATCAAAGCTTACGACAACGAAACTTGGGTGCTTGACAACTTGGTAGGTATTGCCAACAACTTCAACTATGACGCATACGGATATGGTGTATATTATGACACTGTACACGGAGATATCTCTGCATCCAACCCCTTGCTGGTAAACAACCTGCTGAAACGTAACACACGTGTAGACCGCTTCGTAGGTACCGGCTCGGCTGACGTAGATTTATTCAAAATGTTTGGCTTCGAAAGCAAGAATCACAAATTCAATTATAAGATTAACCTTTCTTACAGCAAGACCTTCTGCAAGGACTTCACTTGGATTCCGGCATGGGTACAGAGTAACCGTGTATATCTGGCCAAGAGCAACGAACGTTTGACCAAAGGTTCACGTAACTACTCGGATGCCTTGATTGAAAACGTGCTTACTTACGACGGTACAATCGGCAAACATCACATCAACGTAATTGCCGGTCAGACTTATGAAGAAGAAAATACCGACCTGCTTACCGGATGGGGTATCAACTTCACTGAGCCCTACTTCCTACAGCTTCAGAACGGTGCCGACACTTTCTCTGAAAGCTATGAATACAAACATGCTATCTTGTCATACATCGGCCGTATCAACTACAATTACGATGACCGCTATCTGTTCTCGGCTACGGTTCGTCGCGACGGAAGTTCTCGTCTGTCAAATAAAATCCGTTGGGGAACATTCCCTTCTGTTTCTTTGGGATGGCGCTTTGATAAGGAAAAATTCTTCCCGTTCAGCCATGACATCGTAAACATGTTCAAGGTTCGTGCCAGCTATGGTGAACTGGGTAACGAAAACATCGGTGAATACATGTATCAGGCAGTAATGAACCGCAACAACATGACGTACAACTTCAATGGTACCACAGTTACCGGTTCAGCTGTATCTACTTTTGTGGATAACAATCTGGCATGGGAAAAGAAGAAAACTTACAACGTAGGTGTGGATCTTGCATTCTTCAACAACCGCCTGGAATTTACTGCTGAATGGTATAAAAACACCAACGAAGACTTGCTTTATGCAGTTCCGGTACCTGAACAGGCTGGTGTATCAAACACTACTGTAACCATGAACGCAGCCTCTATGAACAACTCCGGTTTCGAGTTCTCAGCTACTTACCGCAACCGTGACCACGATTTCAAATATGAATTCTCGGGTAACCTGAGCACCGTGAAAAACAAAGTAACTTCCTTGGGATTCGGCACAGAATCATTTATCTCCGGAGCTTATATCACCAAGGTAGGCGAAGAAATCGGTCAGTTCTACGGATGGGAATACGAAGGTATTGCCCGTACACAAGCCGACCTCGACAACCATGCTACTCAAGAAGGCGCCAATGTGGGTGACTGTCTGTATAAAGACGTGAACAACGATGGTAAAGTTGATGCAAACGACCAAGTGGTATTGGGAAGCGGTATGGCAAAAGTTCACTTCGGTTTGAACGCACGCTTCGAATACAAACGCTTTGACTTAAGCATTGCTACTTTCGGTGCATTCAACTACCATGTAAGCGATGATATTTATAACTCACTGAACTCTTGCTACGGATGGGGTAACAAAGATGTTGCCATGCTCGATGCCAACCGCTTCAGCGAAGACGGAACTTATATCTCAAATGTTCCGCGTACCTATGTAACCAACAGTGCAAGCTTAGGCTGGAACGACTTGTTCAGTTCACGAAAAATCCAGAATGCTGCTTACTGGAAGATTGCCAACATTGAATTAGGCTATAACTTCCCTAACAGCTGGTTCGGCAAATATGTATCCGATGTCCGTCTTTACGTATCGGCACAAAACCTTCACACCTTCACCGGTTATCACGGATATAACGTAGACTTTGCAGGAGGAACTTTCACTCCGGGTTACAACTTCTGTTCGTATCCTACCGCACGCACCTTTATGTGTGGCGTTCACTTCACTTTCTAATCTAATTACTAAAAACATAAGTTATGAAACTATATAAATACTCACTCATTCTCTTATTGGGACTTGGCGCATCTTCCTGCGCAGACAAATTGGAGCTGCTGAATCCCAACCAACAGACCTCAAGCACTTTCGGATTCAATGCCGACGACTTAGAGGAAAGTGTGATTGCTGCCTATAACCACATCCGCATGGAGGGTTCATATGCCCGCGTAGGTTACACCATTGATGTATGCCGAGGCGATGAGGCATGGAATGCTTCTCAGGTATGGTATCTGCCCTTCGATGATATGAATGCAGAAGTAACTTCTGATATTACCTGGTGGCCGTGGCGTGAATGGTATTATACCATCAACGTTTGTAACTTTGCTCTCTCTCGCTGTGGAGAAGACAACAGCCAACTCACTGAAAAGATGAAGCATATCAAAGGACAGATGCTCTTCCTCCGTGGTCTGGCTTACTATAACTTGGCTGGATATTATCAGAATCCGCCACTTATTACCGACTATGAAACCTATTCTTCACTTGACGGTCTGTATGGAAAGAACAGCACCTACGATGAAGTGCTTGATCAAGTAGAAAAGGATTTCAGTGAAGCCAAAGACTTGCTGCCTTCACGTGATACTGGCTCTGAATGGGCTGGCGGACGTGCCACCTGCGGATCGGCTGCTGGATATTATGCACGTACGCTCATGGTACGCCATAAATACAGCGAAGCACTTACCGTTTTGAAAGACATCATTGACAAGAAATATGGTACATACCGTCTGATGGACAATTACGGAGATAATTTCCGCGAAGGAACGGCTTACGAGAATAACGATGAAAGCTTGTTCGAAGTGCAATATTTGGACTACGGCAACCAAGGACCCGATGACGAATGGACTCCGGTAAACACCAGCCCGAATGCCAGCCAAGGTTCAGCTATCGAAAGTAACTTCGGTCCGGGTGAATATGGAGGTTGGGCAGATATTGCTGCTTCTCCCTGGCTGTATCAGCTCTTCAAACAAGAACGTACTACTGAAGGCAAGCTTGACCCACGTCTCTACTGGACTATCGGTACCTATGAAACTGACTGGGAAGGCTTTGAATACGGAAATGTGGCTTATACACACGAACTTAAAGCAGACAAAGACCTAATAACTAATAAAACCTTCGGAGGTCTTCCTATCGCCAAGTTTACCAACCTGCGTACCGGCTTATACAGCACCGTGATTACAGGTTTGAAAGACGGTATTAACCTGCGCATGATGCGTTACTCAGATGTATTGCTCCGCGCTGCCGAATGTGAAAACGAAGTAAACGGACCGACCCAGCAGGCTATCGACTGGATTAATGAAGTGCGTCGCCGTGCAAACTTGAAAGATTTGGAATTGGAAGACTTCGATACAGCCGACAAACTGTTTGAACAGATTGCCAACGTAGAACGCCCGAAAGAATTCGGATGCGAGTTCGGTAGAGGTTTCGACCTCATCCGTTGGGGATTCTTCTATGACCAGGGGCGCTTGCAGCAGTTGAAAGAACACGGAACCGTACGCCTTTCTACCCAAGACATCAAGGAACCGGTAAGCTACAGCGATATAGCTACCAACAAGGAACTGAAGAGTACCTATAACACCTTCCGCCCGGGTCATGAGTTCTTGCCTATCGTACAGTCACTGATGAACAAGAATCCGAACTTGGAAGGAAACTCAGCTAACAACAGTTCTGACAACACAGCTTATTTCAAGGAAAAAGGCTGGTCAGTACGTCCGGTTGTAGATTTAAACAATTAAAAACAGACCCAAAGAATAGTTTCTCCCCCGTCGGACCCCGATAGGGAGCTACCTCAAGGGGAGAAACCTTAATTCAATTACCTTTTTAAATTTAAGACAATGAGACAACTCAAAAAATTAGCATACGCAGCCTTTGGTTTACTAGCTTTGACAAGTTGCGAGGGCGGTGAACTTTATGATGTAAATGCGCCCGACTGGATTTCCGATAAAATACAGGAAATAGAAGATTCTAAAAAAGACCCTCAAGAGGAAGAAGAACTGGAAGGAATGCTGGAAGATGTATATACCATTGGTAATACAGATTACACCAGTGGATTTTGGCAAGCATTCTCTAAATATTATGTAGTACCCGACGGACAAAAATGGAATGGTGTATTCAATCTGCACATCAATCCCGGTGACAATACATATTATAAGAACTTTGCTCTCATTCTGACAAACGATGTTGATCGTGGTGGAGATGGATATAAAGAATATGGTGCTATTCGCTTTGACTTAGCTGAAGGAAAAAACTCTCAGTGGGGCGATTACATTGATGCTCAGTATATGTCAAGTACAATGCCATTAAGCCCTGAAGGAGATAAGGAGGAAGACCCTAATGTACAGAAATTAGGTGGCAAAGTAACTCTTACCATTGACCGTACGAATGCGGAAGCTTTTACTGTAAAAATGACCAACGGAACTGTTACTAAAACCTATCAACAACCTTATCAATTAGAAAATCTAAACGCAGATGCAAGCAATACTCAAATCCGATGCTTCCTTGTACCTGAAGGCTCATATATCGAATTTCTTCAGACCAACATTGAGCCGATTGGCGGATTGACTTCAGCTGCCGATAAGAATCCAATATCAATGGTATTGGCAGGTGTTCCGGAAGAAGTAAATGCCGGAAGCAAACTGGAAGATGTGGTAAAAGGCATCACAGCCGAAGTTACCTTTGAAGAAGGTGTGAAGAAAACCGTAAAAGCGGAAGAACTTCAGTTCTCTGCTATTCCTGATATAGCCGAGCCGGGCGAAAAAGCATTAGTTGCGGTTTATAACAAGACCTTCAAGGGTGAAAACTGTGCTACTCCGATTATGGCAAATGCGAAGCTGACCGTTGTTGAAAAGATTGTTTCAATTGAGGTTACGACTCAACCAACCAACAAGGATTATTATTTCTATACTTCGAAAGCGACAGAGTCAGTGAAAGACCGCACTTTGGCATTCGATCCAACCGGAATGGTAATTACCGCTACACAATCAAGCGGAACTACCAGAGTATTGGATAATTCCAAGCTGACTTACTCTATCATTCCTGCGAAAGCCGGAGAGCAGACCGTTACCATTACAGCTGAAAAGGGAGTCACTGCTACTGTAAAGATAAATGTGACTGCATCACAAGTAACAGAAGTAAACAATTCAACAAACAAAATAGGAAAAGATGATAACACCGATGGATTCAAAGGATTTTTCTCTGATTACTTCAAAGTAAACAAAGGAGAAACAAAATCCATCAAGTTTACCAACTTCTGTAATCAAGACACCAACTGGAACAACTTCATTGTTTCGCTCTGCAAGCAAGACAAACAAACAGAATATGCATTTGTTCGTGCTGACAACTGGGGATCAGGTACAGGCTATGATGCTTGCATCCACAATGGAACACAAGGTGATTGGGCTACTTGGCTTCAGACAATGAATAACTCGAAAGTAACAGTTTATGTAACTAACTGCGGAAATGGAACAGCCGATGTTCAAGTAATCATGGTCGGAAATAACAATACCACTTCTACTCAGTACTATTTAGGCATCAACAAAATAGATGTTAATGACTTGTACTTTGCAATGACTGGTGAAAAGTGTCACCTCGTTTTTTAAAGAATAAGCTAAAAAAATAACAACTCATCCCCTACCGTCCTTTCCACAAGGAAAGCGGCGGTAGGGAAGTAAAAAAAACAAATCCATGAACAAACCTATCATTATATTGACCTCCCTGTTCACCGCGATGGCATTCTTTGCCTGCACCGACGGTTTGGACAATATCGAATATAACAGTAAAGGCGATGTAGCCATTGCCTTACCTTCTGCCTCTGCCACCACAGGTACTTCACTTACCCTTACTGCTACCTTAGACGGCAATGTAGGGAACGTAGTAAAAAGAGGATTCTGCTACAGCCTCACCAATCAGACTCCTACTATTAAGGACAATATGGTGGAGGCTGACGAAAACTTTACAGCTACCATTACCGGATTGAAAGGAAATACCGATTACTTCGTACGCGCCTTCGTTTATGGAAACAGCCGCTACACCTATTCGGAAACCTTCACCGCAACTACTGGCGCACAGACTTTAGAAGAACAGCTCGCAAGCTACGAAGCTCCCACCTACGATGACAACTATACCGCCATTGCCGGATGGGAAAACAACAGCAAATGGAACTTGGCTAACGTACACGACCCCTCGGTAATGCTGGCTGAAGACGGTTATTACTATATGTATCAAACCGATGCTTCGTATGGTAATGCACACGAAGGTCACGGACACTTCCACTGCCGCCGCTCAAAAGACCTTGTAAATTGGGAATACTTGGGAGCAACCATGGAAGAGGCTCCGGCTTGGGCTGTAGAAAAGCTGAACGAATATCGTAATGAAATGATTAATGCTGAAGGAAAAAAATTAGATCCCATCAAAGCAGAAGATATATCTTACGGTTACTGGGCTCCGGTGGTTCGTAAAGTAAATAACGGATTATACCGTATGTACTATAGTCTGGTTATCGACAACTACATCAAGACCGGTAAAAAGAATACAGCTGAAAACTTCGACCATTCATGGACCGAGCGTTCCTTCATCGGCTTGATGGAAACTTCCAATCCTGCTTCGAATCAATGGGAAGATAAAGGTATGGTGGTTTGCTCTGCTTCCGACCAGCCCAATACGGAAGCAAACGGATGGGGACGCAGAGGAACAGGCGACTGGGATGCCTACTTCAAATTCAATGCCATCGACCCGACCTATACCATTACCCCAGAAGGCAAGCATTGGCTGATTTACGGTTCATGGCACAGTGGATTTGCCGCTCTGGAAGTCAATCCAAGCACCGGTATGCCGCTTACTCCGCTGGCTAAACCTTGGACTGTGGAAGGAAACAGCATTGACAGCTTCGGTAAACTGGTTGCCACTCGTGGAAATAGCACCAACCGCTGGCAAGCATCCGAAGGTCCGGATGTAATCTACAATCCGCAAACACAGAAATATTATATGTTCATGGCTTACGGACAGTTGGCTGTAGCTTATAATACTCGTGTGGTTCGTGCCGACCGTCCTGAAGGACCGTATGTAGATATGCAGGGCAACTCAGCTACAGCAGGCAAAGAAATGCTTCCGGTAGTGACTGCTCCTTACAAATTCAGCAACAGCAACGGATGGGTAGGTATCTCACACTGTGGTATTTTTGATGACGGACAAGGTAACTGGTATTATACTTCACAAGGACGTTTCCCCGTTGACGTTCCGGGTATCAACGCTTCAAATGCCATCATGATGGGACATGTACGCAGCATTCTCTGGACAGAAGACGGATGGCCTATCGTAATGCCTGAACGTTACGGTGCTGTACCTAAGGTGGCTATTGCAAAAGAAGAGCTGGAAGGTAACTGGGAGTTGATTCAAATGAAACCGACTGCCCAAAACAGTACCAACGATGGTAACGCTACCCAATACGAATCCAAAGTCATCACTTTGGGTGCCGACGGTAAAGTAACTTCGGAAGCTTGGGGCAACGACCAAACTTGGAGCTTCGATGCTGCAAAAAACATGATTACCATCGGTAACAACAAGATTTATATCCAGCGTGAAGTTGACTGGGAAGCAAGTCCCCGCATAGCAACCATCGTAGGTGGCGGTTACCAAGACAATGGTGCTACAACCAACTGGATGAAGAAGGTGAAGTGAACAGATGACGAGTGAACAAGGTAACAAGTTGACAAGATTATAAAATGCTTGGCTACTGAAGCCTAAGCAATATGAAAACATCTAAGCAAGCGGATGTACTGTAAGTTATCAGTACATCCGCTTTTTCGTGAACGGGTGTTGGCGAATGTTGCTTAAATGCGTATCTTTGCACTCCGAAACTGAATAAGTTACAAGAACTTAAAAGTTTAAGGACCCAAAACTCATAAACTTAAAAACTAAAAAACTAAATACTTATGGCTCTACAATGCGGAATTGTCGGTCTGCCCAACGTAGGTAAATCGACTCTTTTTAACTGTTTATCGAATGCTAAGGCACAGGCTGCCAACTTCCCTTTCTGTACCATTGAACCCAATGTAGGAGTAATCACCGTTCCCGACGAACGCCTGAACAAACTCGCCGAACTGGTAAATCCTGACCGTATCGTTCCTACCACGGTGGAAATCGTAGATATTGCCGGACTGGTAAAAGGAGCAAGCAAAGGTGAAGGTCTGGGAAACAAGTTCCTTGCCAACATCCGCGAAACAGATGCCATCCTGCACGTGTTGCGCTGCTTTGACGATGAAAACGTAACCCATGTAGACGGAAGCGTTGACCCGGTACGCGACAAGGAAATCATTGATACCGAATTACAGCTCAAAGACCTTGAAACCATCGAAAGCCGCATCCAGAAAGTGCAGAAGCAAGCACAGACAGGCGGAGACAAGGTGGCTAAACAAACTTACGAGGTCTTGGTACGCTATCGTGATGCACTTCTGCAGGGAAAATCGGCACGTACCGTGCAGTTTGATACCAAAGACGAACAGAAAATTGCGCACGAACTCTTCCTGCTTACCTCTAAGCCGGTTATGTACGTCTGCAATGTAGACGAAGCCAGTGCTGTAAACGGAAACAAGTATGTAGAACAGGTACGCGAAGCCGTGAAAGAAGAAGGTGCCGAAATTCTGATTGTGGCTGCCAAAACCGAAGCCGACATTGCCGAACTGGAAACCTATGAAGACCGTCAGATGTTCTTGCAGGAAGCGGGACTGGAAGAATCGGGAGTAAGCCGTCTGATTCGTGCTGCCTACAAGCTGCTGAATCTGGAAACTTATTTCACTGCCGGAAAGATAGAAGTACGCGCATGGACATTCCATAACGGATGGAAAGCACCGCAATGTGCCGGAGTCATCCACACGGACTTTGAAAAAGGATTCATCCGCGCTGAAGTCATCAAATACGATGATTTCATTCAATACGGCTCAGAAGCTGCCGTACGTGAAGCTGGAAAACTGAATGTAGAAGGGAAGGAATATGTAGTGGAAGACGGAGACATCATGCACTTCCGTTTCAATGTATAAATCCGAAGTGACGAGGCTTCAGGTAACAAGTGGACGAGACTTCATATATCTTGACCGCATGATAACTATCAGCCGGACTTTTCAGAAGACCTACTTGTTGCCTTGTTGTCTCAGTACTTCAAGTAAAGTACTGCAGTACTCCCGCCGAAGTACTGGAGTACTTTAACCAGAGTACTGGAGTACTCCCACCGAAGTACTTAGCTGTTGCTTCCTCAATCAAGCGCAACCGATTCATGCGCTTCACCGAAGAGATACGCACAAAGTTGCTGAACCGCACGGGCACGATGGCTGATGCGGTTTTTTTCTTCATTACCCATCTCGGCAAAAGTTTCTTCATAGCCTTCGGGAACGAATACCGGGTCATATCCAAACCCTGACAGACCGCGTTTTTCTTCGATTATAACTCCTTTTACAATGCCTTCGAACAGACGCTTCTCTCCTCCCTCTATCAGGCAGATAGCCGTACGGAATTGCGCCCTGCGGTTAACTTCCCCTTCCAGTTCAGCCAGCAACTTTTTCATGTTGGCTTCCGAATCGTGACCGTCACCCCCGGCATAACGGGCTGAATAAACTCCCGGAGCTCCCCCCAGAGCCTCAACCTCCAATCCTGTATCATCGGCAAAACAATCCATTCCGAAATGCTCATAAATATATTGTGCTTTCAAAGCAGCATTCCCTTCCAGCGTTTCTGCCGTTTCGGGAATATCGGCATGACAATCTATATCATTCAGACTTAACACCTCAATGGTATTGCCCAATATCGCCCGGACTTCCTCCAGCTTATGAGCATTGTTTGTTACAAAAACCAGTTTCTTTTTCATTTTACTTTCAGTTTATCAAAACCTTCACCATATACTCCCACCACATTACTCTGCGAGATAAATGCATTGGGGTCAATATCTTTCACCAGACGGAATATATCGAGCGACTCACGCTTCTTCGCCAGTACAACCACTACTTTGATTTCCTGTTTGCTGTACCAGCCTTTTCCGTCGAGCAAGGTTACCCCGCGGTCCACCTGTGTAGCAATTCCCTCTGCAATCTCTTCGTATTTCCGCGAGAAGATAAGAAATTGCACCGACTGCCGCGTACTGTTAATAACATAGTCAATCACGATGCTCATGATAAACAGCACCACAAAGCCGAACAAGACCCTCCGCCAGTCGTGGAAGATGAAATAGCAAGATGAAATAATGACGATGTCGCAATACATCATCATGCGCCCGAGCGTCACATCTTTATACTTGTTGATAATCCAGGCAATGATGTCGGTTCCACCTGTACTTCCGTTATGGCAGAACACCACACCGATACCAAATCCCAAGAGTCCTGCCCCGATAACACAAGCCATAAAATCTTGTCCGGAACCAAGCAACTGAGGAAGCTTTCCAGCCTCATCTTTCAGAAGCATCTGGAAAAACCAAAGCAGAAAAGTCAGCATGAAAATGGCATAGATGGTCTTCAAGCTGAACCTCGGTCCCAGTATTTTCAAGGCAAAAGCCATAAATACGGCATTGATAAAAAAGTAAGATACCTGTATTTCCACACCGGTGGCATAATAAATAATGGCTGCGATACCCGTCACTCCTCCGGTTGTAATCTGGTAAGGCAACAAAAACGCTGCCCACCCGACAGCATAACAAACCAATCCGAGCGTGATGGCAAGATAGTCTCGTATTTCACGCTCCACTTTTTTCTGTAGTAAAGATGCTTCCACTGTTTAATTCCTGTTAAAAGGGTTTTAAGTAAGGATTAAATAAAAGCCGTGCGGCGCAGAAAGGGGCAGTCTGCTCCTTCTGCGCCGGCAACGGGTTAAATTAAAGTACGATATTTACAATCTTTTTCGGTACGATGATGACTTTCTTCGGCGTCTTGCCTTCAATCCATTTCTGTGACTGCTCTTCACTCAATACGGCAGCCTGAATGGTGTCGTTGTCGGCATCGGCAGGGAATTCCATCGTGAAACGCGCCTTCCCGTTGAACGAAATGGTATATTTCACGCTGTCTTCCTTCAAGAACTCTTCGTTAAAGGCAGGCCACTGGGCATCGCACACCGTAGTGACATTGCCTAATGCTTCCCACAATTCTTCAGCCAAATGCGGAGCAAAAGGTGCAATCAAAACAACCAGATCGCTCAGCACAGCTTTGTTATGACATTTCAACGACATCAGTTCGTTGACACAAATCATAAATGCACTGATAGACGTGTTGTAAGAGAAAGTTTCAATATCGCCTGTCACCTTCTTAATCAGCTTGTGGATAGCCTTCAGCTCTTCCTTAGTAGCCTCACCTTCTGCCGGGAGGAAGTTATCCTGACGGTCGTAGAACAAGGACCACAGTTTTTTCAGGAAGCGGTGTACACCGTCGATACCGTTCGTATCCCATGGTTTCGACTGCTCTACCGGACCGAGGAACATTTCATACATACGCAGCGTGTCGGCGCCGTACTTATCCACAATCATATCCGGATTAACCACGTTATACATCGATTTACTCATCTTTTCAACCGCCCATCCGCAGATGTATTTGCCGTCTTCCAACACGAATTCGGCATTGTTATATTCCGGACGCCAGTTTTTGAATGCTTCCACATCGAGTACATCATTCGATACGATGTTCACATCCACATGAATCGGAGTCACATCGTACTGGTTTTTCAGTCCGAATGAAACGAAGGTATTGGTATCTTTAATACGATAAACGAAATTGCTTCGTCCCTGAATCATACCTTGATTCACCAGTTTCTGGAAAGGTTCTTCCTTCATGCTTACGCCAAGGTCGAACAGGAATTTATTCCAGAAACGCGAATAAATCAAGTGACCGGTAGCATGTTCAGTACCACCCACATAAAGGTCTACATTCTGCCAATAGTGATCTGCCTTTTCCGAAACCAACGCTTCGGTGTTATGCGGATCCATATAGCGCAGATAGTAAGCCGAAGAACCGGCAAATCCCGGCATGGTATTCAGCTCCAGCGGGAATATGGTCTGGTTATCAATCTTAGTGTTTTCTACCACTTCGCCTTTTTCCACGTCCCAAGCCCACTTGGCAGCATGTCCCAACGGGGGCTCGCCTGTTTCTGTAGGCAGGAACTTAGCGACTTCGGGCAATTCAAGCGGAAGCTTGCTTTCATCAATCATATAGGGCATTCCGTCTTTATAATACACCGGGAACGGTTCGCCCCAGTAACGCTGGCGAGAGAAGATGGCATCACGCAGACGGAAGTTTACCTTCACCCGTCCCAAGTTATGCTCCTTCACATACTTCTTGGTAGCAGCAATTGCTTCTTTCACGGTCAGCCCGTTCAAGTTCAGGTCGCAATATGGAGTTACTCCTGCTTTCGGAGAGTTGCATACGATTCCTTCTTTCGCATCAAAACTTTCTTCAGAAACATCACATCCCTCTACCAAAGGAATGATGGGCAAATTAAAGTGTTTGGCAAAAGCATAATCACGACTATCGTGAGCCGGCACCGCCATAATAGCTCCAGTTCCGTAACCGGCAAGTACATAGTCGCTAATCCATACCGGAACCGCCTCGCCTGTAAACGGATTAACAGCATACGAACCGCTGAATACACCCGTAACACGACGGTCGGCAATACGCTCGCGCTCTGTACGTTTCTTCGTACGGTCAAGATAAGCCTCTACTTCTGCTTTCTGTTCCTCGGTAGTCAGCTGAGCCACCAGTTCGCTTTCCGGAGCCAGTACCATAAAGGTTACGCCGAACATGGTATCGGCACGAGTGGTAAAAATGGTAAATTCCACATCACTGTCTTTCACCTTGAAGCGCACTTCCGTACCTTCTGAACGTCCAATCCAGTTACGCTGGGTTTCCTTCAGTGAGTCAGTCCAGTCAACGGTTTCCAGCCCTTCCAGCAAGCGCTGTGCATAAGCCGATACACGCAAGCACCACTGACGCATCTTTTTCTGCACCACCGGATAGCCTCCACGTTCAGACACTCCGTCAACCACTTCATCGTTTGCCAACACCGTACCCAGTTCCGGACACCAGTTTACCATGGTTTCACCCAAATAGGCAATACGGTAGTTCATCAAGATTTCCTGCTGTTCTTTCTCGCTTTTTGCCTTCCACTCCTCTGCTGTAAAGTTCAGCTCTTCACTGCAAGCCACATCCAGCCCTTCTGTTCCTTTCTGCTCAAAGTGGTCAACCAGCTTGCTGATAGGCTGTGCCTTCTGACAAGAATTGCAGTAAAAGCTGTTAAACATTTGCATGAAAGCCCACTGCGTCCAGTGATAATATCCCGGTTCACAAGTACGGACTTCACGGTTCCAGTCAAAACAGAACCCAATTTTATCCAGCTGCTCACGATAGCGGTTAATATTAGTCGCCGTCGTAATGGCAGGATGCTGTCCGGTCTGGATGGCATACTGTTCAGCCGGCAAGCCATAGGCATCGTATCCCATCGGATTTAACACATTAAAGCCCTGCAAGCGTTTAAAGCGAGCATAAATATCGCTGGCAATATATCCAAGCGGATGACCCACGTGTAATCCGGCTCCCGACGGATAGGGGAACATATTCAACACATAGAACTTTTTCTTTGATTCGTCTTCAACAACTTTATAGGTTTGGTTATCCACCCACTTCTGTTGCCATTTCTTTTCAATTTCTCTGAAATTATATTCCATAGCAAAGCTATTATTTATTTGATTTTTACGTATTTCTATCACGAATGTGCAAAGATAGTAAGAGTTCGGGAATAATTATCGGTAAGTTGGTAAGTTTTTGAAAGTAAGTTTTTAAGTTTATAAGTTGTTGAGTTTTTGAGTTTTGGGTTATTGGGTTTTGGGCTGTGGGATTAACATGCCGATTCCATAACAGCTGCCATACTAAAGCGGATATTCTTGTATCAACAATGCATGATTTTGAGACCAACAACCATAATAGGAACAATCTTTTCAACCATATCAACTCTATTTACATAATGTAAATAACCTTCATTTTTCATTCATAAACAGATATATAGACTGTTTATATCATGTTTTGCATCGTATAATATAAACAGTATTTACATCATCTTTCAACAACCTGTTTATAACCCTATTCAAGCCCACAGATATGCAACTTGCAGATTGGCGATAAGAATCTGACTATCTTATCAATGACTACAAAAATCGTGTAAGGCGCGTGTAGGGTAATCCGGCGTCCTACACCGTCCTACACTGCGCCCTACACGCCATAACATTCTGTTTACAAACAGGTTAACCCAAAAAACGTGTAGGGTGCAGGCAAATTTCAAAAAAAACATTTTTTGGGAAGAAGAAAAGAGATAAATACACTCACAAAAAAGACCTTGGCATTCTAATAAAACGCCAAGGTCTCTTCGTGAAACAATTCCTTTATCGCAATCAATTTCAATTACTTACTTCTGAAAATCAGCCCAATTAGTAAGACGCATATCTCCCTCGCGCATAAATACCTGATGCATGCCCAAAGCCGCCGACAAGCTGTGGCTGGTTTGTCCCTTGGTAGTAATCTTCAGATAGTCCCACAGAAGCTGTTTATAGTCGGGATGTGCACAATTTTCAATGATGGCTTGTGCCCGCTCGGCAGGACTCTTTCCGCGCAAGTCAGCTATTCCCTGTTCGGTTATGATTACATTCACCGAATGTTCACTATGGTCTAAGTGAGAAACCATCGGCACGATCGAGCTGATACAGCCTCCCTTAGCCGTTGACGGACAAGAGAAGATAGAAATATAAGCACTGCGGGTGAAATCGCCTGAACCACCGATACCATTCATCATCTTCGTTCCGCAAATATGAGTGGAGTTAACATTACCGTAGATATCCGCTTCAATGGCTGTATTCATCGAAATGACACCGATACGACGGACCACCTCCGGACAGTTGGATATTTCCGACGGGCGCAAAATCAGTTTATGACGGAAAAAGTCCATATTGTCATAAATATCCTGCAAACAGTCGTTGGTTACACTCAGCGAACAGGTACTTCCAAACTTGATGCGCCCTTCTTTTACCAGCTTAATCACCGAGTTCTGAATCACTTCTGTATACATTTCAAAAGGTGGGATACTGGGGTCCTTACCCAAAGCGCTCAGCACGGCATTCGCTATATTTCCCACTCCCGACTGCAAAGGCAGGAATGTAGAAGGAATAATGCCCTTGCGCAAATCTGCTGCCAAGAATTCGGCTACGTTCTGACCGATTTTATCGGTAATCGGATCGGGCTCATGAAAACCGCGTGCCTCATCAGGGGCATTGGTTTCAACCACTCCTACTATCTTTGAAGGATCAACTTGAATATAAGGCAACCCGATACGGTCACTGGGCTTTACAATCGGAATCGGACGGCGGAAAGGAGGACGTTCCATCTCATAGAGGTCATGCATACCCATAATGGCTTTGCTATGAGCTGAGTTGAGTTCAACCACAACCTTATCTGCCAGACGAGCTACCGTGGGGGTAATACCCACACCGGCTGTCAAATAAATACGTCCGTCGGCAGTCAAGTCGCACGCTTCGATAATTGCCAGATTGACATGACCCAAGAAACCCGACCGCAAGCGCTGGGCTACTTGTGAAAGGTGAATATCTGTGTAATTAATTTCTCCATTGTTTACCGCCTTGCGGAAGTCTGCATTCGTGGTATAAGGTGCACGAAACTGAATGGCCTTGGCACGCGTCAATGCTCCGTCGCAAGAATCTCCGGTAGAGGCACCGGTTATTATCCCGATTTGAAAATGTTCACCGCGGGCATGTTTTTCTTCTGCTATCTTTGCCAGTTCAACTGTTACTGCCTTCGGACTTCCTGCCGGTGTGAAACCGCTCAGTCCGATAATATCTCCATCTTTGACAAGGCTCGCTGCTTCGGCTGCCGAAATAAAGTTGAAGCTCATGGTATCAAGTGTTTTTATGTTAGTATTAATTCGTCTTCCAAAAATAAAAAAAAATTCCGTCAATCATATTTTCTTTGAAATATTTCTGAATAGATAAATGCACGGCGCGCCTCGGAAGGATCACGAAGCGAAATATCCCGGTCAAGCTGCTTTTCTTTCCTCTTTTCAGTTTCCTGCCGGACATTTGTTTCAAAGTGACTCGGACTTTTCGACGGTCTCGCTTTCTCGCATTGCAATACAGACGAATCTGCAAACGACCGCATACGCAGCTTTGGACGCTTGGGGAACGGCATTTCATCTTCACATTCTTCCTCTTCGCCAACAGGTATCATGCTTTTCCGCTGCTTTTTCGGACGGTGACCCACTGTTTGACTTTCCTTTGAAGTTTGCTTGAAAACTGCAATGGCTATAATAGCTATAATTACCAGTACATTAAAAAAATCCATAAATAAACAAGTGTTAACGGTTTTCCCAAAGATACGAATAAATCTGATATATCCTACCGATTTCATGGAAGTTAACCAAGAAACCGATATCTTTGCATCTTCATTCATTAAAACTACAAAACGCTTATGACTAAAGAAACAGCAGGAGCAGACTTTAAATCTGCAACTGAACACGAAAACAAAAAACTGTTCATCGAAACCTATGGATGCCAGATGAACGTGGCCGACAGTGAAGTAATTGCTTCTATCATGCAAATGGCAGGATATTCACCTTGTGAATCATTAGACGAAGCAGATGCCGTGTTTATGAACACCTGTTCTATCCGCGACAATGCCGAACAGAAAATCCTGAACCGCCTTGAGTTCTTCCATTCACTGCGGAAAAAACGCAAACACCTCATTGTAGGTGTACTGGGATGTATGGCTGAACGGGTAAAAAACGACTTGATAGAAAACCATCATGTTGACCTGGTAGCAGGTCCGGATGCATATCTCACCTTACCCGAACTGATTGCGGCTGTAGAAGCTGGAGAAAAAGCCATCAATGTAGAACTGTCAACTACTGAAACGTATCGCGATGTAATTCCTTCACGCATCTGTGGAAACCACATTTCAGGTTTTGTATCTATCATGCGCGGATGCAACAACTTCTGTCACTACTGTATCGTTCCTTATACCCGCGGACGCGAACGAAGCCGTGATGTGGAAAGCATCTTGAATGAAGTACGCGACCTTCAGGCAAAAGGATATAAGGAAGTAACCCTCTTGGGACAGAACGTAAACTCTTACCGCTTTGAGAAAGATGGAAGTACGGTTACATTCCCTGAACTGTTGCGCACGGTAGCACAGGCGGTTCCCGATATGCGCGTACGCTTCACCACCTCGCATCCTAAGGACATGAGCGATGAAACCTTGCATGTCATCGCCGAGGTACCCAATGTATGCAAGCATATTCATTTACCTGTACAGAGTGGAAGCTCACGCATCTTGAAACTGATGAACCGAAAATATACGCGTGAATGGTACCTGGAACGTGTAGCGGCTATCCGCCGGATTATTCCTGATTGTGGACTGAGTACAGATATTTTCTCCGGATTCCATTCGGAAACCGAAGAAGACCATCAGATGTCGCTTTCACTTATGCGTGAATGTGCCTATGACTCCGCTTTCATGTTCAAATACTCTGAACGCCCGGGAACGTATGCATCCAAACATCTGCCGGATGACATTTCTGAAGAGGTAAAAATACGCCGCCTGAACGAAATGATTGAATTGCAAAACCAACTTTCAGCCGAAAGCAATGCGAAGGATGTAGGAAAAACATTTGAGGTATTGGCTGAAGGGGTATCCAAACGTTCCAAAGAGCAGCTGTTCGGACGAACCGAACAAAATAAGGTGGTGGTATTCGACCGCGGCTCTCACCGCATCGGCGACTTTGTAAAAGTCCGCATCACCGATTCAAGTTCTGCAACCTTAAAGGGCGAACTCCTCAACTAAATAAAACGAGCCCCGGCAACGAGGCTCTTACAGACAAATAAAAAGTCCCCTGCTGCAAATGCATCTATAAAAATGCTTGCAACAGGGGACTTCACATTAAGAGTTCTACTCTCTTTCTGTTTGTCAATTATTGTCGATACGTTTCGCCTCCGGCATGACCAGCCATAAAATCAGATAAACAATACCACCTGAAAATGCAGTGAAAAACGTTAACAACACGTAAATGATACGAACCAGCGTAATATCCCATCCGAAATAATCAGCAATGCCCGAACAGACTCCGGCAATCATCCGATTATTTGAACGCATTAATTTCCTTTTCTCCATAAACTTCTTTCTCAATTTTGCGTCTAAGTTACAAAAAACTCATCAATTAAGGTTTATACTCTTAAAAACTTTTAAAGAAATTCCCTCTATACCCATTTTATTTGTTATTTTGCATCAAATTAGGGAATAAAGTGAACGTACTCAACATAAATAAGTGTCCGCTCTGCGGAGGAAGCCAATTTGAACAAGAAATTACCTGTAAGGATTATTATGCTACAGGTGAATCGTTCAAGATATGCCGATGTAAGGCGTGTGGCTTTCAGTTTACCCAGTCGGCTCCTGTGGAAAGCGAAATCGGACGGTATTATGAATCTCCAGATTATATTTCACACAGCAATACGCATAAAGGGCTGATGAACCGTGTATATCATTACGTACGTCGCTACATGCTGTCACGGAAAGCCCATCTTATTAAACGTACCAGCCGGATAAACAGCGGACGGCTGTTAGATATCGGAACCGGGACAGGGTATTTCTGCCATTTTATGCAGAAAAAAGGATGGAACGTATCGGCTGTAGAAAAAAGCGCGCAGGCACGCGAATTTGCATCGGCTCATTTCGGTTTAAGCATCGATCCCCCTGAGGCGCTTGAAAAATACAAGGAAAGTTCATTTGATGTCATCACCTTATGGCACGTCATGGAGCACTTGGAGCATCTGAATGAAACGTGGGATTTGCTTAACCGGCTCTTAAACGACCGGGGCGTACTGGTCATAGCTGTGCCTAACCCGAACTCTTTCGATGCAGCCAAATATAAAGAAATGTGGGCGGCTTATGATGTTCCTCGTCACTTATGGCATTTCACCCCATCCACCATACAGCAGTTTGGGGCGAAACATGGATTTATACTGACCGAACGGATTCCAATGCCTTTCGATGCCTTCTATGTATCCATGCTGAGCGAAAAATATCAGAAAAGCCGCTTCCCTTTTGCAAAGGGACTGATAACCGGAACCCGGGCAGGAGTAGCTTCGCTTATAAAAAAGGAACAAAGCAGTTCCATGATTTATGTTTTCAGAAAAAAGTAACTATATGAGTAAGCAATCAGGATCTTTTTTCGATATGCAGTTTATTACCTCAAGTATCAGTACCATGCTGGTATTGCTGCTTCTGGGGTTAGTTGTCTTTTTTGTTCTGACAGCTAACAACCTCTCTGTATACGTACGTGAAAACATTGCGTTTTCCGTTATCGTAAGCGATGATATGAAGGAACCTGAAATCTTGAAATTCCAAAAAGCACTTAATGAAAAACCTTATGTAAAGCAAACCACTTATATCTCAAAGAAACAGGCGCTGGAAGAACAGACTCAGGCGATGGGAACTGACCCGACTGAATTTCTCGGATATAACCCGTTTACAGCATCCATTGATATTCGGCTCAATTCGGAATATGCCAATTCAGACAGCATTCAGTGGATTGAAAAAGAACTGCTTGCCAATAAAAAAGTGCTTGAAATCAATTATCCGCAAGATTTAATTGACTCAGTGAACCGGAACTTGAAAAAAATAAGTTTCTTCTTACTGGGACTTGCAGCACTGCTTACCTTTATATCGTTTGCACTGATAAACAACACCATCCGGCTGACCATTTATTCCAAACGCTTCCTTATCCATACCATGAAGCTGGTTGGAGCCAGTTGGTCGTTCATCCGACGACCGTTTCTGGTACGTAATGTTTGGGTAGGCATACTGGCAGCCTCCATGGCTAACGCCTTCCTGATTGGCATGGCCTATTTTCTTGTAAAATATGAACCTGAACTGCTGGCAGTAATTACCCCGTCTGTTATCGTCATTGTTATGGCAGCGGTATTCTTTTTTGGTATCACCATTACCAGTTTCTGCGCACTTATCTCTATCAATAAATATCTGCGCATGAAAATCAGCGAACTATATTGTCATTAAAACAACATATCTCTATAAATCAAATTTAAACATGGATAAAAAAAGCTTTGCTTTCGATAAAACAAATTTCCGGCTTTTAGGCATAGGAATGATTGTGATTATCATCGGATTCCTTTTGATGAGCGGTCCGGGGTCGACCGAAACTGCCTTTAATCCGGATATTTTCAGTGTACGGCGTATCAAAGTAGCACCTGCAGTCTGTTTCTTCGGATTTATTTTTATGATTTACGGTATCTTACGCAAACCGTCATCTCGCTCAAACGAATTATCTAACAACGAAAATAACTAATATGGGAGGAGACTTGAATTTATTTCAGACCATCATCATTGCAATCGTAGAAGGATTGACCGAATTTCTTCCGGTTTCTTCTACCGGACACATGATTATTGCCCAAAACATACTGGGTGTACAAAGTACCGAATTTGTCAAGGCTTTTACATTCATCATCCAATTTGGAGCCATTCTCTCGGTGGTCATCCTTTATTGGAAGCGTTTTTTTCAGCTAAACCATACACCGGCTCCAAGTGGGAGCAGTGCGCTGAAGTGTTTTCTCCACAAATTCGATTTCTACTGGAAATTACTTGTGGCGTTTGTTCCGGCTGCAGTATTAGGATTGCTGTGCAGTGACTTTATCGATGAAATGCTTGAAAGTGTAACCGTTGTGGCTGTCATGCTCATTGTCGGTGGAATTTTCATGCTTTTCTGCGACAAGATATTCGGGAAAGGAAGCGAACAGACAGCACTGACCGAAAGACGCGCCTTCCTCATCGGGTTATTCCAGTGTATCGCTATGATTCCCGGTGTATCACGCTCTATGGCAACCATCGTCGGGGGAATGTCACAAAAACTAACCCGAAAGGCAGCTGCCGAATTTTCATTCTTTCTGGCCGTACCCACCATGTTTGCCGCCACGGTTTATAAAATGGCTAAACTTTTCATGGACGGAGGTACAGCCATCATTTCTGAAAATATGACTGCACTGATTGTGGGAAATGGAGTGGCTTTTATCGTTGCCTTACTGGCTATCAAGTTTTTTATCAACTATGTAACCAAGTATGGTTTTGCAGCATTCGGCTGGTACCGGATTATCGTGGGAGGGGTTATATTAATCATGTCCTTTTTAGGATATAATTTAGAAATAGTTTAATGAATTTTAAAGAAGGAGAAGTTTTATATTTTGACAAGCCCTTACGATGGACATCGTTTGCGGTGGTCAACAAAATAAGATATCATATCAGCCGTAAGTTAGGGGTAAAGAAAATCAAAGTAGGACATGCCGGAACGCTCGATCCGCTCGCTACAGGAGTCATGATTATCTGTACCGGAAAAGCAACCAAGCGGATTGAAGAGTTTCAATATCATACGAAGGAATACATTGCGACCTTACAATTAGGGGCAACCACCCCTTCTTTTGATCTTGAAAAAGAAATTGATGCCACCTATCCCACCGAACACATCACGCGTGAACTGGTGGAACGGGTATTACAGCGGTTCGTAGGAACTATCGAACAGATACCGCCGGCTTTTTCTGCCTGTAAAGTGGAAGGAAAACGCGCATACGACCTCGCACGTAAAGGAGATGAAGTAGAACTAAAGCCTAAAACACTGGTTATCGATGAAATTGAATTACTGGAATGCAACTTACCGGAAATAAAAATACGGGTGGTCTGCAGTAAAGGTACTTACATACGGGCGCTCGCCCGTGACATCGGAGAGGCTCTTCACAGTGGCGCTCATCTTACCGGACTGATTCGTACCCGAGTTGGAGAGGTGAGACTAAATGACTGCATGCAAGTAGAAGATTTCGAAGCATGGCTTGAAAAACAAGAAATTGAAGTTACAAACGATTAAGGAAAGAAAGGAAAAAGAATGAAACTGTCACAATTCAAATTCAAACTGCCGGAAGACAAAATTGCTCTCTATCCGGCTAAGTATAGAGACGAATCTCGACTGATGGTGGTACATAAATCCACCGGAGAAATAGAGCACATGGTGTTCAAAGACATTCTGAATTACTTTGACGACAAAGATGTGTTTATCTTTAACGATACAAAGGTCTTTCCTGCGCGTCTGTACGGAAACAAGGAAAAGACAGGAGCACGCATTGAGGTATTCTTATTGCGCGAGCTTAATGAAGAGCTTCGCCTATGGGATGTCTTGGTTGACCCGGCACGTAAAATCCGTATCGGAAACAAGCTTTACTTTGGAGAAGACGATTCGATGGTAGCGGAAGTCATTGATAACACCACATCACGTGGGCGTACCTTGCGTTTCCTCTATGACGGACCGCACGATGAGTTTAAAAAAGCACTCTATGCATTAGGAGAACCGCCATTGCCTCCATTTATCCATCGCCCTGCCGAACCGATTGATGAAGAAAGGTTCCAGAATATCTTTGCCAAAAACGAAGGAGCGGTTACAGTTCCGGCTGCCGGACTCCACTTTAGCCGCGAACTGATGAAGCGCATGGAAATCAAAGGTATCGATTTCGCTTATATTACCATGCACTCCGGACTGGGCAATTTCCGCGATATTGACGTGGAAGATTTAACCAAACATAAAATGGACTCTGAACAAATGTTTGTGGAAGAGGAGGCTTGCCGTATCGTAAATGAAGCTAAAGACCGGGGAAGCCGCGTATGTGCTGTGGGTACCAGTGTGATGCGTACCATTGAAACTGCTGTAGGTACAGATGGTCATCTGAAGGAGTTTGAGGGATGGACCAACAAGTTTATCTTCCCGCCTTACGATTTCTCTGTGGCCAATGCCATGGTAAGTAACTTCCATATGCCTTTATCAACCATGCTGATGCTGGTATGCTCATATGGAGGATATGACTTAATCATGGATGCATATCAAATTGCCTTAAAAGAAGACTACCGTTTTGGAACTTATGGTGATGCGATGCTTATACTGGATGATACTCCACAAAAGGTTTTCCTCAACGTAAATGTAGGTACAAGCACAAAAACACAGGTCATAGACAGCTTAAAGGAAAACTTCAAACAAGTAGAAGTCTTAATGGAGGCTACTGCAGATAAAGCAAAATCGGCAGATCTTCTGATAAGTATGGGAACAGCATTATCTCTGGATAAACTGAAAGATAAGATTGACAGTATATATGATGTATCGCGAGTAACAATTCTTTCAATAGGACATAATTTGTTTACCGATGCCGTTTCTGCTTTACTTGACAAAGAGATATATCCAATGAAAAGACTTGCCTCAGAAGCAAAAGATTTCTGGAACTTGATTAAAGTAAACCAATAAGACAGACATACCACCATGAAGGTATATTTAGGTCTAGGTACTAATCTAGGAGATAAGGCTGCCAATTTACAGGCTGCCGTCAAACTGATCAACGAGAAGATAGGGAAGGTTACTTCCCTATCTTCTTTCTATGAAACAGCTCCTTGGGGGTTTGACTCTAAACACAGTTTCCTCAATGCTGCCGCTGAGGTGGAGACTGTTTTATCGCCTGCTGAGGTTCTTCATCTCACTCAATATATTGAACGGGAACTGGGACGTACAAAGAAATCATCGGGGGGAGTTTATTCCGACCGGCTGATTGATATTGATATCTTGCTGTATGACCAGCTTATTATACATACTCCTGAACTGACTCTTCCCCATCCGCTCATGACAAAACGCGACTTTGTCATGATGCCTTTAATAGAGATTGCAGGAGAAGTGGTTCATCCTGTGTTTCAACAACCTCTCAAGGATCTTACCTCCCACTATCAATAACGAGAAGAGGGAAGCTTCTCCCTCTCTCATCTTATTTCCACTCAAATTCTCACACAAAAAAAACGCAGAACCCGCTTCGTTTCTCAAATAATACATTAAATTTGCGCTCAGATTGGTTCTGATTTATCTGTTCAGATAAACGGATTAAAAGGGAATCGGGTGAAAATCCCGAACAGTCCCGCTGCTGTGAAGCTCCATCCAACTTATTGAAAAGGCTCATACCACTGATATACAATGGCTATATTGGGAAGGTTCAATAAGGGAGTCAGTCAGAAGACCTGCCATCATTTATTTGCCGGTCACTCTCCGGGGTTAGAGAAGCCGCGCCTTTATTTTCTTTTTTTACAATAAATGATTATGCGCCAGCAAGTAAAACTTGTTGTTATGCTTATCTGTGTATATGTATGGGCATGGAGTATCCCTACCTATGCGCAAAGTAAGTTAGACAGCCTGCAGCAACTAGAAGAAGTGATAGTTACAGCCCGTAATTATCAGAAAGAGGTGATACCCGTACAGCAACTGTCGGGGAAGGAACTTCAACGTCTGAACTCACATAATATAGCCGATGCACTGCGGTATTTCTCCGGTATTCAGATAAAAGACTACGGAGGAGTAGGCGGACTGAAGACAGTGAATATCCGAAGCATGGGAACCAACCATGTGGGTGTCTTTTATGATGGCATTGAACTGGGAAATGCGCAGAACGGTACAGTCGACTTAGGTCGCTTTTCATTGGATAATATGGAGTCGGTCACCCTTTACAATGGTCAGAAAAGTGCAATTTTCCAACCAGCCAAAGATTTCGGGTCGGCAGGCTCTATCTATCTGCAATCACGTACCCCTCAATTTAAAGGGGAAAAGCGCCACAATGTGAAAGCGGCTTTCAAAACTGGTTCGTTTGGTCTGGTCAATCCGTCCTTCTTATGGGAGCACCGGTTAAGCCAGAACGTTTCGTCTTCACTTAGTGCGGAATACATGTACACCACTGGAAAATATAAATTTACCTACCGCGTAAAAAACGGTTACGATACCACTGCTGTACGCCAGAACGGAGATGTCAATGCTGTTCGTATCGAAGGGGGATTATTCGGAAAGTTCAAGGGGGGCTATTGGCGGATGAAGGGTTATTTCTATCGGTCGGAACGGGGGTATCCGGGAGCCATCGTGCGCAATAAGTTCACCCACGAAGACCGTCAATGGGATACCAATACCTTCTTTCAAGGGTCGATGAAAAAAGATTTTTCTCCTTGCTACAGCTTGCTGCTCAACGTAAAGTATGCTTATGATTACCTGCACTACCTCGCCGACCCCAACCGGGATGAGTCACTGATGTATACTAATAATCATTATTATCAGCATGAGGTTTACACGTCAACCGCCAACCGGATTACACTGTTCCCTTGGTGGAGCTTGAATTTCTCGGCCGACTACCAGTTTAACCTGCTTAATGCCGACCTCAAAGATTTTGCTTATCCGCGCCGGCATAGTTTTCTTTTTGCCGGAGCTACCGCTTTCGACTTCAATAAACTGAAGATGCAGGCAAGCCTGTTGAGTACGGTGGTTCACGATGAAGTCACCCAGATTAACAGCCAAGCAGCTGGCAATAAAGTGGAGTGGACTCCCACCGCCATCCTCTCCTACCGTCCGTTTGCTCCTATCGACTTTAATCTGCGTGCTTTCTATAAGCGTATCTTCCGTATGCCCACGCTGAACGATTTGTATTATACTTTCATAGGCAATACCGATTTGGAACCGGAATATACCAACCAGTATAATATCGGATTTACTTACAGCAAAGACTTTACTCACACGTGGCTCAAACGAATAGAGATACAAACCGACTTTTATTATAACGAAGTAGAAAATAAAATCATTGCTACCCCCACTTCCAACTTTTTCCGCTGGACGATGATTAACCTCGGCAAAGTAGAAATACGGGGCGTTGATGTAGCCGTACAGACCGAATGGCAACTTGGCAGAGAATTGTTTCTCAACGGAAGAGTCAACTATACGTACCAAAAAGCACAAGACTTCACCAACCCGGAAGATGAGTTCTACGGCGGACAAATCCCCTATATCCCTTGGCACAGCGGTTCGGCTAACCTCAATGCTTCTTTCCGGCGATGGGAAGCGAATTACAGCTTTATCTATACCGGCGAACGGTATTCCTCATCTGCCAATATTCCGGTAAACTATCAGCTACCGTGGTACACCAGCGACTGCTCGATAGCTTACCGGCATCCACTGAGAAAAGGAAACCTAAAAGCGACTCTTGAAGTGAATAATCTACTGAACCAGCAATATGAAGTTGTGGCATGCTACCCCATGCCGGGCATCAACTTCAGGGCTATAATAAAATACAGCTTTTAAAAAATGAAACGAAGAATTACTGATTGGCTTTTCGTACTGACCGCCCTGCTTGTCTTTACTTCGTGCAGAGGCGAACTTCCTTACCTGCGTTCCGAAGGTGAGCTAACCGACCCTTCGCCAGGAAAGTCTAAACACATTAAAGGAATGTATCTACTCAATGAAGGAAACATGGGAAGCAACAAATGCACCATCGACTTCTATGACTATACCACCGGAGAATACTTCCGAAATATTTATCCGGAACAGAACCCCGACATTGTAAAAGAGCTGGGCGATGTGGGAAACGATATTCAAATATACGGCGACAAACTTTTTGCTGTGGTAAACTGCTCACACTTTGTGGAGGTCATGGACTTGAAGACTGCCCGCCATATAGGGAGCGTCAACATCACGAACTGCCGCTATATCCAGTTTCATGAGGGGAAAGCCTATGTAAGTTCTTATGCTGGCCCGGTACAGATTGACCCCAATGCCCGACCGGGAAAGATTGTAGAATTTGATGTGGAAACCCTTCAGATAGAGCGGGAAGTGGTAGTGGGATACCAGCCCGAGGAAATGGTGATTACTGACGGAAAACTTTATGTAGCCAATTCCGGCGGTTACCGTTTCCCGAACTATGACCGCACCGTTTCAGTAGTTGACCTGAATTCCTTTCAAGTGGTCCATACCATTGATGTTGCCATTAACCTGCACCGCATGGAACTCGACCGCCAAGGGCGAATCTATGTCAGTTCACGAGGCGATTATGCAGGAAAAGGTTCTGACGTATTTGTCATCGACTCCAAAACCGAAGAAGTCATCGGCAACTTAGGCATTGCAGCCAGCGAAATGTGTATAAGCGGTGATTCCATTTATATGATTAGTACGGAATGGAACAGTCAAACCCACTCGAATGGGGTTTCGTATACGCTTTTTGATGTCAACCGCCAGCAAATCGTATCACGGAACTTCATTACAGACGGAACCGATAAAGAGATTCAGCTTCCGTACGGGGTGGCTGTCAACCCGGAAAACAAAGAATTCTTCATCTGCGATGCAACGAATTACGTAAGCCCAGGGTATCTCTACTGTTTCACTCCGGAAGGAAAGAAAAAGTGGAAGATACGTACCGGCGATATTCCGGCACACATGGCTTTCACCACGAAAGAAGTTACCTTCTACTAAACAAACCCGTATCTATTAACCAACACCAAAAATAAGATGAAAAAAGAAGTTTTGTTATGCTGCATGGCCGGCTTCCTGCTGACCGGCATTACCGGATGTTCAGACGAAGAGCCATGGACAGACCCTAATCAAAATGAATCGGGTACTACCAACCCTGACACAGACGACCCTGATTATATACTGCAGAAAGACGACATCAAAGTAGATTATCCAGAGGCAGGCTTTACAGCCAATGCCGGACAGGCTTTCCTGATTGAGGTAAAGAGTGTTTCTGATGAGAACGTTACGTATGCGTGGCTGATTGACGGAAAAGAAGTTGCTCAAACCAAATCTTTTACCCACACCTTTATGCAGGCCGGTACCTACCAGCTTACCTTGAAGGTTTCTCAAGAGCAAATTAGCTTTGAATATACCTATACCGTCAACGTAGCCTATGCAGCGCTACCGGAAACACCGCAAAATGCCACTCCTTACATCACCAAGGTTTTGGAATACCGCCCGGCTCCCGGACAGTTTGTAAACACCATGCCTCAGTATAAAGAAGGAGATACGCAGGCTACAATGAACGAAAAAGCACTGAACGCCATCGGAAACAACACAAAAGGAATGATTACCTTAGGTGGATATGGAGGTTATGTTACCGTGGGCTTCGACCACACAATACGCAATGCCAAAGATGCCAACGATTTCCTCGTATTAGGAAATGCTTTTGAAAACAGCAGTGAACCGGGAATCATTCAAGTGGCTTACGACGTCAACCAAAACGGACAGCCCGATGAAGAAGAATGGTTTGAAATAGCCGGAAGTGCACATCATGACCCGAAGCAGGAAACCTGGTATGAACGAGCCAAGCAGGCTGGAAATATCGTAGAGACTTATCTTGACTATTCCATTACCTATAAAAAACCTGCTAAAGAACCTACGACCAATGAAGAAAAGGAAAGCTATATCTTCTGGGAGGACAATAAAGGGCATAAAGGATATAAGGTAATGAACCAGTTCCACCCACAGCCTTATTACCCACAGTGGATTAAGGAAGGACAGCTTACCTTTACGGGAACTTGTCTGCCACAAAACGGCATCAACCAAGGTACAGACAAAAACCCCTACTTTGTACTTCCGTCATTTACATACGGCTATGCCGACAATTATCCCAACGACGCTGCAAAAGCAGCCATCGACATTGACTGGGCAGTCGACAAAAACGGAAAGCCTGCCAACCTACCGGGAGTGGACTTCATTAAAATCTATACCGGAGTGAACCAAGAGAACGGTTTGTTAGGAGAAAACTCTACCGAAGTATGCGGAGTAACCGATTTAAACTTAACTAAATAACAACTATTTTTAATTTACACGTATGAAAAAGCGTATCTTATTCGCTGCCTTTGCCGCCTGCCTACTGGCCGGATGCGACAACGACGATCTGGAAAAAAGAGTAGACAGTCTGGAAAACCGACTGGAAATTGTAGAAAAGACTCTGACTGAAATCAACTCCGGCATTTCTTCCTTGCAATCCATCGTAGAGGCTTTGCAGAACGGAAAGTCGGTTTCGAATGTAGAAGAAACCGCTACGGGCTATGTCATTACCTTTAGCGACGGGTCAAATATCACCTTAAAACATGGACAGGATGGAACAAACGGACAGAACGCTACTGCCCCAGTTATCGGTATGGCTGAATCTGAAGGAGCTTATTACTGGACCGTTACCATCGACGGTGAAACCCAATTCATGGAAAACAACGGAAAGAAAGTTCCCGTTACAGGTAATACCCCGAAAATGGGCGTGAATGAAGACGGATACTGGACGGTAGATACCGGAAACGGACCGGAACAGGTGAAAGATGAAGAAGGTAACCCGATTCCAGCCCGTGCCGGAGCAACAGGCTCATTTATCAGCGATGTGGTTTATACAGATAAAAATATTACATTCATCTTCTCAGACGGTACAGAAATTACAATGCCTGTTGAATTTACCGTTAAGGCCGATGATAAAGCGCAGCCAAAGGTAGAAGCTAAAGGCTTTTATATCGTCAATGAAGGATGGTTTCCACACGATAAAGGAAGCGTGAACTACTTTGAAAAGAACGGAACTTCTTACACCCCGCATTACCGCGCATTTAAGGCAGCCAACCCTGATACCGAGTTAGGCAATACCACTTGTTACGGAGCTATCTGGGGCGATCATTTCTATCTGATTTCCAAGCAAGGCAACCGATTGGTCATAGCCGATGCCCAAAATCTCAAGTCAAAGAAAATAATAACCGACTTAGGCGGAGACGGACGCTCATTTGTTGGAATCGATGAAAAGAAAGCCTATATAGGCTACAATGGAGGTATTAAAACGTTCAATATCGAAAACCTTACCTTGGGCGAAGCCATTGCAGGAGTAAGCGGTGAAATAGGCAATATGTGTTACGCTTACGGAAAAGTCTTTGCGGTTTCCGATGAGAATTTATACATCATCGATGCAAAAACTGATAAGGTAGAAAAGACTGTAACAGGTTCTTATGATACATACAAAAGCGTTGTTACTGCCAAAGACGGTAGCGTATGGGTCGCTGCAGCCAACAATTTCATTGTCTATAATCCGAACGACTTAGAAAATACGAAAGAAATTGCTTATCCAGTCGATGCTGCCGTTTCAAGTTCATGGGGTTCCTGGAATCCGGGCGGATTGTGTGCCTCTACACAGACAAACACGCTGTACTGGACTACCGGAACAAGTTCATGGAGTCTGAATGCTGTATGCAAATACGATATTGATGCTTCCAACGCAAATTCTTCTTTCTATACCTTGCCTAACGACGATGCTGGACAGAAGCGCGTACTCTATGGAGCAGGCTTGCGCGTAGACCCACTTTCCGATAATTTAGTCTTGCAGTCACGCCGCGACGGATGGGGAGGAGACAGCTATGCCTACAACTGGCTCTTCCTGTTGAGCAACACCGGAAGTTTGAACACTTCTTTTGTTGTAGCAGACGACAAAGAGCCAACCGCCGGCAACGGATATTACTGGTTCCCCTCTATGCCAGTATTTGAAGATGCAAACAAGCCACAGATTCTACTGAATCAGGTTATGATGGGCACAAACAAAAAAGTAGAAATCGACCTCTCTACCAAGGTGGTGGATTATGACAATATCTTTGCTACGATGGCTACTCAGGCAGAACTTCTTGACAAGAAAGGCCAGGCAAAGGTTTCTATCACTGGAAATAAACTGGTTATCGAATCGCTGACTCAAGAAGGCAACTTCAAACTGAAGCTGACTGTAGTTTCCAATGGAGTAAAAGTGGAAAAAGAAATCGAGCTGGTCATTGCCAATGAAAAATGAAATAATCTGATGCTTAACTAAACTGTTTCGCCTCGCAACTGCCCGCATGGGTGCTGCGAGGCGTTTTTTTGATGCATTCCTCCAGCCCTACGACTTCTAAAAGAACAAATCTCCCTATCGTATTCTTCCCGTTTTCTGCATCTAAATGTTGTTTCTTCTATAAGAAAACTCAAAACCACAGTGTGATTTGTACAGTTCACACTGTGGTTTATATAATTCACAGTGTGACTTGTAAAAATCACACTGTGATGTTGACTTCTCATCAGCCTCATCTTGTTTTTTCCCAACAAGCATTCCGGTTTCCTTCCGTCAATTCCCGGCTTTTCCCCTAAACCAACGGTCAACTATCAAAGCCAAAGCTCCATCGCCCGTCACATTACAAGCCGTACCGAAGCTATCCATCGCAATATAAAGAGCAATCATCAGCGCCTGGTCGTTCTCGTTAAATCCAAGCATTGAAGAAAGAATACCCAAGGAAGCCATAATTGCCCCACCGGGAACTCCCGGAGCCGCCACCATCGTAACTCCCAACATACAGATAAAGCCGGCAAACATCGAAAAATCATACGGCATATGCTGCATCATCATCAGTGCAAGTGCACATGCCACAATCTTCAAAGTACTCCCCGACAAATGAATCGTGGCACATAAAGGAATAACAAACCCTGCAATACCATCACTCACCCCGTTAAGCAAAGTTTGCTTTAATGTGACAGGAATAGTTGCCGCCGAAGATTGAGTTCCCAACGCAGTAAAATAAGCCGGAAGCATACGCCCTAATAACCGGAAAGGGTTCTTCCGAACCACAGCTCCCGCCACAACATACTGGAGAACCAGCAAAAAAATGTGGAGTACAAAGATTATACCTATAATCTTGACAAAAACGGTTAACACATGAAATACCTGTCCGGAATGAGTCATATTAAAAAAGATTCCGAATATATAAACAGGAAGCAAGGGAAGAATAACGGCCTGAATCGTACGGACAATAATAGCTTTAAAGTCATTGCAAACATTTTTCAGATAGGCAGTATCCAGATAGGCGATTCCTAAACCAACCGTAAACGACATCACCAGTGCAGTCATCACATTCAGGGGCTCAGGAATAGTCACGGTAAAAAACGGACTGACTCCCTTCGCTTCACTGATTTCAGCAAGTGGAATATCATGTGTAATAATAGAAGGGAAGAAAGCTTCGCCTACCCCGTAAGAAAGAAAACCTGAAAACAGCGTTGCTCCATAAGCCAACAAAGCGGTTACTGCCAACATCTTTCCGGCTCCTTTACCTATATCGGCAATGGCTGGGGTAACTAATCCGACTATAATCAGCGGAATGATAAAATTAAGGAACTGACTGAACAACCCGTTGAAGGTGACAAAAAGGCGTACCGGGAAAGCTGGTGAAACCATTCCGGCAAAAATACCTAAAACTATCGCAATAAGAATGCGAGGAAGAAGTCCTAACTTCATTGTTTTCATAGGGCTTTCGTTTTTAAGTTTATGATTTATAAGTCTACTTTCCCCTTACAATCCGCTTAATATCATTCAACTTATTCAGTGCCTCCAGAGGAGTCAGATTATTCACATCCAAATTCAAGATTTCATCACGAATCTGACAAAGCACAGGGTCGTCTAATTGGAAGAAGCTCAACTGTACCCCATTGCCCGCCTGTTGCTTTGAAGGGGCAGCCTTATGCCCCGATGAAATTCCTTCCTGCCGGTTCTCGGCTTCAAGCTGACGGAGTATTTCATCTGCACGCTTCACAATGGTTTTCGGCATACCTGCCATCTTTGCCACATGAATACCAAACGAGTGCTCACTTCCTCCCCGTTCCAGTTTTCTCAAGAAGATTACTTTATTATCAACCTCTTTTACTGAAACATTATAGTTCTTGATACGGGAGAATTGCTCCTCCATATCGTTCAGCTCATGGTAATGGGTAGCAAAAAGTGTACGCGCACGGGCTTTCTTATGCTCATGGATATGCTCTACAATCGCCCAAGCAATGGAAATTCCATCATAAGTAGATGTTCCACGTCCTAACTCATCAAACAGCACCAGACTACGCGGTGAAAGGTTATTCAATATATCGGCAGCCTCATTCATTTCAACCATGAAGGTCGATTCACCCACCGAAATATTATCGCTTGCCCCTACTCGGGTAAAAATCTTGTCAACCAGTCCGATGCGCGCACTCTCTGCCGGAACAAAACACCCTACTTGAGCCAACAAGGTAATCAGGGCTGTCTGCCGGAGCAAAGCCGACTTACCAGCCATATTCGGACCGGTAATGATAATAATCTGCTGTTCTTCCGTATCCAGATAGACATCATTGGCGATATAACGTTCGCCCAGCGGAAGCTGCTTTTCAATGACCGGATGACGCCCCTGACGGATATCCATCACGTCATCGTCGGCTACCACCGGACGGATGTATTTATTGGCCCTTGCCACATTGGCAAACGACAACAGACAATCTAAGCGAGCTATCTGGGTCGCATTAATCTGAATAGCAGGAATAAAATCAGAAAGTGCCAGGACCAAGTCGTTATACAACCGTGTTTCAAGCACTAAAATCTTTTCTTCCGCACCTAAAATCTTTTCCTCGTATTCTTTCAATTCCTGGGTGATATAACGCTCGGCATTCACCAGCGTCTGCTTGCGGATCCATTCGGCAGGCACCTTGTCTTTGTGCGCATTGCGCACTTCAATGTAATAACCGAATACATTGTTGTAAGCAATCTTCAAGCTCGGTATGCCGGTCATTTCGCTTTCGCGCTGCTGAATCTGCAACAAATAGTCTTTTCCAGAGTAAGCAATCCGGCGTAATTCGTCCAGTTCATCACTCACCCCTTCGGCTATCACACCGCCTTTATTAATCAGCAGCGGAGGGTCGTTCTTAATTTCCTTCGCAATGCGGTCACGGATTGATGCACACAGATTCAGCTGCTCTCCTATCCGGCGCAAGCTTTCATTATCAGCATTCAGACAGGCATTCTTTATCGGCTCAATGGCTTGCAGTGCCACCTTCAGCTGCACCACTTCACGAGGAGAAATACGGCCAACGGCCGCCTTTGAGACAATTCGCTCCAAATCACCGATACGATGCAGCTGCTCTTCTATGAAATCTTTAAAATCGGGTTCACGAAAGAAATACTCTACTACATCCAGCCGCTCATTAATCGGCTTCACATCTTTCAACGGGAATACCAGCCAGCGTTTGAGCAGACGTGCTCCCATCGGGCTGATAGTATGATCGATTACATCCAAAAGACTGGTACCTCCTTCATTCATACTGGCAATCAGCTCCAGGCTTCGCACCGTAAACTTGTCCAGACGTACATAGCGATCTTCTTCGATACGCGAAAGGGAAGTAATATGTCCAATCTGATTATGCTGCGTCATGTCCAGATACTGTAAAATCGCACCCGATGCCACGATGCCATTTTTCAGATGCTCTACTCCAAACCCTTTCAGATTCTTGGTTTCGAAGTGCTTTAACAGCCTTTCACGGGCAGACGCCTCAGTAAACACCCAGTCTTCCAGTTCGAAAGTAAAAAATTTACTTCCGAAATTTCCTTCAAACATGCCACGCTTGCCCCGCTCGAAAAGCACCTCCTTCGGAGCAAAGTTGTTCAGCAACTTGTCAACGTAATCAAAAGGTCCTTCGGCAGTCATAAACTCACCGGTAGAAATATCAAGAAAGGCTACCCCACAGGCCGATTTCCCGAAATGAACCGCTGCAAGGAAATTATTTTCTTTATACGAGAGTACGTTATCGTTTATCGCCACACCGGGAGTTACCAGCTCGGTAATTCCGCGTTTGACCAGTTTTTTAGTGGCTTTCGGATCTTCCAGCTGGTCGCAAATGGCAACACGGCGTCCGGCTCGTATTAGTTTGGGAAGATACGTATCAAGCGCATGGTGCGGAAAGCCAGCCATCTCAACCGTCTTGCTCTGTCCGTTGGCACGCTTGGTCAGTGTAATACCCAAGATTTCGGATGCAGCAACCGCATCTTCTGAATAGGTTTCATAGAAGTCTCCGCACCGGAAAAGCATGATTGCATCCGGATGTTTCGCCTTCAATTCAAAATACTGTTTCATCATGGGGGTTAACACTACTTCATTATCTTTTGCCACAGCCAGTCCTTTCTTCTTTTAGTTATACTATCCGCCCCATAGCGAAGATTTCATCACAGAGCATATCGGGTTACTCACGGTGTCTTCTATAAAATAAGCGGAAAACGTTCTATTTTAACAAGGCAAAGATACGCTTTTTATAACGATTACCCGACTGCCTTCTCCGGGAAATTTCTTAAGTTTGTGGAATAATTCGCTAAACAAAAACAAGATGAGAGAAATTCAAGTATCCGAATTAAAGGATAATCTGTTTCATGCCATCGGCACGGAATGGATGTTAGTTACTGCCGGAAATGCAGAAAAATTTAATATGATGACAGCCAGTTGGGGAGGTACAGGTATTTTATGGGGAAAACCTGTGGCCTTCGTTTTTATCCGTCCCGAACGCTATACGTATGAGTTTATAGAAAAAGGCGAAACACTTACCCTCAGTTTTCTGGGTGAAGAAAACAAAGCCATTCATAAAGTGTGCGGCTCAAAATCAGGACGTGATACCGATAAGGTAGCTGAAAGCGGATTAAAACCGTTCACCACCCCCGATGGAAATATTGCTTACGAACAGGCACGTCTGGTATTGGAATGCAAAAAACTATATGCAGATATGATCCGTCCGGAATTATTCCTCGACGCTTCACTCGTTAGCCGATGGTATGGGGAAGGACACGGTAATTTCCACAAGATGTATATTGTGGAAATACAACATGTGTGGGTGAAAGAATAATTCCCTTTGCACAATCCCTTGAAACATTGTATACAAGAGACCTTCTGCCGGTCATGGAAAAACATCCATAACCGGCAGAAGGTCTCTTTATCAAATCTGTTTAAAGTTTTACTCAATTATCAGCCTCAATTTGTCGGTAGCCGTACGCGCCTTCAACCACTCCGCGATTTTCTTCTTTTCTTGCTCCGAAGGCTGCTTGCGACAACTGACAATGGCAAAAGTTAGTGTATCTATTTGAGCACTATCTACCGCCAGCTGCAAACTCTTTGATACGGAAATGGTTCTTATTTCCGGAAAAAGGACCTTCATTTCTTGCCCCATTTTCTCATTGACCAAATTCGAACCACTAAATAGGGCTAATGCCTGACAAAGTGAATCTAGCTCTTCTCTCTGTGATAAAAGCTGCTGCTCACTATTCTTATAAAAGTCCTCCATCACCAGCGACTTGATATTGCTGATGTCCGTCAGTCCGTTATTTCCTACTCCCTGAAAAACAGTCAGTTTCGTTTTTTCCAAATGATAGGTCGATAATTTCTCGCGCGCGGCAATAATTTGGTTTTCAGGAATTTCTTTTCCCACCAGAACCACCTTTATTTCACGCTTATCGTACGAAATATCCCGACTCAATACTTGCGATTCGGGAAACTGTAGCTCGGAAGTAATGAAGCGGTTTGCCGCACTCTGATAAAAAGTTTCACGAACAATATTATAGGTAAGATAAATAGCCGGACACATCGTGGCAAGTGCAATGGCGATAATATAGTTTTTCACCATCTTTTCACGGGCTTTATCTACAAACTCCTTACGCTGAAAATGCATAACCCGTACCCCAATGAAGGTGGCAAGGCTGATAAAGACTGAATTGATGAAATACAAATAAAAGGCACCCAGAAAATAAAGCAAATTTCCCGTAGCGAGCCCGAATCCTGCCGTACAAAGAGGCGGCATCAAAGCAGTAGCAATGGCAACACCTGGTATTACGTTTCCTTTTTCCTTGGTTGACAAAGCAACGATTCCTGCAAGTCCACCCACCAGCGCAATAAATACATCATATATGGTGGGAGAAGTACGTGCCAGCAACTCCGACTGGACTTCATCAAGCGGAGTGAAGGAGAAATAAACAGTTGCCGTAGTCACACTAAACAGAGTCGCTACCAGATAGCTTTTCAGCGAACGTTTCATCAACTCAAAGTCGTTCAGTCCCACAGAAAGTCCTACCCCCATGATAGGTCCCATCAGCGGAGAAATCAACATGGCTCCAATAATCACTGCCGTAGAGTTGACATTCAGCCCCAGAGAAGCAATAAAAGTAGCAAAAATAAGAACCCATAGGTTTGTTCCTTTAAACTCTACACCATTGCGAATTGATTCTACGGTGATTTGCTCATCCTCTTTGCTGCGGTTTAAATCGAGATATTCATCGAAGAATTTCTTCAGCAAAAATTTTCTGTTCTTTTTTAATTCCATACATTCCTGTTTTTATCGTACGCTTTTTTCAATATGCACTCACTCATACGGCATTGAGAACACTACTCTTCTATTTCACAAACCGGTTAATTACCGGAATGCTTTTCAAAGGTAAGTCTCTCTTTATAATAAAAGCAACAAAAATCAAGATTAACAGCGTATGATAAAGCAAACGCAAGATTACATGCTGCACACTGACTATCTCGGAAAGAACAAACAGTACAGCTGCCAGAACCAGATAGACAGCCATGTCTTTCAACGGATAAATTACCGGATATTTCTTCTGCCCGATGACATATGAAAGCAACGTAATCACTCCATATCCTGCGACTGATGCCCATGCCGAAGCTATGTAACCATAAAGGGGAACCAGCCACACATTTAATGCCAGAATCACAGTACAACCGATGAGCGAGAAGTAAGCTCCCCAATGGGTTTCATCGGTCAGTTTATACCAAAATGAAAGATTGAAATAAATGCCCTTAAAGATTTCGGCACCCATCACAATAGCTACCACACTTAATCCTTCCCAATAATCACGCGCCACCATGAATTTCAGCAGATCCATGTAGCCCATAACGGTCAGAAAGGCCAAAAGAGAAAAAATGAAGAAGTATTTCATGGCAGCCGCATAGACTTTACGGTTGTCGGCATCTTTATTTTTGCCGAACACAAACGGCTCATAAGCATAACGGAAAGCCTGGGTAAACATCGCCATCACAAGCGCCACTTTACTGGTTGCACTGTATATACCCAGCTGTACCAAACCTTCCTGACGGTCATCGAACAGAAACGGATAAATCATCTTATCAACCGTCTGGTTCAGGATACCAACTAAGCCGAATATCAAAATCGGAAAGGAATAAGCCACCATCCGCTTGATAAGCTGCCAGTCGGCACGATAAGAAAATCCCCTCAGTTCAGGAATAAAGAAGAACAGCTGGATAACAGACATAATCAGATTTGAAACAAAAATATACCCCACCTGATAATCCGGATGATAGAACCAAGAAACTGTTTCGGGAGCATGTACGTAAAGCCACGGACAAAGCAACAGGAAAAAGAGATTCAGACCGATGTTTCCAACGATGTTCAGCATCTTGATTGCCGCAAACTTTATCGGACGCTTCTTGTAACGCAAATAGGAAAAAGGTACACATTGAAACGAATCAAGCGCCACCACCAGTATCATCATGCCCACATAGTCTGCATGGTCAGGGTATTCCAGGAAGGAAGCAATGGGATGAAGGAAAGTCATTCCCAAAATGACAAACAGAAGCGAAAGTCCTCCCACAAACAGAAGGGTATTGGTATATACTTTCTCCGGATTTTCGTCCGACTTATTGGCAAACCGGAAAAAGCCGGTTTCCATGCCGAAGGTAAGCAGTACCAAGATTAACGCAGTATAAGCATAGACATTAGAAACAACACCGTATCCTCCGGAATAGGCCGGAAGAACTGCCGTATAAAGAGGAACAAGCAAGTAGTTCAAAAAACGCCCTACAATACTGCTCATTCCGTAGATAGCGGTATCTTTAGCCAAAGATTTCAGTTCAGCCATGTAATTTGAGTTTATAAGTTAATACGTTTTTTTGAGTTCTTAAGTTTGCAAGCCAATTTTCAACTTAAGAACTTACAAACTCAAAAACTTATTCAAATAAAGTCTTATTGCTGCTGTAAAGACTCCTTCCCAAATGCTTGTAAGCCAGTTCGGTCACCTCACGCCCGCGGGGAGTGCGTTTCAAAAAGCCTTCCTTGATGAGGAAAGGCTCATAAACTTCCTCCAGCGTACCGGGGTCTTCACCTAACGCTGTTGCAATGGTGGTCAGCCCTACAGGTCCTCCCTTAAATTTATCAATAATGGTACAAAGTATCTTATTGTCTATTTCATCCAGTCCATAGCGGTCTATATTCAAAGCCTCAAGAGCATAACGGGCTATCTCTACATTAATACGTCCTGACCCTTTCACTTGAGCAAAATCGCGCACACGACGAAGCAGCGCATTGGCTATACGGGGCGTACCCCGACTACGGGAAGCGATTTCACCTGCCGCATCTACATCGCAAGGCACATTTAATATTTTAGCAGAGCGAAGAATAATGCGCGATAATACAGTATCATCATAATACTCCAGATGTAAATTGATTCCGAAACGGGCACGCAACGGAGCAGTCAACAGCCCGCTTCGAGTTGTAGCTCCAACCAAGGTAAAGGGGTTCAAGTCTATCTGTATGCTCCGTGCCGACGGACCTTTATCTATCATAATATCGATGCGGTAATCCTCCATCGCTGAATATAGATATTCCTCTACCACAGGACTCAAGCGATGAATTTCATCAATAAACAAGACATCATTCGGCTCAAGGCTGGTCAATACTCCTGCCAAATCGCCCGGCTTGTCAAGTACCGGACCAGAAGTGACTTTAAATCCTACTCCCAACTCATTGGCAATGATGTTACTCAGAGTGGTTTTACCCAATCCAGGAGGTCCATGAAGCAACACATGGTCAAGCGCCTCCGCACGTAAACGCGCTGCCTTTACGAAAATACGCAAGTTATCTACCACTTTATCCTGTCCGCTGAAATCTTCAAACTGAAGCGGACGAAGCGCATTTTCAAAGTCACGTTCCTTACTGGTCGGCTTATAGTCACGTATGTCAAACTGTTCTTCCATCATATCACAAAAGTACAAATTATTCATGAAGAATAGGGAATGAGAAGTTTAATTATTCATCCTTCACGTAAAAAGACTATCTTTGCTTTCATGAATCATGAATTTTACATTGACTTATGAAAGAATATGACGCTACCCACCTCGTCTTTTTCTCTCCTACCCATACATCTGCTAAAATAGCACGGGCTGTAGGCGATGGTATTGGAATGGGACGACGGATGGAAACAGATTTAACTTTAGATGAATCTGCCGACCCCATTGAAATAACAAATGCATTGACCGTAATAGCTGCACCGGTTTACGGAGGGCGGGTTGCTCCTGTTGCCTTGAAACGCCTCAAAAGGCTGAAAGGAAATAATGCACCGGCTATCTTGATAGCTGTTTACGGCAACCGGGATTATGAAGATGCATTGATTGAATTACGAGATACAGCTGTAGAGCTCGGATTTACTCCTTTATCAGCCGGAGCTTTCATCGGAGAACACAGCTATAGCACAACAAACATGCCGATAGCTGCAGGACGCCCTGATGCTTCCGACCTGCAGATTGCTTTTCAGTTCGGACAAGACAGCCTGAAAAAACTGAAAGAAAAAACCACAATTACTTCACCCGAATTGCAGGCTATCTGCAAGCTAAAGTCTTTGGATGATAAATTGTCTATCCTGCTCAGTTCTTTTTTCATAAAAGGAACCTCCCCCTATAAAATCATTCAGGCAGGAAAGCCGGCTTGTCCGGTTTGCACCGAAACTTGTTTCGTGTGCGGCGAATGCGTGGAAGTATGTCCTACTCATGCCATTTCCATCAGCAAAGACGGTTCACAAATAGAAACCGATATAAACCGCTGTATAAAATGCTGCGCCTGTGTAAAAGAATGTCCGAATGAGGCACGTGTCTTCCATACACCATTTGCGGCTATCCTACATGAAAAGTTTAATACCCGACGTGAACCCGAATTATTCTTTTAATCAATCGATATATAATATATAAAAGTATGCAAGATAAGCAACGTAGAGTTTTAGTGGGCATGAGTGGAGGTATAGACAGCTCTGCCGTGTGTATCATGTTACAGGAACAAGGTTATGAAGTGGTGGGAGTAACCATGCGCACCTGGGACATACCTTCACATTTTTCTTCTCCCTCGCAGGAGCAGCCAGATGAAGTGATGGAAGCACAGGCACTGGCAGCACGCCTCGGCATCGAACACCATGTAGCTGATGTCCGTGAAGAATTCCGCAGAGTCATTGTTCAGTACTTCATCGATGAATATATGCATGGACGCACTCCAAATCCCTGCGTAATGTGTAACCCCTTGTTTAAGGAACGGATTCTTTGTGAGTGGGCTGACCGGACAAACTGTGCCTGGATTGCCACAGGTCATTATTGCCGGCTGGAAGACCGCAACGGATATCGCTATATCATTACAGGAGATGACCCTACCAAAGACCAGTCGTATTTCCTTTGGAAACTTCCGCAGGAAATCTTAAAACGCATGCTTTTCCCCCTTGGCGGAATGACCAAGACAGAAGTACGTGCGTACTTAGCATCAAAAGGATTTGAAGCCAAAGCAAAGGGAGGTGAAAGCATGGAAATCTGCTTTATTGATAAAGATTACCGCCTTTTCCTCAAAGAACATTGTCCCGATATTGATGAACAGATTGGACCCGGATGGTTTGTCGATAGCAAGGGGGTTAAATTAGGACAGCATAAGGGATTTGCCTATTATACCATCGGGCAACGCAAAGGATTAGAAATAGCCTTAGGAAAGCCTGCTTATGTTTTAAAAATTAATCCGGCTAAAAATACGGTCATGCTGGGAGATGCGCAGATGCTCTTAAGCGAATATATGCTGGTAGAAGATGTGAATGTCATCAACCGGGAGGAATTGTTTTCTTGCCCGTCGCTATCTGTCCGCATCCGTTATCGCAGCCGTCCCATCCCTTGTAAAGTGACAGAACTCTCTGACGGACGTCTCTTGGTCAAGTTTGCCGAAGCGGCTTCGGCTATCACTCCGGGACAATCTGCTGTGTTCTATGACGGAAACCGGGTTTTAGGAGGAGCTTTTATTGCTTTCCAACAAGGTGTAAAAAAATTAGCTGCTGAAAATCAAGATAAATTCCCAGGATAAAGAATCTGTTTCTGATGTCCTATTCAAGTTTTGTAAGGCTACTGTCAAGACATAGAAAAAACAAGTTGACAAGGTTCTAAAGCCCCTGACTTTCCATTAATCTATAAGTCAGCGTAAACCTTGTCAACTTATCAACAGAAGCCCGTCACCGTATGACAGGCACTTGCATCCGTTTACTTATTTACTAAGCTCACGTGAACGCTCTCCCAGATAACCGCCATGATGACGTTTACTATATTCTTCAATGGTGAATCCCGTTTGTCTCATTGTTTCTACCACAAGGATATCACCTATAACGGTCATAACCGTAGTTGATGTAGTGGGAGTCATACCCAATAAGCATACCTCGTCAGGATGCCCGGTTGCGATACAGATATCGGCAGCTTGAGCCAAAGGACTTTGGGGATTTCCCGTAATAACAATCTTTTTCAGTTCAGGATTCAAACGGGCAGCAAGTTCTGTCAGTTCCACAATCTCGCGCGTTTTTCCTGAATTGGAAATGAGCAACAATAAATCATTTTCCTGAAGTATGCCCAAATCCCCATGCTGTGCTTCACTCGGGTGAAGAAAAACAGAAGGAATTCCGGTAGAGCAAAAGGTGGTTGCAATATTCATGGCTATTTGCCCCGCTTTTCCCATACCGCTCGTTACCAGCTTGCCCCGCTTGCGATGCACTTGCTCAACAATCAAAGCAACCGCCTTTTCATAAGCATCCGTTACCGGAATATTCAGAACGGCTTGTGCTTCACGCTGCAGCAATTCGTTAATAGATGAAATCATAAAAGTTTATTATTAGGTTAGTTAGTTCTTATTTACGTAGGTTTTGCAAATTTACTTTCAAAACACAAGGTAACAAGGTAAAAAAACTCTCAACTATCAGGTTCTCCATTCACACATAGTCAAGAAGATGCAAACCTCATCATGGATATAAATAGAGCACTTGCCCAATTTATATTATTGTTCAAGAATAGCCGTCAGCTCTTCAAAGGAATCGGCTACCAGAAAATAGTTCTTCAAAGGACGATGCGCGAAATGATTCACTTCCAGATTCTTCAAGAAATCCAAGATACCATTCCAGAATCCATCTATGTTATAAAAAACCACCTTCTTGGTATGATAACCTATCGTTGCTGCAGCCATCACATGAAATACTTCATCCAGAGTTCCTACTCCACCGGGAAGGGCTACCAGAATATCCGACTCCTGGAGCATCAGGTCTTTACGGTCACTCAAATTAACGGTATGAAAAGTTACATCAAGTAAATCACTTACCAAGCCTCTTTCTTCCAGTTTCGTAGGGATTACCCCCATAATCATACCTCCGTTTTGCTTAGCTTCGCGCGCAACGACTTCCATCAGACCATTGCTTGAGCCTCCATAAACCAACCATTTATGATGCTTTCCCATCCATCTGCCTAACTCAGCGGCTTTCTCTATAAAAATAGAATCTATCGCATCGGATGCAGAACAGAATATTCCAATCTTATTCATAATGACCTGTTTTTATTACTTTAATGCAAATATCTGTATTTTTTGAAGAAAGGCAATAAGTATTTGTTGTAATTTTGCCATATTAAACAGATTCCAAGAAAAAAATGCAATATAATACATTCATTCTACCCAACGGATTACGTATCATTCATGCCACCAGTCCTACCAATGTAACCTATTGCGGCTTTGCTGTAGATGCAGGAACCCGAGATGAGTTACCCGAAGAGCAAGGCATGGCACATTTTGTAGAACATTTAATCTTTAAAGGAACCAGAAAACGCCGTGCATGGCATATCTTAAACCGAATGGAGAATGTAGGTGGAGACCTAAATGCATATACCAATAAAGAAGAAACGGTAATTTACAGTGCCTTCTTAAAAGAGCATTTCGCACGTGCCGTTGAATTGCTTACCGATATTGTTTTTAACAGCACGTTCCCGCAACATGAAATGGATAAAGAGGTGGAAGTGGTTATCGATGAAATACAAAGCTATGAAGATACTCCTTCTGAGCTTATATTCGATGATTTCGAAGAGCTTATTTTCCCTCATCATGCCTTGGGAAGAAATATTTTAGGAAAGCCTGATATTTTACACAAGATAAAAAGTGAAGATACGCTCCGGTTTGTAAACCGATATTATAAACCCACCAATATGGTTTTCTTCGTATGGGGCGATATTGACTTTAAAAAAGTGATTCGTACAGTCGGAAAATTTGTTGCCGACATTCCGTTCAGTACCGTAGAAGGATATACACGCACCAAACCCCAACCCTACGTCCCCCAACAACGTACTCTGTTGAAAGATACGCATCAGGCTCATGTCATGATAGGCGGAAGAGGATATGATGCCTACGACGAACGCAGAACCGGACTTTATCTGCTGAATAATATTCTGGGAGGTCCCGGCATGAACAGCCGCCTGAATGTTTCTTTGCGCGAGCGCCGGGGATTGGTATATAATGTAGAATCAAATCTTACTGCCTATACCGATACGGGAACTTTCTGCATCTATTTCGGATGTGATCTGGAGGATGCCGACCGCTGCATCGAACTGACTCACAAAGAGCTTAAAAAACTTCGAGACAAGAGTTTGACATCATCCCAGCTGGACGCAGCCAAAAAACAAATAATCGGTCAGATAGGAGTTGCCGGGGATAATTTTGAAAACAATGCCTTAGATATGGGAAAATGCTTCTTACACTATAAGCGTTACGAAGAAAAGTCGGAAGTATTCGCCCGCATTCAGTCGTTGACATCCAGCCAGTTGCTTGACATAGCCAATGAAGTATTTGCCGAGAACTACTTGTCCACGCTGATTTACCGGTAAGGATGGAGGTAGATGTTCCGATACCCAATCTGTATCTCCATGGAAGTACGGGCACATTACTGGCACACCTACCCTGTCCGTACAGCCATCTATTTACAAACGAATAGTGCTTGTTTTTGTCCTGATAGTAACATGTAATACACGTTTAGCCGTTATTCCCATTTTGCTTTTTTTTGAAGTTCCAACTGGCTTTGTAACTTAGGTTCTCAAATACCAAAGGAACATGAAGAAACAAAGTAAATCAGACAAGAATGAAATAGCCAAACGACTCAACCAATGGAAAGAGCTTAAAGTATATCTCCGCTTCCACGTAACCATACAGGATTTAAGTAGAGAGATAGGAATAAACCGCACTTATCTCTCTAATTTCATCAACGAGACTTATGGGGAAAACTTTAATAACTGGATAAACGGATTACGGATTAATGAGGCCAAATACAAGATTTTGACCACTTCTGAAGACAGTCTTTCTGAGATAGCCCGTAAAGTAGGATTTGCCGATTTAGCTCACTTCAGTAAAATATTCAAAAGAAAAGAAGGCATAAGTCCATCTGACTGGAAAAAACAAAATATCAAAGACGATGAGACTGATTTCCAATAACGCTGCATGAAAACAGTCAAACCTATAAACTAACTTCAGACGAAAAACCGCCTTAAAAACACAGAGACACTGCGCACCCGAGGACTATCCCCTTCTCTGTGCGCAGTGTCTCTGCTTTTTGTAAAATATTTATTTTACCTGCAAACGAGCTATCACTTATTTTGCAATCAGCAAATAGTAATTCTTCTTGCCGCGCTGTACAAGCAAGTATTTCCCGTCTAACAAGTCAGCAGCTGTAATTTCCTGATCAGGAGCAGCCAGTTTTTCTTTATTAAGCGAAACACCACCACCTTGAACCAGTTTACGCATTTCACCTTTTGAAGGGAAAACCGCCGCTTTTTCAGTAAACAAGTCTACAGCTTTCACCCCAGCCTCAATCTCAGCCTTTGAAACCTCAAACTGAGGAACTCCTTCAAAGACAGACAATAAAGTATCTTCATCCAGTTTCTTCAGTGCTTCTGAAGTAGCATTTCCAAACAAGATACCCGAAGCTTCTACTGCTGCATTATAATCAGCTTCCGAATGCACCATGATGGTAACTTCCTTTGCCAAGCGCTTCTGCAAGGGGCGCAAATGGGGAGCAGCCTGTTGCTCTGCAACCAAAGCATCGATTTCCTCTTTGCTCAACATGGTAAATATCTTGATATAGCGTTCTGCATCTGAATCGCTTACATTCAACCAGAACTGATAGAATTTATAAGGCGAAGTATAACGAGAGTCAAGCCAGATATTTCCTGATTCGGTTTTTCCAAACTTACCTCCGTCGGCTTTCGTAATCAGCGGACAGGTCAAAGCGAAAACTTCGCCCCCGTTCGTACGGCGAATCAGTTCAGCTCCGGTAGTGATATTTCCCCACTGGTCTGAACCACCCATCTGAAGCTTACAGTTCTTGGTTTCATACAGGTGAAGAAAGTCATATCCCTGAAGCAGCTGATAAGTAAATTCTGTAAATGAAAGACCGTCGCGTGCTTCACCGTTCAAGCGTTTCTGCACCGAATCTTTTGCCATCATATAGTTCACAGTGATGTGCTTTCCTACCGTACGTGCAAAATCGAGGAAAGTAAAGTCTTTCATCCAGTCATAGTTATTAACCAGTTCTGCCTTGTTAGGAGCGTCCGATTCGAAATCGAGGAATTTGCTCAACTGCTTTTTAATACAATCCTGATTGTGACGCAAAGTTTCTTCATCCAGCAAGTTGCGTTCAGCCGACTTACCTGAAGGGTCTCCAATCATTCCGGTAGCACCTCCAACCAAAGCCAATGGCTTATGGCCACAACGTTGGAAATGTTTTAAAATCATCACGCTCACCAAGTGGCCGATATGCAACGAATCAGCAGTAGGGTCAATACCTACATAAGCTGTCACCATTTCTTTTTCCAGTAATTCTTCTGTTCCCGGCATCATGGTGTGCACCATTCCGCGCCATCTGAGTTCTTCTACAAAGTTCATCGAATGAATTTCTTAGTTTAACAATAAAGATGTGGGCAAAAGTACGACACTTTATCTGAATAACCAATTTTTAACGGCTAAAAAAGAGGAAGTTAATATTTTCGTCTATACATTCTTCTAATTGATTCAGGCTGACTTTACGCACCTCTGCCACTTGCATATAAACCTCTTTTACAGATAAAGAGGTCTCATCGGTTTCAAGCAGCAAGCGCTCGGAGGGAGTTGCCTCTACTGCTGCCGGATGAAAATACCTGCCGAAAGACAAATAAAATCCGTGGCGCAAATAAGTTAGAGCCAACTCTTTTTTCCCGCGAAAACCATGGATAATCCAAGGTTGGCGGGGATGGAGTTCTTTCTTTAAGGCTATTAGTTCACCTGAAGCTTTCACGCAGTGAATAAACAAGGGCTGTTCATAACGTTCAGACCTGTTAATAACTTCTTGAAAAGCTTTGAGCTGAAGTGCAAACGGAGTGGAGCAAACCTTATCGAGACCTGCCTCTCCCAAAGCAAGAAGACGCGAGTCTGTTTCAAGCAACTTATCCAACCATTGAAGCTGGCTGTTCATATCTTCTTCTGTAAGATACCAGGGATGAATACCGGCAGAAAGGTAACGCGCCTCTTTAAAATCAATGCGCATAGAGTCATTCATGCAGCATGAAAATAAAGCTTTTGAGGGATTTTCAGGTAAATGATGAGTATGGACATCAAACATAGCTAAGGAACAGGATCATATCCGGAACCTCCCCACGGATGACAACGAAGAATGCGGCGCACTGCCAGATACAATCCTTTAAACGGACCATGTTTCTTCAATGCTTCAATGGCATATTGTGAGCACGTTGGCGTGAACCGGCATGAAGGTGGAGTAAATGGGGAAATACAGTTCCGGTAAAAGTAAATAGGAAGCAACAATAAAGCTGTAAGCAGTCGTTTCATGATAAACGTTCAGCTATAAGGTGAAGCAGTTTCTGCACTTTTACCTCTATTTCTGAAGATTCATGCAGTTCATTGTCAATCCAAATAAAAGCGATGGCCAGTTTACGGTTTGAAGGAGCCAATACATCGGCAAGGATTTGCTTGTTTTTACGGTAGGCTTCACGTATCTGACGTTTCACCCGATTACGCTTCACAGCACGCTTAAAGCGTTTCTTGGGAACACTGATGAGTAATGAAACATCGGGCAAATGTTCTCCTTCAACAGCCATATAAACTATCCGGAGCGGAAAGACAGGCAGCGACTTGCTTCCCCCGGAAAAAAGCTTCTCTATCAGAATCCGACTATTCAGCCGTTCTTTTTTGTCGAGAGTGTATGTCTTCAAATCTGCCATAAGAGTAGGTTTTAAGTTTTTGAGTTCCTAAGTTCTTGCATTCTCAAAAAATGGGGTTCTTGGATTTTAAAGTTATTATTCACTAACTTAAGAATCCAAGAACTTAGAACTTATTTATTTTGTTCACGGATGAACATCTCAAGTGCAGCTGTCATCGAAGGAGCAGCTGTGGTAGGAGCCTCCAGATCAAGGCGCAATCCAGCTTCTTTTACGGCCTTTGCCGTAGTAGGTCCGAAGCATCCGATTGCAATTTCCTTCTGTTCAAACTTCGGGAAATTTTTCATCAACGACTGGATACCTGCCGGACTAAAGAATACCAGCATGTCATAGTCAAACTTTTCTTCGGGAGTAAAGTCATTACTTACAGTGCGATACATCACAGCTTCCGTATGCTGAATTTTATTTTTATCCAGTAAGTCTTTCACCTCATCGTTATGTACATCCGACATCGGAATGAAATACTTTTCGGTATTATGCTTTACTATTTGCGGGAGTAAATCGGCAAATTTTCCGGTAGCTCCGAAAAAGACTTTACGCTTACGATATTGCACATATTTCTGAATATACAATGCAATAGCTTCTGAAGTACAGAAATATTTCATTGTTTCCGGAATGGTCACACGCAATTCTGTACACAAATTAAAAAAGTGATCAATGGCGTGGCGTGAAGTAAACACTACCGCCGTATGATCCAAGATAGAAACTTTCTGCTGTCTAAACTCTTTCGCTGATAAACTCTCTACTTTAATAAACGGGCGAAAATCTATCTTCACTCCGTACTTCTCAGCGATATCAAAATAAGGAGATTTCTCCGAAGCTGGTTTAGGCTGAGAGATGAGGACTTTCTTTATCTTCAATGTACTAAAAATTTAAAATCAATACCTTGTTAACATACTCAATCCCTTTCCATAGCAAAAGGTCGGGGATTATTTCCAGGGTGCAAAAGTACAGAATTAAATGCAGAAAGCCATGCAAATAGCTGAAAAAGTTCCGAATACACTTATAAAATAACAATATTTTAGTAAAGAGTACAACCAGGAGAATAACCATCTGTGAAATCTCCGGTTTAAGGTTAAAATAAACAATCAGAAGAATTAACGGGAAAAGAAGAAAACCCGTAGCCACAAGTAAGTCAAAATAAGCTTTCCGCCACGAAACATTCTGTTCTTTGTCAAAAAAAATCCAATTAACAAAACTGTAAGAAAGCCATTTATACATCACCAGGGCTCCAGCCGAAATAATATATGCCGCCAATAATCCATGTGAAGACACACTTTGAAACAAAGCCGGAGAGGTATCTAAGCTGTAATCATACATACACACTCCACCCAACACACAGGTTACTCCGCAAAGCACCAATATGAAGTTAAAGTCTGTACCCGCTGCATCATCAAAAAGGTTTCCCCGTTCTTTATGCACAAAGAAATTTTTAAGCCGCTGATACAGGTATTTCCTACGGTGATTAATAGAATAATAAATCAAGAAGAAGCAGAGAAACAGCAAAGCTGTTATCGCCCAGTCATTATTCAAACGATAGGGCATTGATTCCCCGTCCATACCAGAAGGCTGTATTTCCTGCATATGGCCCCTTATTACACTGTCGGTCAAGATACTCGCCTGACCTGTATAAACTGAAACTGAACCTGTGTCGCGAACTTCATTCATATGGCTGCAAATTTACGAATTTCCTTGCTCCACAAGGGGGTTGAATAAAGCAACTCTACAGCCTCTTCAGGAGTTGAAGCCACCTGCCATATCTCCCGGTGTTCCGGGCGCATGAAATTCTGGTCGACAGCTTTTTCCAACAATGCGAGCAGCGGATCATAAAACCCGTCTACATTCAAGATGACAACCGGATTAAAATAAAGCCCCAACTGCTTCCAGGTAATAATTTCCAGAAGTTCTTCCATGGTTCCACAACCTCCGGGAAGCGCTATAATCCCGTCCGACAAGTCGGCCATCATCCGTTTCCGTTCATGCATGGTTTCAGTTTCAATGAGGCAAGTCAATCCCTTGTGATGCCATCCTTGTTCCACCATAAAATGAGGAATAATTCCGGTCACTGTTCCTCCGGCAGCAAGTACTGCATCGCTGATATGACGCATCAGCCCCAAGCAACCTGCCCCATTAATCAGATTAATCTTCCGCTCAGCAAGGATATGTCCCAAGCGTTCAGCTGCATCAAAATATACGGGAGCAATCTTCGTACTTGAAGCACTATAGACACATACATTCTTTATATCATTCATATATTCAGCTAATCTATTGATAACAAACATACGGATATGATAACGAGGCAACAAATTGATTTTCTGTTCAATCCGTTACCTCGTTATTCCGATCGGGTGTATTTTATTTCAGTCCGAAGGCTTCTTTTACTTTATCAACGTAGTCTAATTTCTCCCAAGTAAAGAGTTCAACTTCCACGTCTTTGCTTCCTTCATAATCCGATTCAAAATGTTTGGTAACCACTTGCGGCTCACGACCCATATGACCATATGCTGCTGTTTCGCTGTAAATAGGATTACGCAATTTCAAGCGTTCCTCAATAGCCCGAGGACGCATATCAAAAATAGCATCCACTTTCTGTGCTATTTCGCCATCACTCAGTGCCACGTTGCTACGTCCGTATGTATTCACATAAATATTGATAGGGCGCGCCACACCAATAGCATAAGAAACCTGTACCAACACCTCGTCTGTAACTCCTGCTGCAACCAAGTTCTTAGCAATATGACGGGCAGCATAAGCCGCACTTCGGTCTACTTTACTGGGGTCTTTTCCCGAGAATGCACCTCCTCCGTGAGCACCTGCTCCTCCGTAGGTATCCACAATAATCTTACGGCCGGTTAATCCGGTATCCCCATGAGGACCACCGATTACAAACTTGCCGGTGGGGTTCACATGATATTTAATATCATCGTTAAACAAAGCCAATACCTCCGGGTTATGGATTTCTGCAATCACACGAGGCATCAAGATTTCAATCACGTCCTTACGAATCTGCGCAAGCATTTCTTCGTCGGCTTTCAGCTGCGCTTCCTGTGAAGCATCGGCAGGCTGTACAAATTCGTCGTGCTGAGTTGACACTACAATGGTATCAATACGCACCGGGCGGCGGTTATCATCGTACTCAATGGTTACCTGGCTTTTTGAATCCGGACGAAGGTAAGTCATTACCTTTCCTTCACGGCGGATATCAGCCAATACCATGAGCAACTTATGCGCCAAATCAAGCGACAAAGGCATGTAGTTTTCTGTTTCTTTAGTGGCATAGCCAAACATCATACCCTGGTCGCCGGCTCCCTGATTCATCGGGTCTTCGCGCTCTACACCTCGGTTGATGTCAGGACTCTGCTCATGGATAGCAGAAAAAACGCCACATGAGTTTCCTTCAAACATGTATTCACTCTTGGTGTAACCAATCTTGTTGATTACTTCACGAGCTACACGCTGAAGGTCAATGTATGCTTTGGTTTTCACTTCTCCTGCCAGCACCACCTGTCCGGTAGTTACCAGAGTTTCGCAAGCTACTTTTGAACTGGGGTCGTAAGCCAACAGTTTGTCAAGCACAGCGTCGGATATTTGATCCGCCACTTTGTCGGGGTGTCCTTCAGACACCGATTCGGATGTGAATAAGTATCCCATTCTTCTTAAAATTAAATTGTTAGTGATATTTAATCCGTGTACGGATAGAGTAGAAGGGTAATCATCAAGGAATTACATGTGTTTTAGCATTTTTTTCCGTGGTTGCAAGCTACTCAAATCTTTCCACTTTCATTATTTCGGATGCAAAGATAGGGATATAATTTGGAATAATTACAATTTACCTTTCTTTTAACATTGCTTTGCGTAGGTTTTCCTTTTTCCGGGTGCCTGGATATTCCCCAAAAACGCCTAGGTGTTTCAGTCTGTTTGCTTTGACAAATCAGCCGAAACGCCTAGGCGTTTTTATAAAAGATTTAGAGCCTGTTTAGGTTTTCAAATAAAGTAATGCTTTCAGGCTCTTAAAAGATAATTCTAATTAATCAAATTCAGGCAATGTAATGGGAAACAATGTACTGGGGCGGTGTTCGCGACGGATAATCTCTTTCATCTGTTTCACGATTTCCGGATGAGCAGCAGCCACATCATGATCTTCATGAAGGTCATCGGTCAGATTATAGAGATGAGGAACTCCTTTCTTTACCACCATTTTCCAGTCACCCATGCGTACTCCTATCTGATTGGTTTCATGAAACTCCCAATACAAGAAATCGTGTTTGCGCTGAGCAGCATCGTTTCCAAGCAGAGTTGCGGCGAAGGAAATTCCATCAAAGCAGTCATTCTCAGCCTTTTTATTCAGGTATTTCTTAGGGAATCGCTTGTCGCCTATCAGTTCGCAGAAAGTAGGCATCACGTCATAAAAGGCCAGCTGATGATGATTCACCTTGCCTGCCGGGACATGCCCCGGCCAACGTACGATAAACGGCACCCGGATACCTCCTTCGTAACACTGACGCTTTAAACCGCGCAGTTTTCCGTCGCGGCCGAAAAATTCAGGATCGGCTCCTCCCTCTTCATGAGGGCCGTTATCACTGCTAAAAATAACAAGCGTATTTTCATCCAGTCCTTTTTCCTTAAGCTTTGCAAAAATTTCGCCCACATACTGATCAAGACGAGTAATCATTCCGGCAAATTCGGCATGCGTATGTACTGCCGGATTATAACGTGAACCCTCTTCTCCTCCCCAAGTTTTATCTGCAAAGAATCGCTTTTTATATGCTTTTAAAATAGAGTCGTTCGGCTGTGCCAGTTCGGCATGCGGCAATGTATAGGTAAACAATCCATAAAAAGGTTGGTCTTCACTTTGCTTATCAAGCCATTGAAGCGCTCTTTGATGAATCATATCTGCCGAGTATTGAGGACGTTTCTTGTAATCATCTCCATACATCGGATAAAGAATATTCTCTTCTAATATTTCCCTCACCACAGCCGTATCGCCCATTGACTTGCTGTAACGGTTCAAGAAGTTTGGATAATAAAGGTGAGCTTGAAACTGACAGATAAATCCGTAATATTCATCTATTCCACGCTTGTCGGGAGTGGAGGAAGAACCTTCATAGCCACCAGCCCATTTACCAAACATCCCAGTGGTATAACCGTTTTTCTTCATAATTTCAGGCAGAATGACATGGTCTGGACAATAAGGCTCCTGACCTACCACGGCAAAGTCTTCATTCTCACCATACATCACCATCGGCTGGTCTTTCCAATACTCTCTGTTTCCCCGCACATGAGCATGACCTGTGTGTTGCCCGGTCATCAAACAAGCGCGTGAGGGTGCACTGACCGGACTTCCGGCATATGCTTGTGTAAACCGCATCCCTTCTTGAGCCATGCGGTCTAAGCAAGGGGTATCAATGAATTTTTGCCCATAGCATCCCAAATCACCATACCCCATATCATCGCAGAGTATAAAGATGATATTTGGCTGCTGAGATTTTACATCCGTATGTGCAAGTACCGGAAGAGAGGTTGCCCATAAACCGGCAGAAAGAAGAAAAGAAAATGATTTTTCCATGGATAAATAAGGTTTAGTTTAATTCTCAATGTCAAGGAAATACAAAGCTACTGCTTTTTGCTTATTGACAAACAAAAAGCCTGTTTAAATTTGTCAACAGCTCGTTAAAAGGTTACGGCATGCTTCTTCCGAAAAACATCCATACAGGCTCAATTAGAATTTCATGGTATCCATGAAGGTCTTTTCTTGAAATTAGCTACTATACTTGTCTGCAATTCTCATTGCTTGACCATCCGTTTCTGACAACATTTCAATAATTTCTTTAGTGTTTTCGAACCAACTTTAACCCGTTCTATTGTTTAACCTTTAAAATTTCGGTAAAAATTCACCAAAGTGTTGATACAAATCACCATTGCTTAACTTTTTTATTGATGCGTGATTTTATTTTTACAAAACTAAAGAATGGAATAAATATATTAAAAATAAATTAAGCAATAGTAAGAGATTCATAAAAAATATATTTTATATTTGCATTACTAAATAAGTACAAGGATTGACTTGAGCAAAACTTATTTATTGACATTGACTAACTATTAAACCGAATTTACTTATATAAATCAACCTGGTTTTATCAGGCTATGATTAAAAACCACAAGATATATTTATTTATTACTTAACCTATTATCTATGAAAAAAAATCGACTGGGGCTAGTCAGTGCTATGCTACTTTTATCTGGATTTTCTGCCGGATATGTTCAAGCTGCGCCTCATGCAGCAGCTACAGGAATGTACTCTGTACAGCAAGACAACGCCTGTACGGGAGTTGTAATTGACCAAAAGGGCGAAACCATTATCGGTGCGTCGGTTGTGATTAAAGGCACTACCAACGGAACCATCACCGGACTTGACGGCGATTTCACTCTGAACAACGTAAAAAAAGGAGACATTATTCAGATTTCTTACATCGGTTATATTACTCAAGAATTGAAATGGGAAGGCAGTCCGATTAAAATCACAATGAAAGAAGATAGTCAGACCCTTGATGAAGTGGTAGTTGTGGGATTTGGTTCGCAGAAAAAAGCGAATTTAACCGGTTCTGTATCGCAAGTAAAAATGGATGAAGTATTGGGGAGCCGTCCGGTGGTCAATGCCATGAGTGCCCTGCAAGGAACAATGCCCGGCTTACAGATTACTCCCAACGGAGATGCTGGCGGTCCGGGACAAGCCAAGAACTTTAACATCCGCGGTACTACTTCTATCAACGGCGGTTCGCCACTGGTATTGATTGACAACGTGCCGGGCGACATCGACATGCTGAACCCCGAAGACATTGAAAGTGTATCTATCTTAAAAGATGCTGCTTCATCGGCCATCTATGGTGCCCGTGCTGCTTTTGGCGTGATTCTGGTTACCACCAAAAAGGCAAAGAAAGGCCAAAAGTTCTCACTGAATTACAATAATAATTTCGGTTTTCAGAAATCTATCAACCGTCCTGAAATAGCCGACGGATTGCAATGGATGCAAGCTTATCTGGATGCAGAATTCGGTGCAGGGAAATATTATACAGGACAGGACATCCGCTTGTGGCAGCAATATCTTACTGAGTACCGGAAAAATCCGGGAAGTTTTCAAACTACCGGAGACGGTATCTATGTAAGTCCGGAAGACGGAAAGGAATATTATCTGAATGAAAAGAATGTGTATGACAATATGCTCGACAACTTCGGATTCATGCAAACCCATAACGCTTCAGTAAGTGGGGGAACCGAGCATTTACTTTATCGTATGTCATTGGGATATACTGGAGAACAGGGTACACTGGTTACAGATAAAGACCGGTTTAAACGCTTAAGCGGAAGTGCGTTTATTCAAGCAGACATCACCCCATGGCTAACCCAGGCGGTTGACATCCGCTATGCACAGAGCGAAAAAAATATGCCGGTAACCTCTACCCGTACCGGGCTTTACGACATGCGTCTTCCGAGTGTATATCCGGAAGGAAGCCTGACGATAAACGACGGACGCGAACTGCTCACCAACACACCATATAACCTGTTGATGATGGCCACCGATAACAATACGATTACCGATAATGCCCGTATCCTGTCGAAAACGGTAGTAAAACCGCTGAAGGGATGGGAGATTGTTTTTGAATACACATTCGATAAGCGTATGAGCAAAAACCGCGTCAACCGTGCTCTTTATGAATACACCTCGGTAGAAAAAGCCGCTATGACTACAGCAGACAACTCCAGTCTCGAAACAAAAGACGGAAGTACGGATTATAATGCCATCAACCTGTATAGTACGTATCAGCATACATGGAACGACAAACATAACTTCAGCATTATGGCAGGTTTCAATCAGGAATCGAGCAACTACCGTGAAATCTATGCCAAATCACTGGACATGATTAATGAAGACCTTCCGTCGCATAACACTGCCATGAACGATACAAAGACTGTAACCGAAGGTCATACCGAATATACCGTACGTGGTGCTTTCTATCGTTTGAATTATGATTATAAAGGCAAGTATCTGTTTGAAACCAACGGACGTTATGACGGTTCTTCCAAGTTCCCTAAAAACGACCGTTTCGGGTTCTTCCCCTCAGTATCTGTGGGATGGAACATCGCACGTGAAAATTTCATGGTAAAAACCCAAGACTGGCTGGGAGAGTTTAAACTTCGTGCTTCTTGGGGACAAATTGGTAACCAAGCCATTAATCCTTATCAGTTTACTCCGCTGATGGAACCATATAAAGCCGGATGGATTGTGAACGGCAAGAAACCTACTTCAGTAAAATCGCCGGGACTGGCAAGTAATAATTTCACATGGGAAACGGTGGAAACGCTCGACTTTGGTTTCGATATTTCAGCACTGAACGGTCGTCTTCAAGGTACGTTCGACTGGTATCGCCGTGATACGAAAGATATGTTGGCACCCGGATTTGAGCTTCCAGCATTGATAGGTGCCGCAGCTCCGCTACAAAACACAGCCGACCTCCGCACAAAAGGATGGGAGTTAAATCTGAGTTGGCGCGACCGCATCGGCGACTGGGGATATAGCATCGGCTTTAACCTCTACGACTCTAAAACAGAAGTAACCAAGTATAACAATGATTCGTATATCTTGTTCAAAAGCAATGGAGAAAACAACCTTTTCTCCGGTTATGAAATAGGTACCATCTGGGGATATGAGACCGACGGATTCTATACGGTAGATGATTTTACCGATACGCAAACTTGGCAATTGAAAGAAGGAGTGGTTTCAGTACAGGGAGTAAATCCTCGTCCGGGTGACATTAAATATAAAAACTTGAGTGACGATGAGAACAGCAAAAACCAGATTGATAGTGGTGACGGGACTTTATCGAATCCGGGCGATTTAAAAATTATCGGTAATGACGCGTTACGTATGCAATATGGTATCAATTTAGGTCTTAACTACAAGGGATTTGATTTGAGCGTCCTGCTACAAGGAGTAGGAAAGCGCGATGTATGGATTAGCGATGCACGCCGCTGGCCTTTTGCTTCAGGAAAATTCGGTCAGATATTCACTGACCAGCTTGACTACTGGAAACCAGTGGATGCAGCTAACGGAAACTGGGAAGCAGTGAATGCAAACCCCGAATATTTCCGCCTGTATGGTGAACTGAACAATGCCGGATATAACCAAAGAAAACAGACCAAGTATCTGCTCGACGGTTCTTATCTGCGCATCAAGAATATTACTTTGAGCTACAGTTTCCCGAAATCATGGTTGACTCCTATCTGTATCAGTTCCTTGAAAGCATTTGTAAGTTGTGAAAACCTGCACACCTTCCATCACTTACCCGACGGATACGACCCCGAACGTCTTTCATGGGAATATCCTTTCTACCGCACTATTTCATTTGGTATCAACGTAACCCTCTAAATCTACAAAAGAAATGAAAAAAATAATATACACTACATTTGTTGCCGCAGGATTAGCCTTAAGCTCCTGTAACGATAGCTTCATGGAACGCTACCAAGACACACAGCTTACCGAAGAGACCTCGTTCAGCAACTATAACACTTTCAAAACCTATGCTTGGGGACTGTATGAAGTGTTTACAAACAACAACATCCTGCGCTATGTGGGAAGTAACGGATATGGAAGCTTCATTCCTTACTGGTCGGATGTATATGCCGGTTATCTGATGGAAAGGCAAGGAGGAGGAAATCCTTATGCATTCCAAAATATCAGCAGTAAAGCATCGGGCAACGGATGGAATTTTGATTATGTCCGCCGCGTTAACGTGATGCTGGCCAATATTGACCAGTCTCCAATGAATGATACCGATAAAGAGCACTGGCGCTCGGTGGGCTATTTCTTCCGTGCTTATTACTATATGGAATTGATAGCACGCTTCGGAGATGTGCCTTGGGTAGATCATACCTTGTCGGAAACGGATAAAGAAGTAGCTTATGGTAAGCGTACACCGCGTAAGACTGTAGCCGACAATGTGCTGAACGACTTGACTTATGCAGAAGAACATATCAAGGAAGCAGGCGACGGGGATAATACCATCAATACCAATGTGGTGAGAGCACTCATTTCCCGCTTTGCACTGTTTGAAGGCACATGGCGTAAATACCATGACTTAGGCGATTATGAGAAATATTTCGATGCCTGTATCAAGTATTCAGAACCTCTTATGAAAGCCTATCCCGACTTGCACTCTGACTGGGGTGAAATGATGACTTCGAATCTTGCAAACATGAAGGGCATTATCTTGTATAAAGAATATGTACCTTCTGAAGAAGCCAACTATGCCATGCACTTGGTAGAACGCACCGCATCGCATGCCATCGAAATGCCGCAGCACATTGTAGATATGTATCTGTGTACTGACGGAAAGCCCATCTCTACCAGTACGGAATATGAATGGGATAAAAATGGAGACAAGTCCATGTATGCCACTTTCCGTAACCGCGACCGCCGCTTGCTTGAAACGGTGGCACCCCCTTACAAAGTTATAAACAATGGCAATGCAAGCTGGGATTACGTAGAAGGTAAACGTGAATACATGGATATCTTAGGAGTTACTACCAAAACCGGTTATGGCGGCGGAAATGGCGAAGCTGGAAAGCATAAGGTATTTCCGATGATGAACTGGGCGGGGAATATCCTTCCGGAAGTACCTCACTTCTTTACAAATTCAGGAGGAGTAGGATTCTGCGTGGCAAAGAGCGGAAACTATGTTTGGAGATTGTATAATGTATGGGACAACTCACTTGAAAACAAAGCTGATGCCGATATTCCTCTCTTCAAGATTGATGAGGTATTATTGAACTATGCGGAAGCAAAATGGGAAAAGGGAGAGTTTACCAATGACGTGGCTCACATCACCATCAATAAACTGAGGAGACAATTCGGACGTATTGCTGATATGGATGTAAATGCCATTAACGAGGGATTTGACAAGGACCGTGACCAAACGGTAGACCCGGTATTGTGGGAAATCCGGAGGGAGCGTATGATTGAACTGATGGGTGAAGGCTTTGGCTTCTATGATGTGCGCCGCTGGAAAAAGGCTGAATGGTTTGTAAATAAAGTGCCTTACGGACAATGGGCTACAAAGGAACAAATCGGTGAAAGCGGAACCTTTATTGATTTGTCCACAGGATTGGCCACAACGAATACAAACCAGACAGAAGGGTATGTGTATATGTATAATGACCCGGTGAAGTCGGGTAAAGGATGGCTGGATAAGTATTATCTGTATCAAATCCCGACGAATGAAATTGCATTGAATCCGAATTTGCTGCCCAATAATCCAGGATGGTAAATTGTAGAAATATAAATGCTTAATCGGCTAATATCCGGAAGAATAAAGAGGCTGTGTCTGAGGTTTACAGACACAGCCTCTTTTTATTGTTTGTTTATTACTTTATTATTTTGCATCGAGTTCTTTCAATAATTCATCAACTGCCGTTTTAAGCTGTGTATCTTCACCCTTCACCACCGTTTCCGGAGCATTCAACACATAAACATCGGGGTCCAGCTGCTTGTTTTCCAGATAACTTCCGTCTGGAAGCTGGTAGCCTATCACTGGAATACCAAATACCAGACTGGGGTCTTGCAGCGTTTCCCAGCTGACCGTAGTCATGGTTCCCGGAACAGGAGCTCCCACCAGTTTACCCATTTTTTTATGCTTATATACCCAAGGGGTTCCGTGTGCATTTGAATAATTGGCCTCACACTGCACCATAATGGAAGCTTTGTTCCAGCGCCGGCTTGGCATATCACATATCGGTCGTCCGCGCAACACTTGAGTCAGGTATTTCTTTCCACTGAATAAGATTTCAATGTCTTCATGCAAACGTCCGCCTCCATTGAAACGTGTATCAATCACGATTCCTTCACAATGGTTATATTTCCCCAAAATATCCGAGTAAACCGTACGGAAACTTTCATCGTCCATTGACTCAATATGTACATAGCCTAACCGCCCGCCTGACCATTTTTCAACATCAGCAGCCCGCTGTTTTACCCAACGTTTATATAACAGTCCGCTCAATGCTCCGCTGCTTATAGGACTAACCACCTCCTCCCAGCGTTCCTTCGTTTGAGGATTATATAATGAAACCAGTGTTTTCTTTTTAACTTTTCCGTTCAGCAACACGGCACAGTCGGTTTCAGGAGTCAGCAAGACTCCATCAATTTTTTCAATGATTACTCCGGCTTTTACCTTTGTACTTTTCCGGCTGAAAGGTCCTTTTTCTACAACCTCAGCTACTTTCAGTCCGTTTCCACGATATTCCCAATCGTAAAGTAATCCTAAATTAGCTGTAGCTTCGGTTTGAGCCGAAGAATAATAACGTCCGCCTGTATGTGAAACGTTTAACTCGCCCAACCACTCGCTCAGCAGTTCGGCAAAATCATAATTATTACCGATATGCGGAAGGAATTTACGATAAGCTTCAGTCATGGCTTCCCAGTCTACCCCATGCATCGTTTCAGTATAGAAACATTTCTTTTCTTGTTTATATACATGTTCAAACATATAAGCTCGCTCGGCTGCACGGTCCATCTTCATAACAGCCCGGAAGGTAATGGGTTTCAAATTTTCCGAACTATCCATCTTCTGCATGTTTCTTCCACCCAAAATGAAGATGTTTGATCCCTCTTTATCGGCTTCCATACCTGCCCAGCTGGCATCCATCTTATGAAGTAGCTTCGTATCATGCTTACGTAAATCCATTTTCCACATGTCATAGCCCCCTTCAAAAGCCGACAGATAATATAAATTTTCACCGTCTTTAGAAAGGATGGCAGAAGCTATATTCGATGAGTTTGGAGTCAGACGAATGATTCGGTCTTCTATTCCGTCAAGCTCTACTACAATCGGCTTAACATCTTCTTTCTTGTCTTCTTTTTGCTTGCTTTTTTTCTTATCCTCTTTGGACGTGTTCTTCTCTACCGCCTTTTCCTGTTCTGTTTCCAGTTCTTTCTGTAGTTCATAATCTTCTTTACTCAAACGGAACTTATCAAAGGAGTCTTTACTCAGAAAAGCAATCATCACGTCGTCCATAGACCCCCACGAAGCATGGTTGCGCATCCCATAGCGTTCGGTTGTGAAAAGAATGGCATTTCCATCCATCACCCATCGAGGTGAGTGGCTGGTATATCCACTATTGGTTAAATTCACGGGAGCCGACTTTCCATCTGCACATACCAATGCAATATCGGTATAAGGATCATGCCGGTTACCTATAAATGTAAGCGTAAACCATTTTCCGTCGGGCGACCAAGAGTAATCGAAGCTGTCACTGGTTTCATACCAGGTAGAACCGTCGGTAACCTGACGTATCTGCTTGCTTTCGCGGTTAAAGACCATCAGACGGATGCGATCTTCGATAAAGGCTATTTCTTTGCCATCGGGCGAGAACTTGGGGAACTGGCGCTCAATGGCTGCATCGGCTGGCAACAGTTCTTTTTCTTCAATCAGTGTAGCATTGGGGAAGTTTTGCTCTTCCTCACGCGCTATCTGAGCGGTGTATAAGTTCCAGCTTCCGTTTCGCTCACTGGCGTATACCAACGTGCGGTTATCTGCTCCGAACGACAGCCCTTCCTCAGCTTCCGTGGTATGTGTAACCTGTTTGGTAGTGCCGTATTCCACCGAAGTGACAAACACTTCGCCCCGCACGATAAAAGCCACTTGCTTTCCATCGGGTGAAGCAACTGCTTCACTCACTCCACTGGTAAAACTAAGCTGCTCGGGGATATTTTCATCGTCACGCGTCAGTGTAATGGCTACTTTCTGCGGATTTCTTCCTGCTTGCTGGGTATAAATTTCTCCATCATACGCATAACATAAGATATTGTTACCACCTGCCGAAAGGAAACGGACCGGATGGGTTTGAAAGGAAGTTACCCGACTGATTTGGTCTGGTGCATTAACCGGGAATGTATATACGTTCATAGAACCTCCTTCACGCTCACTCAGGAAATACACACTGCTGCCATCGGCCGACCATACCGGATTGCGGTCTTCACCGGCATGATGCGTCAAGTTGGTATGCTTTCCGGTTTGTATATCATACATCCATACATCGCGCGCAATGGAAGAGGTGTGATGCTTGCGCCATTCATCTTCAAACCCTTTACGGTCTTGATAGAGGAATCGATTACCGGATGCGTTAAAAGCAACCAGCTCAGCTGGTGTTCCGAGCACTTGCTCGATTTTTCCTCCTTGAACAGCAACCTGATACAACTCAGTCATCGCCCCAGTAGGAAACAAAACACTGGAAGCCGGATCTTGAATACTTGCCGAAAAAACAACCGATTTACCGTCTGCTGTGAATGCAGATGGAGTTTCTGCAGCCGAATGATAAGTCAAACGACGGGCTGCTCCACCGGAAGCTGACATAACAAAAACATCAAAATTACCATAACGGTCACTTGAAAAAGCAAGCTGTTTGCCATCGGGCGACCATACCGGCGATGCTTCATAAGAATCTTGCGTGGTAAGCCGGACAGCTTCTCCACCTGAAGCAGGCACTTTATAAATATCTCCTTTATAACAAAAAGCAATCTCCTTGCCATCGGGCGAAATACGGGCATCACGGAGCCACATGGGGGTAACAGCCATTCCACTTGTTACCAATGTTCCTAAAGCAAAGGTAAATATTAGTTTTTTCATATCCATAGAATAAATAAATGATTCTGATTCAGGGCAAAGGTAATGATTATGGAGGTCAACTGAAAAAAAACCGAGAAAATATTTGGATTATATGAATCAAATGATTTATCTTTGCATCGCTTTTCAAGGAAAGCACATAAAGTTTGGACTATGGTGTAATGGTAGCACAACAGGTTTTGGTTCTGTTTGTCCAGGTTCGAATCCTGGTAGTCCAACAACCAATCAAAGAAAGCCCTAAGAGACAATCTCTTGGGGCTTTCTTCTTTTTTATAATGTGGCTACGTAAGTGTTTATATATTAAGTACGTTAGCCATAAAACGGCTCAGTAGATTTTTAGTGGGGATAGCCATATAAATTTGCTATGCGGAAAAGG
>Juniper_p1__coassemble_120_pt1 | contig 139617 bp, 98 predicted proteins | sample Juniper_p1__metabat2_low_PE_017 | metagenome-assembled genome bin Juniper_p1
GGTAGTCGCCGTTTTACCAGGTCCCCGGTCTTATTCAAGGCCGGGGACTTTTTTTGTACCCATAGATAGAAAGAAAAAGGGGAAAAGATTGGATAAAATAAATAATTATTCGTATCTTTGTCGCCCAGTTTATATAGTATATCGTATTGGGAAAGTTAAGTACATATAAGGTTGAATTGAAAAATATGCGTGAAAGCTCATGTCAATATGAGTATGCATTAGATAATCAATTCTTTGAAGATATAGAAGGTCCAGAAGTACAAAAAGGAACGCTTAGTGTCCTTTTGAATGTAAAAAAAGGTTTGGGCGTTTATATTTTGGATTTCCATATAGAAGGTAAAGTAACAGTTCCTTGTGACCGCTGTTTGGATGATATGGAAATTCCAGTGGATACTGATAATACGTTAAAAGTAAAGCTGGGACTTGAGTTTTCAGATGGTGATGATTTTGTAATTATCCCCGAAGAAGAAGGATATATAAATGTTGCATGGTTTATTTATGAATTCATTGCATTAAGTCTGCCGATGAAACACGTACATGCGTTAGGACAATGTAATGAAGATATGATCGGAACATTAAGTCAGCATTTAGCTATATCTCTAACTGAAGACGATAATACAGAAGAAGACGATTTAACTGAGGAATCAGGCGAGTCGGATGATGAAAACCGCGTAATAGATTCGCGGTGGAATGAGTTAAAGAAAATATTAGATAATAATTAAATAAAGTTTAAGAAAATGGCACATCCTAAAAGAAGACAGTCAAAGACGAGAACTGCTAAGAGAAGAACTCATGATAAAGCAGTTGCTCCTACGTTAGCTATTTGCCCTAATTGTGGTGAATGGCATGTTTATCACACAGTTTGTGGAGCTTGCGGTTATTATAGAGGTAAATTAGCAATTGAAAAAGAAGCTGCTCTTTAATCAAAGCTTCAATGAACACTTTGTGTGTTTAAAATGAAAGAATAAAGCCGGAGAGCTTTTCGGCTCTCTGGCTTCTTTTTTTTAATGCGCAATTCAAAACTTGGAATGATGGAAAAAATAAATGCTGTAATTACAGGAGTCGGTGGGTATGTTCCTGACTATGTTTTGACCAACGAAGAGTTGTCAAGAATGGTAGATACCAACGATGAGTGGATTATGACCCGTATTGGAGTAAAGGAAAGACGTATTCTGAATGAGGAGGGCTTAGGAACTTCTTATTTGGCTCGTAAGGCTGCAAAACAGTTAATGCAGAAAACGAATTCAGATCCAGCTTCTGTGGATTGTGTAATTGTTGCTACCACTACTCCTGACTATCATTTCCCTTCTACGGCTTCTATCCTTTGTGATAAGCTGGGATTAAAGAATGCTTATGCATTCGATTTGCAGGCTGCATGTAGCGGCTTCTTGTATGCTATGGAGACTGCTGCTAGTATGATTCAGTCAGGACGTCATAAAAAGATTATCATTGTAGGTGCAGATAAGATGTCTTCAATGGTGAACTATTCAGACCGTGCCACTTGTCCGATTTTTGGTGATGGAGCTGCTGCCTGTATGGTAGAAGCAACTATGGAAGATTTCGGTATCATGGATTCTATTTTGAGAACCGATGGTAAAGGACTTCCTTTCCTGCATATGAAGGCAGGCGGTTCTGTTTGTCCTCCCTCTTATTTCACTGTAGATAACAAGATGCATTATTTGTATCAAGAGGGAAGAACCGTATTTAAGTATGCTGTATCTAACATGTCGGACGTTACTGCTCAGATAGCAGAACGAAACGGACTGAATAAAGATAATATCGACTGGATTGTTCCTCATCAGGCAAATATGCGTATTATTGATGCTGTTGCCTCACGCCTGGAAGTTCCTTTGGATAAAGTGATGATTAACATTCAGCGTTATGGTAACACCAGTGCCGGAACACTGCCTCTCTGTTTATGGGACTATGAGAAACAGTTGAAGAAAGGCGATAACATCATTTTCACTGCTTTCGGTGCCGGATTTACTTGGGGTGCAGCTTACGTGAAATGGGGTTATGACGGTAATAAATAATTGAATAGAATTACATTCACATACGAAAAAACGCATCTCGAACTGATGCGTTTTTTTGTCTGTAAACTAAAATAACAAGATTATGCACAAAGCCGGATTTGTAAATATTGTAGGTAATCCTAATGTGGGAAAGTCTACTTTGATGAATTTGTTGGTAGGAGAACGTATTTCTATCGCAACATTCAAGGCACAGACTACTCGTCATCGTATTATGGGAATCCTAAATACAGATGATATGCAGATTGTCTTCTCTGATACTCCGGGGGTACTCAAGCCGAATTATAAGCTTCAGGAGTCTATGCTGAATTTTTCTGAATCGGCATTGGTAGATGCTGACGTATTGCTGTATGTAACCGATACAGTTGAAAAACCCGACAAGAATGCAGATTTTATGGAGAAGGTCCGTAGCCTGAAAATACCCGTTTTGCTGCTGATTAATAAAATCGACCTGACCAATCAGGAGAATCTTGTGAAGCTTGTAGAGGAGTGGCATGAAATGTTGCCTCAGGCTGAAATTATCCCCATTTCAGCTATGGCAAAATTTAATGTGGATGTAGTGATGAAGCGTATCAAGAGCTTATTGCCCGACTCTCCTCCTTATTTCGGAAAGGACCAGTGGACGGATAAGCCTGCCCGTTTCTTTGTTACAGAAATTATACGCGAAAAGATTCTTCTGTACTATGATAAGGAAATTCCTTATGCTGTAGAGGTTGTCGTTGAACAGTTTAAAGAAGAAGCCAAGAGTATTCACATCAATGCGGTAATTTATGTGGAGCGTGATTCTCAGAAGGGAATTATCATTGGTCGACAAGGAAAAGCTCTGAAAAAAGTGGCTACAGAAGCCAGAAAGACATTGGAGCATTTTTTCCAGAAAACCATTTATCTGGAGACATTTGTGAAGGTGGATAAAGATTGGAGAAGTTCAGATAAGGAGTTGAAGAATTTTGGCTATCAATTAGATTAATATCGGCTGCGAAGCCGTAAACGAAAAACAATTATGGGAAATTTAGTAGCGATTGTAGGACGTCCCAATGTGGGAAAGTCGACACTGTTTAATCGTCTGACCAAAACGCGTCAGGCTATTGTGAATGAACAGGCCGGAACAACCCGCGACCGCCAGTATGGAAAATGTGAATGGTTGGGAAAAGAATTCTCTGTGGTAGATACCGGAGGATGGGTAGTTAATTCGGACGATATTTTTGAAGAAGAAATCCGCAAGCAGGTTGTATTGGCTATGGATGAAGCTGATGTCATTCTGTTTGTTGTAGATGTTGTGAATGGAGTTACTGACCTTGATATGCAGGTTGCTGCTATTTTGCGTCGTTCTAAAACTCCTGTAATAATGGTGGCAAACAAGACCGACAATAATGACCTGCAGTATGATGCAGCAGAGTTTTATTCATTAGGATTGGGTGATCCCTATTGCATTTCTGCTTTAAGCGGAAGTGGTACCGGTGATTTGTTGGACTTGATTCTTACTAAATTTAAGAAAGAAACCGATGAGATTCTAGATGAAGATATTCCCCGTTTTGCGGTGGTTGGTCGTCCTAATGCCGGCAAATCATCTATTGTCAATGCGTTTATCGGTGAAGACCGGAATATAGTTACCGAGATTGCAGGAACTACCCGTGATTCGATTTATACCCGTTATGATAAATTCGGATTTGATTTTTACCTGGTTGATACAGCTGGAATACGCAAAAAGAACAAGGTAAGTGAAGATTTGGAGTATTATTCAGTAATACGTTCTATCCGTGCTATTGAAAATTCGGATGTGTGTATTCTGATGTTAGACGCTACTCGTGGTATCGAAGGGCAAGATTTGAATATTTTCTCATTGATACAGCGCAACCAGAAAGGTTTAGTAGTTGTTGTAAATAAGTGGGATTTGATACAAGAAAAGACGGCGAAGGTAATGAAAAATTATGAAGAAGCTATTCGGAACCGTTTTGCTCCGTTTACCGATTTCCCCATTATTTTTACTTCTGCTTTGACCAAACAACGTATATTTAAGGTGTTGGAGTCGGCTAAGGAAGTGTATCAGGCACGTACTACCCGTATTCCTACGGCTCGTTTGAACGAGGAAATGCTGCCGCTGATTGAGGCATATCCACCTCCTTCAAATAAGGGGAAATATATTAAGATTAAATATGTAACTCAATTGCCGAATACGCAAATTCCTTCCTTCGTATTTTTTGCTAATTTGCCGCAATACGTCAAGGAACCGTATCGCCGTTTCTTAGAGAACAAAATACGCGAGCGCTGGAAATTGTCAGGAACTCCAGTAAATATTTTTATTCGTCAGAAATAACAATTTATGCTAATTGTGGTTTATGGAGGCAGCTCTTCGGAAGTGTATTTCACTTTCAGAAGAGCTGTCTTCTTATAGTGGATTACGCTTGGCGTGTGAGACTCTTTATGCCTTTTATTTGTATTGAGGTAGCATTTCCGGTGTCGGACATTCATAGTTTGTGATTGGAAGTTTAACCTTCTTCAATTCTTTCAGTTTGAATGAAGGCTTTTCCATGTCTTTTGGAAAGTTCATTTTTGAAAATGTCTGGAAGTAAAGTAAGCAGGCATCTTTCCACCAAATGGCATCATGTACTTGAATATCCAATTTTTTAGCAACTTGTTTGTGTCGTTCTTTGTCGATGTATGGTTTCATTGCATCCCATGTTTTGCAGAATAAACGGACAGAATTGACTCCTTTGTTATAATGATAGCATAATTCGTTCCACATCGTCCGTCCGCTTTTCATGGTATGATTCCAAGGAATATGGTGAAACCATAACAAAAACTCTTCGGGGCAAGTAGCTGGGTTATTCAGTAAGTGAGCTAAAGAGTCCGGGTATTGAGCTACAGCATTACTTCCGGTACGGCTTCGGTTAAAGCCAAGTCCCGTTTTATCTGCCTGATGATAATAACTTGGTAGCCAGTCTGGTCGAGCACCCGGAATTTCACACCAAGGTTCAGGACCGTAATGATGTCCCCAAGCGAATATATGATGCAGTCCGAGTGGCATCATGTAGTCAACAATAGCTTCCCGGCTTTCCAGCATTACCTTTTCCATTGGTTCCACAAATTCTTTCCTTGTAGTAAAGGTTTGTTTCAGCCATTCGTTTGCAATATCCTTAGAACTTAGTTCCGGATTCCAGGCCAGTCGTCCGAATGCATACCAGTTTGCTTGTGCAAAATCATGTCCGCACCAGTTCGTCTCGTTACCAATATTGGTTACTCCTGCCACGGCTTGAATTGTATGAGGTTCCACATACTCAAAGAACTCCTTCCACATGGGAGCCAGATAAGCCAAGTGATTAGAATGACCTAAATATTCTTGTGTAATCTGGAATTCAGCCATGAGAGGAGTATGTTTCATTGCTCCAAAAAGCGGGTTATAAGGTTCTCTTGGCTGGAAATCAATCGGACCATTTTTTACTTGTACTATCACATTATCCAAGAAAGCCCCGTCGAGAGGTTTAAATTCCAGATAGGCTTGTTTTGCTCGGTCATGGTCTGTAGGGCTGTAAACGAAAGCACGCCACATTACAATTCCCCCGTAAGGTTTTAGAGCTTCAGCCATCATGTTAGCGCCATCGGCATGAGTTCGCTGATAATCACAAGGACCAGGTTGTCCTTCAGAGTTAGCTTTGACCAGAAATCCTCCGAAATCGGGTATAAGACTATAGATTTCCTTTACTTTATTTTTCCACCAAGTTCTTACCTCTTTATTTAGCGGGTCAGCGGTAGACAGTCCTCCTAATTCGATGGGTGAGGCAAAATTGACCGATAAATACACCTTTAAGCCATACGAACGGAACACGTCAGCAAGTGCCTTTACCTTTTCCAAGTATTCAGAGGAAAGAATTTTAGGTGAAGCATTTACATTATTAATTACAGTTCCATTTATACCAACTGACGCATTGGCGCGTGCGTACATCTCGTATCGGGGAGATATTTCTGAAGGCAGATTGTCCCATTCCCAAAGCGACTGTCCGGCATATCCTCGTTCAATAGTTCCATCCAGATTATCCCAGTGATTCAAGATGCGCAAGTCATAGGCAGGACATTCAGAGATGTACAAGTGAGATAAATCAGCTTCAGTGGCCTGTAGCCGAAGTAGGTGATAAGTAGCATAGAGTAGTCCGGTTTCCGAGGTAGCTCCAAGAGTGATTCCTTTTTCCGTACTTCGGATAGTATACCCATCTTTTCCTAATGCTTTATGAGTAGGGTCATTGAAAAATTGTAGTGATACAGGCTTTCCCTTCCAGTATTGTTCTAATTCGTTTTGAGCAATAGATAAGACAGGTGACTGAACCGAACAGTTTATTGCTGCCATAGCGGTTTTGTCAGCCTGTCTTAGCCAAAGTTTACTACCATCTTCTGCGGAGACCATAAAAGTACATCCGCAGAAGAGCATGGTTAAAAACAGACTTCGAATCATTCTCCTCCTCCGTCAATGGTAATAATTCTTCCGTCTTCATCGTATTCCAGTTCCACTACTTTCAGGCTTCGTAGCCATGTTTTTCCATTCGAAGGGACACAGTCATGGTGGAAAAGATACCATTTCCCTTTAAATTCAGCAATGGCGTGATGCGTAGTCCATCCTACTACTGGCGTAAGAATTACTCCTTGATAGATGAAAGGGCCATAGGGATTATCAGCAATGGCATAGCACAGGAAATGAGTATCCCCGGTAGAGTAAGAGAGGTAATACTTACCCTTGTATTTGTGCATCCATGAAGCTTCAAAGAAGCGGTGCGGGTCGCCGGCTGTAAGTGGCTTTCCTTCTTTGTCCAGTATAATGACAGCACGAGGTTCTTCTGCAAATTCCATCATGTCATCCCGTAATTTTACGACACGTCCCGGCAAGGCTGGTTCATTGTCTGCGGGGAGACAAGGATTTTCAATGGCCTTGTTGTTGCGGTAGCGTTGTAGCTGTCCGCCCCAAATACCTCCGAAATACATATACTGACTTCCGTCTTCATCGCAGAACACAGCCGGGTCAATACTGTAGCTTCCTTTCATCGGGTTAGCTTCTGGAATAAACGGACCTTCTGGCTTGTCACTGACAGCCACTCCAATGCGGAAGATGTCATTTTGGTCTTTTAATGGGAAATACATGTAGTACTTTCCGTTCTTATATGCCACGTCACAGTCCCACAGCTGACGTCCTGCCCAAGGAATATCTTCCACTTTGAGCACCACTCCATGATCTGTAATTTCCCCGTTCATGACATCATCAGTAGAGAATACATGATAATCTTTCATGTTAAAGTGATCCCCATTGTCATTTTCCGGAATTCCGCTTTCCCAGTCGTGTGAAGGATAAATATAAAGTCTGTCTCCAAATACATGCACGGCAGGGTCTGCCATATAATCACCCGGAACCAAATATCTTGCTTCTTTTTTCATAGTTGTAGTTATTTTTGATTTTTACTTTCTTCGATTAGTTCAGTTACAAAAGCCTTCGGCTGATAGTTGCGGTCGAATAGCAATGGATAGTCATGGCGTCCTTTCATCGGGAAATCATTCTTCCAAGAATCTCCGTCGGTTACTCCCCATGCCGTTACGCGGGTAACAATATCAGCATGTTTTTCAAATAAGTTGAAGAACTGTTTCATGCGCGCATTCCAGGCCTGCGATACAGAATCGGGCAATGTTTCCGTATAAGGGTTTAAGGATTTTCTGAAAGCTATGGTATCAGTGATATTTGCACTTTGTCTGGCAGTAGGCAATGCACTCATATCCCATTCCGTAATCATAACCTTCACTCCTTCGGCAGCGAAAGCCAGCATACTCTTTTCAAATTCCTCAATTTTCGGATAATCCATACCCATGTGTCCCTGCATACCTACAGCATCAATTCGCAGACCTTTTTCTTTCAGGCTTCTGATTAATTTTACCACCCCGTTGCGGCGTCCTTCGTTATCCATACCGTAGTCATTGTAATAGAGCTCGGCATCCGGATCGGCTTCATGTGCATACTGGAATGCCAGCGGGATAAATTCCTCACCTAAAATCTGATAGAATTTACTTTTTCGGTAAGATCCGTCTTCTATGATAGCTTCGTTTACTACATCCCATCCTTTCAGTTTTCCCTTATAGCGTTTGGCAACCGTATAGATATGGTCTTTCATACGTTGTTTCAGTACCTCAGGCGAAACCTCTTTTCCATTTTCGTCTTGGAAGAACCATTCAGGGCATTGGGAGTGCCATATCAGGCAGTGACCGGTTATGGTGAGTCCGTTGTCTTCTCCGAATTTCACAAACTGGTCAGCTTGGTCAAAGGTATATTTTCCTTCTTCCGGATGTACTTCTTCCATTTTCATACAGTTTTCGGCTACAATGGCATTGAAGTGCTTCTTAACTATATTAACGGCATTGGTATCTCGGCCTGATGACTGGAAAACCTTTAAGGCTGTTCCGATAAGAAACCGATCACCGACAGCCTCCTTCAGTGAGACCCCGTTTGTGGTTGTCTGCGTGTTGCCACATGATGCAAGAAAGGTTGCAGCAAGAATGGCAGATGCGAAGTGTTTTGTTTTCATATATTACGGTATTTAAGTTATTAATAATCATTTTTACTTCTGCGTTCAGCTAGTTCAGCCTGCATTTTTTCATTATACTTCTTCGTGATAGGATAGAAGAACAGGGCAATTACCCCGATGAAGAAGGTTATTGCCGGAATCCAGCTTGAAGATAAGAGGATTCCTTCGATGGCCGATTCGCTTTGAGCCATGCCTATACCTGATACATAGCCAAATCCAGACAATAAGAAGCCGAGGATGGCACCCCCTATACCCAGACCAGCCTTGAGAGCAAAGACCACTCCGGCAAAGACAAATCCTGTGGCACGGCGGTAATTGACATACTCCGAATGGTCGGCCACATCGGCTATCATAGCCCACAGTAAAGGTACGGTAGGAGCGTAAGCCAGACTCTTCAGGAAGTTAAGCGCAAACATCAGTTCAATATTATCTTGGGCAGGGAAGTAGAACATCGCTGTAAAGATAGAAGTGAGAGTCAGACATACGATAAACGTATTCTTTTTTCCGTAGCGGTTAGCCAGAAAGTTGGAAAGTAAGATTACACCAAAGAACTGTACCAATGCCCCGAGCATGTTGAAAACTCCGAAACCTACTTCATAGGCTTTGTCGGGAGAACTGACAATCAGTCCGAAGGCATTCAAGATACTGTATCCGATAGTATCTTGCGCTTCAGCCGAAACTAATCCGAGCCGGTCAAGAAAAGCATATAATGCTTCAGCATCAACATAATGTTCAAAATAATAGTTCATGGCGCTTCCCCACATAGCCAGGGTAATAAAGACGAAAAGCGTCAATATAAACATGGACCGCCAGGGAATGCTGCTGAAAATATCTTTAAAGTCTTCCCGGATGTTGTTTTTCTGGTTGACCGGAGGAGTGATACGTTCCTTGGCTGAAAAGAATACGGCAACAAGGAAAATCAGACCTACAGCGGCAAACAGTGAAATCGTACAGAGCCATCCATGGGCTTTATCTCCGTCTTCTGAAAATTTGCTTACCAGAGGAAGGGTAAGACCTTGCACTACAAACTGCCCGATGGTGGAGAATATAAAGCGTACCGACGTAATGCTGGTGCGTTCTTTGATATCAGCCGACATCACTCCGCCTAATGAAGAATAAGGAGTGTTGTTAAATGAATACATGGTCATCAGCAATGTATAAGAAATAGTGGCATATACAGCAACCAGTCCTTTGTCCTCGATTCCCGGATTATAGAAAGCAAGAATATAGAAAACCATGAACGGGAGTGCAGTCCATAACACCCAGGGGCGGTATTTTCCCCATCGTGTATTGGTGCGGTCAGAAAGAAGTCCTACGGTAGGATCAACAAATGCATCCACGATACGTGCTACGAGCATAACTGTACCGGCGATGGCTCCTTCCAGGCCGAATACGTCAGTATAGAATTTGGTTTGATAAATCATCATCATCTGGAAAACCAGATTTGCAGAACAGTCTCCAAGTCCGTAGCCGATTTTTTCGGTTAAAGACACTTTTTGATTTTGTAGTGTATTCATTTTATCAGTAATTTATTTTTCAGGTTGATTTTGGTTCGAATGATTTAAAATAGCGTTGACTAAACGTTGTGCTGCTGTTTTCTTGTCGAGTGGATGAATGTCATTCCACTCTCCAGTATCCCTGTTTTTGATCAAAACAGCATTGCCGTCTTCTTGGGCTGCTTTGGCCTGCTGTGCACGTAATTCAGCCCATGCCTTGCGCCCGGGATCGTTAGGTGCAAGAAAGTCGGCAAGCTCTATGATGTAGAAAGGAAGCTGATTCGCGTGAAAGGTCTTACGCCAGTCTTTCATCATAGCATTCAGCAAAGAGGCATACTCTTTCCATCGTTCCACATTTGATTCTCCCTGATACCATACAGCTCCTTTGAAAGTATAGTTTTTAAGAGGAGCAATCATTCCGTTATACAGTCCTACAGGCATGTTTTGAAATCCTGTACTTTGAGGTGAGTTGGGCATGCGTGTTCCAACCCGGTGTTTCCAGTTTCCTTCTAAGCTGATGCTTTCTGCGCCACAAATCAGTTTATATGGTTTTTCTTTCACAAATGAAGGGTAACCTCCGTTGCTGATAAGCCGGATTGTTACTTGATTTTTTCCGGGTTTAAGCAGATTAGCCGGTATCTTATAGATACGCGGAGGATATTGATAAGATGTTGTTCCTACGAAGGTTCCATTTACATAAACTGAGTCGGCATCGACTATGCATCCTAAACGTAGTACAGCCTCTTTATCCGTCCAAGAAGCCGGGACTTCTATGTTCTTTCTAAACCAGTGAGAACCGTTGATTGGCTGCCATCCGTTAGAACTCCATGTGTGTGAGAACATATCAACAGAATCCCAGCTGCTGTCGTTGTAGTTTTCCGAGAACCATGGTGTTGATTCGTGAAGTCCTTTATCGGTACGGTATAATTCACTAGCCCATGCATAGTGGTGTTTTCTTTCGGTAGTTTGGATGAGTTTGACCAGTTCCTCTGATTCATAGAGAGCCTTTTTGTGTAAGTGCAGCGGAAACTCTTTTAATCCATCTTCGCTGATCCAGGCTTCTACCGGTGTTCCTCCCCAGCTGGCATTTATAATCCCCACAGGTACTTTTGTTTTTTCATACATCAGTTTACTGAGGAAATAGCAGAGGGCGGAATAGCCCATGACGTTTTTCTGAGAAAGAGCTTTCCATTCAGCTGGCTTGATGTTGGTTTCCGGCTGATTAAAATTATAGGCATACGGAATCTTGATGTAACGGATATTTGAGTTTTCATAAGAGCTGATTTCGCTTGCATATTTATCGGTTACGCGAGATACCATTAGTTCCATATTCGATTGACCGGAACATAAAAAGACATCTCCTATTAAGATGTTGTTTATTGTTTGTTCATTAATGGTCATCGTATATGGACCTCCTGCTTTCATAGGTTTGAGTGTAACCTCCCAATAGCCTTTGGCATCTGCTTTGGTTTCATACTTCGCTTTATGAAATTTTATCTTAACCGTTTCTCCGGAGTCGGCATTTCCCCAAAGTTTGATTGGCTGTTCCCGTTGAAGTACCATACCATTGGCTATGAGTGACGGTAATTTAATCTTCGCTTCGCTTGTCAAGGCAAGGCAGGTAAACAGAAGACTTATCCACCATTTGCTTATTGCATGTATTTTCATAGTGTTATGAAATTAATATTTTTTTCTAAGCAAAAGTAGGAAAAGATATAAAGATTGATGTTTTGGGTTGATTCAAAGCCTACTAGCTAGGTTACATGCAGTGTTTCTGGTGTTACATAAGCTTTATGGTATGTTACATTTGTGATATATCGTATCAAAAAAGCCTGTTTGTGTTTGTGGAGTTGTTTGTCGTTAAAGAAATAAATTTCTTCTGTTATTTGGCTTGTGTATATCCTTCGGCTTTTAGCAAATCAATGATTCGCTGGCGAAATTCTCCTTGAATCAAAATCTCACCATCTTTCGTACTTCCGCCTACTCCACATTTCGTTTTCAGTAATTTCCCCAAGTTCTTTAGGTCATCTTCTGTTCCTGTGAATCCTTTAATTACCGTAACCGTTTTTCCGCCTCTTCCTTTTTTTTCTATGGAAACACGCAGCTTTTGTTGCTGTTTGGGCAGGGTTTCGGCTTCCGGTTCGTCTCCGTTGTCATACTTAAAGTCAGGATTGGTTGAATACACAATGTTCAGTCTTTCTTTCCAGTCATTTGATTTCATAAGCGGTAAGTTTTTAGTGAAGTCTATTTTTTTTTCACAAAGTCCGGTTTCAGTATCCGTAAGTATTTCTGGTCTGAATCGCGCTTTGCTTTGTTCCGCGCAAAGGTAACCATTTCTGCGATTATATAAAATTAAACTTCCTCTGTTCGTCAATACAAATAAAACGTTTAATTTTGCATCCGAGAGAAAAATGGTACGCTTATTTCATGATTACACGTGTACATAGTAAAAGTGTGGACAAAATTCCCGAACCCACGTTGCGGAGATTACCGTGGTATCTTTCGAATGCCAAGCTGATGAAAGAGAAAGGGGAAACATATGTCTCATCTACTCAGATATCAAAGCAAATTAACATCGATGCTTCTCAGATAGCCAAAGACCTGTCTTATGTGGCAGTTTCAGGACGTACACGGGTGGGGTACGAAATTGACTCACTGATTCAAGTGCTTGAAGATTTTTTAGGTTTTACTCAATTACATGAGGCTTATCTTTTCGGGGTAGGTAGCTTGGGAGGAGCTTTGCTGCGTGATTCCGGATTGGCGCACTTTGGCCTGAAAATAGTAGGAGCTTTTGACGTGGATCCGGAGCTGGTAGGTACATCCATCAATGGAATTCCCATTTATCATTCAGATGAGTTTGTGGAGCGGATGAAAAAAGGACATGTGAAAATAGGCGTATTAACCGTTCCCATCAACATAGCTCAGGAAATAACAGACAAGATGGTAGCTGGCGGCATTAAAGCCGTTTGGAACTTTACTCCTTTTCGGATTCGTGTTCCGGAAACGATTGTGGTGCAAAACACTTCGCTTTACGCACACTTAGCCGTGATGTTTAACCGTTTGAACGAAAACTAAAGATATAATATAGCCATGAAGATTATAGCTATTGGCATGAATTACCGTTTGCATTGTCAGGAACTGCATGCCGGTGAAAATTTGCCTGAAGAACCGGTTATTTTTATGAAACCGGATTCGGCTTTGCTGAAAGACAGCAAGCCTTTTTTTATTCCTGATTTTTGCAAGCAAGTGGATTATGAAACCGAGCTGGTGGTACGCATCAACCGGTTGGGAAAAAATATTTCCGAACGTTTCGCTTCGCGTTATTATGATGCTGTTACTGTGGGGATTGATTTTACTGCCCGTGATTTGCAGCGTAAGTTCCGGGCTGAAGGAAAACCATGGGAACTCTGTAAGGGCTTTGATAATTCGGCTGCCATCGGCGACTGGGTTCCGGTGGAGCAGTTTGCCGACATACAGGATATAAATTTTCATCTCGATATTGACGGAAAAACCGTGCAACAGGGAAATACGCGCGATATGCTCTTCCGCATCGATCAGATTATCGCCTACGTAAGCCAGTTTTGTACACTGAAGATTGGAGATTTGCTGTTTACCGGAACGCCGGTGGGAGTGGGACCGGTACAGATTGACAATCATCTGGAAGGATATTTGGAAAATCAGAAAGTATTAGATTTTTACGTGCGATGAAAATAAGAGTAGGCTTTGGTTTTGATGTACACCAGTTGGTGGCAGGTCGTGAGCTTTGGTTAGGCGGCATTAAACTGGAACATGAGATGGGCTTGTTGGGACATTCGGATGCGGATGTGTTGATTCATGCCATTTGTGATGCACTGCTGGGGGCTGCCAATATGCGTGACATCGGTTATCATTTTCCGGATAATGCCGGAGAGTTTAAGAATATTGACAGCAAGATTCTGTTGGCAAAAACAGTCGACTTGATTGCTTCAAAAGGTTATAGAGTAGGCAATATTGATGCCACGGTTTGTGCGGAGCGTCCGAAACTGAAGGCGCGTATACCAGAAATGCAGGAGGTACTGGCTCACGTGATGGGAATTGATGCTGATGATGTTTCCATTAAGGCAACGACCACAGAGAAGTTAGGCTTTACCGGTCGCGAGGAAGGTATAGCGGCTTATGCCACCGTGCTGATAGAAAAAGACTGAGAAATGTATCAATCCGACACGGAAAGTGTGAAAATGCTGACCGTGCCGGATTTTATTTTATCTGATCTGGAAAGATTCAGGAGGATAGGAATGAAAGAATATGCATATTTCTTCGGATTATACCTTCTTTTTTTATGAATTATGCAAAAAACTTCCTTGTCTTTCGGGAAAAACTTCAAGGAGTTTTGCTTAAAACATCTGCGTGTTTCAGGCAAAACTCCTTGTTGTTCTTATAAGAAAGCGGGCTTTTCTCGCTTAAACCTCTTGAAACATCCTTTTATCGGCTTCTGCTTATCGGGTAAAAGCAGGAAACAAATGTTAAAAACTAACGTCATTATATTGAAAATCAGCCGAGTGTTTCTGATGGAATTTCTTCAAAAACACTCAGCTGTATATCAGTGAGCAAATACCCGTTTCTCAGGAAGCAAAATATACAAAATGTCAAAGCTGACATTTTGCTTTCCCCCTCTGCGGAGCGTATGATAAGCAAGTTACAGTTCCAGTCCGTCCAACAGCTGGATATAAGTAGAAATGGCTTCCTCTATTTCATGAATCATGATATATTCATCGGCTGTATGTGAACGTGCCGATTTTCCCGGACCGATTTTAACAGAAGGAAACTTCATTAAGGCTTGGTCGGAAAGGGTGGGCGATCCGAAAGGGACTCTTCCCAGCTCAACAGCCCGTTTAACAAACGGATGGTCGGCAGGAATGCTTGAGGAGTTTAAGCGGAAAGAGCGTGCTTTTACCTCACTGCTTACGTGTTTGGCTATTTCATTGAACAGCTCCTCGTTTGAGTAGCATTCATTGCTGCGGATGTCAACCACTGCCGTGCAAACATCGGGGATTACATTATGCTGGGTTCCTGCATTGATTTGTGTAAGGCTCATCTTGACCGCTCCCAGCAGAGGTGATTCTTTGGGAAAACGGTAGCTGCGGAACCATTCCACATCGGGCAACATCTTGTAAATGGCATTGTCGCCTTCTTCTCGGGCAGCATGTCCGGATTTCCCGCGTGCGGTCACATCGAGTACCATCAGTCCTTTTTCAGCAATAGCCGGATGCATTTCCGTGGGCTCGCCTACAATTCCCAAGGTGATGGGAGGAAGTTTGGGCAATACACTTTCAATGCCGTTTTTTCCGGAAACCTCTTCTTCGCATGAAGCCAGATAGATGAGGTTGTAGCTTTGTTCAGTACTGCTTAAGTGGCGGTACACCTGAAACAGTGAGACGAGGCTGGCTCCGGCATCATTGCTTCCCAATCCGTAGAGTTTTCCGTTTTCCACTTTGGGCGTAAACGGCTGGCGTCTCCATCCGTTGACCGGTTTCACGGTGTCAATGTGCGAATTGAGCAGAATGGTGGGCTTGTTCATATCAAACATGGGGCTGATACACCAGATATTGTTGCCCGAACGTCCGGTCATGATTCCACTTTCCTCAATGTAAGTCTGCAGAAAGTCGGCAGCAGCTTCTTCTTCGCGGCTGATGGATGGAATGCCTATTAAGGCCTGGAGCAGCGTAACTGCTTCTGAAGTATAATAATTGATGTCTATCATAGGATAAAGCTTGTTTTTTTTCAGTGACAAATATACGTTTTTTTATGATAAGTCTGTGGCTTTTTCAGTTTATAAGTTTTCGGTTTTCTCTCTCTTGACCATCTACAGATAGTAAACTCGCAGGCAGAAAAACGAAAGAACTGAAAACGGATGGGCATATTATCCAAATAAAACCTTATATTTGCATGAATTAATAAATAGAAATGTGTCTATGACTAGTTCTTATCTGTCTCGGCTTGTTCCGCAGCAAGCGGAAAAGTACGGGAATAAAGTGGTTTTAAAATACCGTGATTATGCAACTGCAACTTGGATTCCTGTTACCTGGACTCAGTTTGCAGCAACTGTGCGCCAAGTATCGAATGCCTTGCTGGCATTAGGTGCAGAAGTGCAGGAAAATGTAGGTGTCTTTTCTCAAAACAAGCCGGAATGTCTTTATGTGGATTTCGGGGCATTTGCCGACCGGGTTGTTACCATTCCCTTATATGCTACCAGTTCGGAAGCTCAGGTACATTATATACTGGAAGATGCAAGCATCCGCTTCTTGTTTGTGGGCGAGCAATACCAGTATGATGTGGCATATCGGGTGCAAAATCTGTGCCGCTCGTTAAAGCAGATTATCATTTTCGATCCGGAAGTGAAACGGGCTCCGGGTGATCAAAACTCTATTTATTTCGATGAGTTTTTAAAAGGAGGTGGAGAAGGAAAATATCAGGAGGAAGTAGATAAGCGTACGGCAGATGCGGTTTCTTCCGATCTTGCCAATATTCTTTATACCTCGGGTACCACGGGCGATTCGAAAGGAGTGATGTTGCATCATTCTAATTATGAAGCAGCTTTTGCCGGACATAAAGCGCGTCTGAAAGAGTTGGGAGAGAATGATGTAGTGATGAACTTCCTTCCGTTTACCCATATTTTTGAGCGGGCATGGTCATATTATTGTTTAGACCGTGGATGTTTGCTCTGCATTAACCTCCGTCCGCAGGATATTCAGAAAACCATCAAGGAGGTTCGCCCTACAGCCATGTGCAGTGTGCCCCGTTTCTGGGAAAAAGTCTACGCGGGCGTACTGGAAAAGATTAACGAAACAACGGGGCTGAAAAAGAGTCTGATGTTGGATGCCCTTCGTGTAGGTAAGGCGCATAACATTGATTACCTGATGAATGGTAAGACTCCTCCCGTGATGTTGCATATGAAATATAAGTTTTATGAACGGACGATTTACAGCCTCCTGAAAAAGACGATAGGAATTGACAACGGAAACTTCTTCCCGACTGCCGGTGCGGCTATTCCTGAAAAAGTGGCTGAATTTGTTCATTCGGTAGGTATTAACATGGTAGCAGGCTATGGATTGACCGAAAGTACGGCTACGGTGTCTTGTGAATGGAAAGATGATTTCCGCATCGGTGCCGTGGGACGTTTGCTTCCGGGAGTAGAGGCTAAAATAGGTGAAAACAATGAAATCTTGCTTCGTGGCGGAACTATTACGAAGGGATATTATAAAAAAGAAGCAGTAACACGTGATTCGTTTACCGAAGATGGATGGTTCCGTACCGGTGATGCTGGATATATTGAAGACGGTTTCCTTTATCTCACCGAGCGTATCAAGGACTTGTTTAAAACTTCAAATGGAAAGTATATCGCACCGCAGGCCATTGAAACCAAATTGGTGGTGGATCGCTATATTGACCAGATATCAATCATTGCCGATCAGCGCAAGTATGTTTCTGCTCTGATTGTCCCCGATTATAAGCAAGTGGAAAAATATGCTTCCGATCATCAGATTGCTTATACGGATATGAAAGATTTATTGCAGAAACCTGAAATAGAATCGTTGTTCCGTATGCGTATTGATACACTTCAGCAGCAGTTTGCTCATTATGAACAAATCAAGCGTTTCACTCTGTTGCCCGAGCCTTTCAGCATGGAAAGAGGAGAGCTGACGAATACCTTGAAAATAAAGCGGGCGGTATTGCTGAAAAACTATGCGAAAGAGATTGAAAAGATGTATGAAGAATAACGTAAAATAATCGTATCTTTGCACTTTGAAAATCAAAAAAGAGAATAATATCCCTACTGTATGATAACAATAGAACAACTGAAAGACGTAAAAGAACGTACTGAAGCACTCTATCGCTATTTGGATATAGAGAATAAGAAGGTACAGGTTGAAGAAGAGCAGCTCCGTACGCAGGCTCCCGGATTCTGGGATGATGCGAAAAAGGCTGAGGCTCAGATGAAGAAGGTGAAAGGGCTACAGGCCTGGATTGAAGGGTATAATGAGGTGAAAACCTTGGCAGATGAGCTGGAGCTGGCTTTTGATTTCTTTAAAGACGAATTGGTGACAGAGGCTGAAGTGGATGAGGCTTATGCAAAAGCTCTGAAAGCTGTTGAAGAACTGGAACTGAAGAATATGCTGCGCTCAGAGGCCGACCAGATGGACTGTGTGCTGAAAATCAACTCAGGTGCCGGAGGTACAGAAAGCCAGGACTGGTCTTCCATGCTGATGCGTATGTATATGCGTTGGGCGGAAAGCAATGGCTATAAACTCTCAGTGGCTAACTTACAGGAAGGTGATGAAGCGGGTATCAAGACCGTGACCATGAATATTGAGGGAGCTTATGCTTACGGTTACCTGAAAGGTGAAAATGGTGTTCACCGTTTGGTGCGTGTATCGCCTTATAATGCGCAGGGTAAACGTATGACTTCTTTCGCTTCTGTTTTTGTAACTCCTTTGGTTGATGATTCGATTGAAGTGGTTGTTGAACCGGCTCGTTTGTCATGGGATACCTTCCGAAGCGGTGGAGCTGGAGGACAGAACGTAAATAAGGTAGAGTCAGGCGTGCGTTTGCGTTATCAATATAAAGACCCTTACACAGGAGCGGAAGAGGAAATCTTGATTGAGAATACCGAAACGCGTGACCAGCCTAAAAATAAGGAAAACGCCATGCGTCAGTTGCGCTCTATTCTTTACGATAAAGAGTTGCAGCACCGTATGGAAGAGCAGGCTAAAGTGGAAGCAGGAAAGAAGAAAATCGAGTGGGGATCGCAAATCCGAAGCTACGTATTCGATGACCGCCGCGTAAAAGACCATCGTACTAATTATCAAACCTCTGATGTCAATGGGGTAATGGATGGTAAAATTGATGATTTCATTAAGGCTTACTTGATGGAATTTTCAGGCTCGGAGTCATAAAAACAGATTTTATATTGGTCTTTTCCTGAATATATTGTACTTTTGGTATGTTTAATCGAATTTAAAGTAGAAAGCTATGGGAAATAAGAACAGACAAATCAAAAGAGAAAATTACGAGAAGCGTGAAGCTGAAAAGGCAAACCGTCTGTTTAAGATGATTTGTATTGCTTTACTGCTGTTGGCAGTATTGACTATTGTTGGCTTTACACTGGCTTCATGATGAGACAATATAAATTTTAGAACTTCCTTATAAAAGTTCTTGAATAGCCATTTTGAATGAAGTGAAACAGAGGATGCGTTTAATATATGCATCCTTTTTTTATGGAGGAATGAGTGGCTTCAGGGAACGAAGTAAGGTGATTAATAAAGTAAACGTATGGCACAGGAAATAGAACGTAAGTTTTTGGTTATTGATGCTTCGTATCGTGAACAGGCATACGCTGCAAGCCGGATAAGTCAAGGATATATTTGCAGCGCACGTGGGCGTACGGTTCGGGTGCGCATCCGTGATGAAAAAGGCTTCTTGACGATAAAAGGTGCGTCCGATGCCTCTGGCATGAGTCGTTATGAATGGGAAAAGGAAATTCCGCTTGCTGAAGCAGAAGAACTGATGAAACTCTGCGAACCTGGAATGATTGATAAGACCCGCTATCTGGTGAAATGTGGTGCACACATATTCGAAGTGGATGAGTTTTATGGTGAAAATCAAGGATTGGTAGTTGCTGAAGTTGAACTGAACAATGAAGATGAAGCCTTCGACAGACCTTCTTTCTTGGGGGATGAAGTAACCGGACAGGTGAAATACTATAACTCCTTTCTCATGAAGCAGCCATATAAAGACTGGAAGGAAAATAAACAGCCTGCAAATACCCCCTGTAAACTGTCAGAATAGGGGGTAAAAACATTCAATTGATAGATTTTCACCCCTTTAATAACAGATATTGTGAAGTGTTCTTTCCTTTTTAGGGGTAATATTGCGATATCGAAAGGGAAAAGAGTTTATCCCTATAAAAGAGAAAGGACATTATGAGAACAGCAACTTTTGCGCAGAATTTATTGAATGTACAGACAGAACTATTGAACTTCGCATATAAGTTGACATCCGACCGTGAGGATGCGAATGATTTACTTCAGGAGACTTCCTTGAAAGCGTTGGACAATGAAGAAAAATATACTGCAGAGACTAATTTTAAAGGATGGATTTATACCATCATGCGTAATATATTTATAAATAATTACCGTAAGACTTTGCGTGATCAGACATATGTGGATCAGACAGATAATCTGTTTTATCTGAATCAAAACATAGATATTGAAACTGATTCTACAGAGGGGTCTTACGATTTGAAAGAAATGCGTCGTATTGTGAATGCGCTTCCTAAAGAATATCGCGTTCCCTTTGCAATGTATGTGTCTGGTTTTAAGTATCGGGAAATAGCAGACAAATTAAACCTTCCGTTGGGAACAATAAAGAGCCGTATTTATTTTACGCGACAGAAATTGCAGAAGGAACTAAAAGATTTCCGTTAAACGAAGCTAGACTTGACTGAACAAAAAACTCTCTATCTTAAGAAAAATTAATAACGTTTTTCAGAATGCCGGAGGCTGTGAAGTTTCCGGCATTTGCTTTGTATAAGGACTTGCCTCTGGAGATTCCTGAATCATTATTTAGTGGCAGTTCATCCTTATTTCTTTGAAGAGGGAAAATGCTTTTGGATGAAAGGGCGCCATAGGTAATGACCAAGTAAGGAGGCTATGATAACTCCTGTGCAGTTTGCGATGAAATCAAGCCAGTCTCCGCTTCGGGTAGAGGTACAGGTGGTTTGTAGAATCTCGATACCTCCACTCATTACTATGGGAGAGATAATGGCTCCTACAACCAGATGACGCATATCCGGCGTGCGGTGACGTAACAAGTATTCAATCCACAATAAAGTTGACAGACCTCCATACATGCAGATGTGGACCACCTTGTCAAGGTAAGGAATTTCGTTTAAATCTGTTTTAGGAGGAGAAAAGAAAGATAAATAACCGATGATTATCACAATGAGAAGTGAAATCGGATAATTCTTGATGTATTGTGTCATATTAAATTATAAATTTATTCTGCAAAAATACGATATTTTTTGTATTTTTGCCCCTCGTTATAGTTATAATTCTTATTAAAAAGAAGATTGTATGCAGCAAAGTCAACGCGAACGGGTAAATTTTGGAAGTAAGTTGGGAGCTATTCTTGCGGCTGCCGGATCAGCTGTTGGATTAGGTAATATATGGCGTTTTCCTTTTGAAACAGGTAATCATGGAGGGGCCGCCTTTATTCTTATTTATTTGGGATGTGTGTTTGTTTTAGGGCTTCCTATTATGATAGCCGAGTTTACCATCGGACGCCGTTCGAAGGCAAGTACCGGTGGTGCGTATGAAAAACTGGCTCCCGGTACGTTATGGAAATGGGTCGGCTATCTGGGTGTATTGACCGGATTCTTGATATTGGGATATTATTCAGTAGTGGCAGGTTGGACCTTGGAATATATTTATCAGGCTGCCACTTGTGGCTTTTCCGGAAAAAGTTCGGAAGAGTTCATCGGGATGTTTCAAAGCTTTTCTCAAAACCCGTTCCGCCCTTTAATCTGGTTGTTCTTTTTTATGGCTGCTACGCATTTCGTAATCGTTCGTGGGGTGAAGGATGGCATTGAAAAGTCTTCTAAAGTGATGATGCCCGTCTTGTTTATTCTCGTGGTGTTGCTGGCGGTTTGTTCAGTAACTCTTCCCGGTTCGGAGAAGGGACTTTCTTTTCTTTTGAAACCCGATTTCAGTAAGGTAACGGCAGACGTGTTTTTAGGAGCCATGGGTCAGGCTTTCTTTTCGATGAGTTTGGGAATGGGATGCTTGTCTACTTATGCTTCCTATTTCGGAAAAGATACTCGTTTGGGGCATACTGCAATGAGTGTAGGCCTGATAGATACGTTTGTAGCTGTCTTGGCTGGCATTATTATCTTCCCTGCTGCCTTTTCAGTAGGTATACAGCCTGATGCCGGCCCGTCTCTTATTTTCATAACCTTGCCTAATGTGTTCCAGCAAGCTTTTAGCGGAACCCCTGCCTTGGCGTATATTTGTTCTGTAGCTTTCTATGTGTTGTTGGCTTTAGCCGCTTTGACTTCTACGATTTCTTTGCATGAAGTTTCAACGGCCTTTCTGCATGAAAAGTTTCATTTCACCCGGGGGCGTGCGGCAACTCTGGTCACAGCTGGGGCTCTTATTATAGGAATTGTTTCTTCATTGGCATTAGGCGAATGGAGTTCTTATACGATTGGGGGAATGAATTTCTTTGATGCGCTTGATTATCTGACCGCTAAGATTATGCTTCCTGTAGGAGGTATGTTTGCTGCTATTTTTGTAGGTTGGATTATTGACCATCAAATCGTAAAGGATGAGGCTACGAATTATGGCACACTAAGAGCTTCCTTTTATCCGGTATATCGGTTTGTGTTGCGTTTTGTAGCTCCAGTTGGCATTGCTTTGATTTTTGTGAATGAACTGGGGCTGTTAGGATAAAAAGAAATGTGGAAAGATTTCTTTTATTATTCAAAGTCGGAACGGAGAGCCATTTTGCTGCTGTTGACAGTGGCTGTTTCGGGTCTGATAATTTATTGGATAAGTTATCAGAAGCAAGATACTTCCATTTGCCATAAAGAGCATGTTTCTGTTGATTCATTCCAGCGTCAATTAAGACTGCAGGAGAAACGCATGCACTCGTATCATCGGAGTTTAAAGAAAAAGAATAAGCCGGAGAGGAAAGTTGTTTTGCAGAATTTTAATCCCAATACGGCTGATTCGCTCACGCTTCGTCAGTTAGGTCTGTCCGATTTTGTAATACGGAATATTTTGCGTTACCGTGAAAAAGGGGGCTCATTTCGTACTTCCGAATCATTTTCCAAAATCTATGGTTTGTCTTCTGAACAATACCGCACGCTCCATCCTTATATTCAGATTCCTGCTCCGAAGATAGCCTTGCCTGTAGATACGGCTCCTCATCTTCCGTCTTTGCAGCCGGATACTGCTGCTTTAAAATATGCTGAAGGAACAAAAGTCGATTTGAATCGGGCTGATACATCGATATTGAAACGTGTACCGGGAATCGGGAGTTTTTTGGCACGGAAAATTGTGGCATACCGTGACCGGTTGGGCGGCTTTTACCGTGTGGAACAGTTGCAGGAAGTAATGCATGTGGATACGGTTGTAAACAAATGGTTTCGGGTAGACAGTTGTGGAATGCGTCGTTTAGAAGTAAATCGTGCGGGTTTAGACGAACTGCGTCGGCATCCCTATATGGATTTCTATAAGGCAAAAGCCATATTGGAATATCGGCGCAAGCGGGGGAAAATAAAAGGTCTTTCCCGATTGGCTCTTTTTGAAGAGTTTTCAGGGAAAGACCTGGAACGTCTATTGCCTTATTTATCTTTCGATTGAATTATTGCTGAGTATATCCGGCAGCTTTTGCAATTCTTAAAGGAATTTCAGTATTGTCTATGCGACCCTGGAACAGTTCAGCTCCGGCACCGATGGCAAATACAGGTACATATCCGGCAGAGTGTCCGCCGCTTGTCCATCCTACTAAAGCAATTTCATCAATAATGCGTTTAGCTTCTGCCGCAATAGGTTCGTCTTGAGCATATTCACTTTTTTCAAGTTTCATCTGTTGGTTCTTCAAGCTGCTTTCATAGACCGCTTTTAGGCGTGCTTCTTGCTTGTCGGATAATTTAACGGAATCCCAAAAGCCGAAGTTTTCTTTAAGGGCTTGTTTGATGTCTTCCCATGACACTTGGTTTTTGCTCTTTTCGCGTAGCTGGTTTACTATTTTTGTAAATCCACTCTCACTTACTTTCTGATTTTTCAATACTTGCAGATTTAACTCATAAGGTCCGGTTCCTAAAACGATACCTCCAGTTTCATGGTCGGCAGTAATTACAATCAATGTTTCGTCGGGATGTTGTGCATAAAATTCGTAAGCCACTTTGATGGCGTTATCAAAATCAATTACTTCTTGAAAAACCGTTGCAGCATCGTTACTATGGCATGCCCAATCAATTTTTCCTCCTTCAACCATCAGGAAAAAGCCTTTAGATGCGTCTTTTGTCAGGAAATTAACGGCTGAGCGTGTAATGTCTTGCAGGGTGAGGTCTGATTTGGTGCGGTCAATGGCATAAGGAATGGCACTTCGGTCTTGCTTTGAAGCTACTTCCGATTGGAAGAGAATCATTTTATCGGCTTTCTTGCTTTTCTTCAGATAATCTTTATATCCTCGTGCAATGACATATCCGTTTTTCCCGGCCATATCGTAAAGGTTTTCATCGTTGGCGTTATCTTTGTTGGTTGGCTGGAGGAAATCAGAACCGGCATAAAAGTCAAATCCGGCTTTATATAAATCTTTTCCGATGTTATAATAGCTTCCGCGGCCGGCTACATGGGCATAGAAAGCGGCGGGGGTGGCATGATCAACACTGACACTTGTGGCTACTCCAACTCGTTTCCCGCTGTTTTTTGCCCATACAGCAACGCTGTTTACTGGGGTTTGCAAATCCTTAAGTACTCCGATGGCTCCATTTTGGGTTTTATGTCCGGTGGCGAGTGCTGTTCCGGCAGCAGCTGAATCGGTAACCCGGTTGGTAGCTGAGAAGGTGGTAGCTACGGTTGAATAAGGAAACTGAGTAAACTGCAAGGGGGAAATTCCGGTTTTTCCTTCTAATTCTCCTAAATAGTATTCAGTTCCTTGAACTTGATTAACACCCATTCCATCTCCGATGAAGTAAAACACGTATTTGGCTTCTTGTGCAAATGTCCATAGAATAGATAACATGCAGAAACCGAGCAAAAGCAAAGTTTTTCTCATAATATTTTAGTTTAGTTTCTGCAAATGTAAGAAAAGCAACAGACTTTTGAAAATTAGGAGAGAAGTAAAAAAAGGATAAAAAGGTAAACAGAAGGTCAATGTAACGTTTTCGTAACTAAAATGAGAAATAGTTCTCAAACTTTAAAATTAATAGAAATGGAAAAACATTTATGGATGTGCTTTTGTAGCATGTTTGCATTGGCCTCTTGCCAACAAGAAGAAATGAGTATGTCACAACAAGGAACACTTGACCTGCACGTGCAGGCTTCAATTGCAGGAAATGAAATGTCGGCACGTAGTGTAACTGCCGAAGATGGAAGTTCTGATTTTAAAGAAGGGGATGAAATTGGTTTTTTTATGCCTTACAGCTCAACGCCGATGAAGTGGACGTTGGCATCCGGAAGTTGGAAAACCGACGGGAAAGCTGAATGGAAAGATAAAGTGAACGAATATTCATTCTGTGCTTATTACCCTTATGCGAAGGAAACCACTTCGAGCGCTCAAGTTGTGATGCCCGATTTGAGCAAACAGACCGGAACATGGAACGGTTTGGGTGAATATGACTTTTTGTTTGCTCGTTGTTTGGCTTCATATGAAAGCAACAATGGTACGGTTTCGTTTACCGGGTCATCAGCTTTTCAGCATGCTTATAGTTTAGTTTCTGTAACATTGATAAAAGACAAAGAAGGGGAAGAGGTTACTTTACAAAAAGAATCTTTTTCAGGCGAAGGATTTTTTGATAAGCATTATTATAAGTTTGATGATAAGGCGAGTCTGGATGGTATGGTAGCGGTTGGCGAATCTTCTGCTTCTCCGTTGACTTTTACATATGAAGAAGGAGTTGCTTTAGATATAGAAGGAAGCCATTCGGCTGTAATTCTTTTGAATCCTTCGGTTTCAGAGAAAACGCTTAGTTATTCTGCTGCTTATCAGCGTGACGGTATTTCTTATATAGCTCACACCGATGGGATAAAGGGTGAGTTTAAGTCGGGTTATTGTTATAAATATAAACTGAGATTAACTAAAGAAGGACTGGCAGTTGTAGGGAAAGAAATCAGCCAATGGAATGTAGAGTCTATGGAGGATATTTTAATAGAAGAAACTCCCGATAATCAACAATGATAAATCCGGTAATGAGTTTTGTTAGCTCATTGCATAGAACTTAGTTAACCTGAAAAAATAAAGTCGATTCTGTAAAACATACAGATATAGAGCCGCTGAAAGTTTTTGACTACATTCTTTCAGCGGTTTTTTCTTTTCGTTTGATGAAAATGGCCTCTGCTTTTTTGTAATGTCTTTTCGCTCTTAGAATAAAAACTTGTACCTTTGCAGTTTCTTTATATAATCAATTCAATTCTATTTTTACAAGAAGATGAAAGCGCTGAAAGAACGTATTTTGCGTGATGGAAAATGCTTTGAGGGAGGTATCCTCAAAGTTGATAATTTCATCAACCATCAGATGGATCCCATCTTGATGAAATCAATGGCAGTAGAGTTTGTGCGTCGGTTTGCAAGCACTAAAATCAACAAAGTGATGACTATTGAGGCGAGTGGTATAGCACCGGCTATAATGGTGGGTTATTTGTTGGAATTACCGGTGGTATTTGCAAAAAAGAAAAAGCCGAGTACGATGGAAAATATGCTGACCACAACAGTATATTCATTCACCAAAGACCGCACTTATGATGTTTGTGTCAGCAAAGATTATCTTTGTCCTGGCGATAAGGTATTATTTATAGACGATTTTTTGGCAAATGGTAATGCTGCGAAAGGAATTATTGATCTGGTGCAGAAAGCCGATGCTGAACTGGTAGGTATGGGATTCTTGATTGAGAAGTCTTTTCAGCATGGAGGCGATTATTTACGTGAACAAGGTATTCATGTTGAGTCGCTTGCTATTATTGAAAGTCTGGATAACTGTCAAATAAAAATAAAAGAGTAACGATTGATTCATGGAAAAAGAGCAACAATCAGAAGCTCAGAGTGCTGGGCTTATTTATGGTTTGAATGACCGTCCGCCAGTGAAGGATGCTGTCTTTGCAGCTTTGCAACACTTGTTGGCTATTTTTGTAGCAATTATTACCCCACCGCTTATTATTGCCGGAGCGCTGAAACTTGATTTGGAAACTACCAGTTTTCTTGTCTCCATGTCTCTGTTTGTATCCGGACTTTCCACTTTTATTCAGTGCCGTCGTATCGGTCCTGTTGGCTGTGGCTTGTTGTGCATTCAGGGAACCAGTTTTTCATTTATCGGTCCGATTATCTCGGCGGGTTTAGCCGGTGGATTAGAGTGTATATTCGGAGCTTGTATGGTAGCTTCTTCAGTTGAGATGTTTATAAGCCGTCTGCTGAAGTACACACGTAAAATAATAACCCCTCTGGTTTCAGGTATCGTAGTTACCCTGATAGGTATGAGTCTGATTAAGGTAGGAATTTCAGCTTGTGGGGGTGGAGCTGCGGCTCAAGCCAATGGAACTTTCGGAGCTTTTGAACATATCGGACTGGCAGCCTTGGTATTGGTACTGATTATTTTTTTCAACAGAAGCTCAAACCGCTATTTGCGTATGAGTTCCATTGTGATAGGTTTGATAGCCGGGTATATTGTTGCGTGGGTTTTGGGCATGGTTGATTTTTCGGCTGTTCAGAGTTATGGTGGTTTTAATATCCCTATTCCTTTCCGTTACGGTATATCATTTGATATTTCAGCGATTATAGCATTAGCTTTGGTTTATCTGATTACAGCCATAGAAGCTTATGGGGATATTACGGCTAATTCATTGATTTCGGGAGAGCCGGTTGAGGGAGAAGTCTTTGTGAAACGTGCTTCGGGAGGAATTCTGGCCGATGGATTTAACTCAATGCTTGCCGGAGTCTTTAACTCTTTCCCCAACTCTATTTTTGCTCAGAATAATGGAATGATTCAGCTTACCGGAGTGGCAAGCCGCTATGTGGGATATTTCATTGCAGGCTTCTTGGTCTTGCTTGGATTGTTTCCGGCTGTTGGGCTTATCTTTTCACTGATGCCCGAGCCGGTGTTGGGGGGTGCCACTTTGCTGATGTTCGGAACAGTTGCCGCTGCCGGAATCCGTATTATCGCATCGCAGAAAATTGACCGTAAGGCAACCTTGGTTATGGCATTAAGTTTCTCATTCGGACTGAGTGTAGAACTGGTTCCTGATATTCTTTGTCAGTTGCCTGAAACGTTGCGTAATATTTTCTCTTCGGGCATTACAACCGGAGGAGTTACTGCTATTTTGGCCAATTTGCTGATTCGTATTAAGGAATAAACAGCTGTTCTGTAGAAGGTTTCAGATGATAAGTTGATAAGATTTTAGAAAATCTTTTTTCTACGTACACAAGTTCGGGTATTTCAGAGCCTTGTTTTTTTGTTATCTTTCAAGCGAATCTTAAGTTTTATAATAGAAAGGGACTTCCCAATTACGGGAAGTCCCTTTTCTTAATATATGGAGCCAGCTTATTACTTGGCTATAGGTCCTTGTCCTCCTATTTTCGGCCAGCCCGGATTTTGATATACCACTGAGGTATTCAAATCAGTCTTGTCGCCTGATGCAGTCTGGCGGAATGCATTCTGCGGCAGCGGTGACAGATAGTGAGCTTCTGTAAACTTGTAACCGTTGAATGCCGAGTTGTTTACCTTGCTGATTTGGTACGGACGGATATAAACACCGCTGATTGCTTCGCTTGACATGTTACCTTTACCGCCTTCCACGTCGACTACTGTATAGTCTTCTTTATCTTTATTCAAGAAAGTACCTACGTAAGCAGAACCCCAGTAGCGCATACCTTCAATCTGGTAGCCGTTAACTTGGTCGCATGCTCTCCAGCGTTTCAGATCAGCCCAACGCATGCCTTCACCGATTAACTCGTTACGGCGTTCGCGGCGGATGTTATACAGCTTGGCGTCAACCAACTGTCCGTGTGAGTAAGCACCGAAGTCCCACTTGGCTTCTTCGTTCATGTTGGTAGCATTGATAGTCTTCATGAAGTCTTCGTCCACTTTGGCACGTTTGCGCAGTGCTTTCCAGTATTTGGTGGCAGTAGCATCTACATCGCCTGTTTTCTCGCAGCAGGCTTCCATGTAGTTAAGCAATGCTTCTGTGCCACGGAATACCACGCTTCCGGTAGTACCCTTGTTATGAAGGGTCTGCATATAGTCATTATAGTGCTTTCCTTTCTTGATGGCATATCCGGTAGTCATACGGGTTTCAGAAGAACCCATAACCACCCAGTTCAAGGTTACATAGTTAATTGTACCAGCCGAAGTATAGTTTTCTATGTCACCGTCTTTTTTGGTGAAAAGCTGAATACGTGAGTCACGGTCTTGCAGGGTGGCCTTTACACTTTGTTTTTCCCATTCTTCCTTGTAACCAGAGTTGCTGTCATAGATAGGCAGACCATTACGCATCAAGAACGAGTTGACCAGTCCGCGAGTCCATCCTGAACCGCCGCCATTATTTTGCAGCTGCATCTGGATGTTGTGGGTTACGCCCAGTCCTTCGTTAAACTCACGCCACATCAGTACTTCGCTGTACTTGTCCATGTCCTCATCGCAGAACATGGTGTAATACGGGTTCAAGCTGGCAAGGGCTTTATCCATTCCTTCATTCACATCGGTGTTAATTTCCAATTTGTCAACCAATTTGTCGCCTACTATTTGAGCCGATTTCATGGCTTCTCCCAAGAAGAAGTCAATTTCAGTATCAATGTTGAAACCGTCAAGCAGGCTGGCATCACCCGGCCATCCCGGACCTCCGGGAACGAAAGCAGTACCTTTGTGATGTTTCAGCCAAGTTCCTTCATACAGAGCCACGCGTGAACGCAGCAGGTGAGCCACGTCTTTGCTGATGCGGTTCTTTCCGCCGGGAACTTCATCGGCCAAGTATTCAAGGGCATGGTTTAAGTCTTCCAGAATGAAGCGAGCCACTTTGTGGCGAGGCTGGCGTTTGGAAGCTTCTACCAGTGCAGCTTCATCATCTGCCATGGCAGTTTCCACGATGGGGCAGTCACCGATGGTTTGCAGCTTGTCGAAGTAAGCGTATGCACGGAGCACGTACATTTCACCGATGTAGTGACGAATGAGGGCATCTGTTCCTGTTATTTTTCCCTCCTTGTATTTAGGCAATACGTTATCGAAGAAATAGTTGCAGTCACGTATCTGGAAGAAGTTCCACGCATCGGTACGTTTGTTATCATCCGTTGAAGTAGGAACTTTCCATTCTCCGGGTACCCAGCGTGAGGAATAATTCATGGCTGCCTGATTGTCGGTGTGATTGTCATTCCCGAAAGTGCTGATACCATAACTTCCCGGCTGGATGCAGCTGAAGAAATTATACAGGTTGATGGTGTATGCAGCCAAATCGGCATCAGTAGTGAAGAAAGCTTCCGGAATGATGGCGCTTTCCGGTTCCTGGTCCAGATAGTCGTTGCAGGAAGAAAAGCCTGCCATTGCTGCACACAGTAAGCATATGTTTATATATTTAAGTTTCATAATTGTCAGTCATTAAAAGGTTACACTTAATCCAAATGATACGGTCTTCGACAGCGGATAGGTCTTACCCAAGTTACCGTCTCCATAACCTGCACCAATCAGTTCCGGATCGGCAATGTCGGTAAAGTTGGTGATGGTAAACAGGTTTTCTGCTGATACGAAGAAGCGCAGGTTTTCCACATAGAATTTTTCAGTCAGGCTCTTAGGAAGCGTATAGCCCAAAGTCACGTTTTTCAGACGGCAGTAAGCTGCATTCTGCAAGTAGCGGGTTTGGGTATTGGTGTTGCGACCGCCATTCCAGTCAGGGCGTGGATAATAGGCACCTTTGTTGTCGGGTGTCCAGTAATCAGCATGAGCCTTGAATCCCAAAGCCTGCCATTTACCCGTACCTGTAGCTCCCCAGAAAGTAGCACTTCCTGCCATGTAGTCACGTTTCAATGTTCCCTGGAAGAAAAGTTTCAAGTCGAATCCCTTCCATGCAGCGTCCAGATTCAAACCGAAGTTGTAGCGTGGGGTAGAGTTGCCTATCACGGTCAGGTCGCCATGGTCATTGGCTGTATATTCGCCTCGGTCTACCTTTCCGTCACCATTCAAGTCTTTATACATCACGTCACCTGCTGTCCAGTTGCTACCCAGGAACGACTGGTCGTTGTTAGCTAAGTGCTTATCCATTTCTTCTTGTGAACAGGCAATTCCCACAGTGGTATATCCCCAGATATCACCGTATTTGGCGCCGTCATAATAAGTCTGTCCTAAGTCTTTCGACGGGTTCGGGTATTTGTCGATGGTAATCTGGTTGTCGCTTAAGGTCAAAGAAACACCATAACTGAAGTCTCTGATCATGTCGCGCCAGCTGATTTGCAAATCCCATCCCTTTGATGTCATATCCAAGTTGTTGGTATTCGGTTCCTTGGCTCCCAATACATCGGGCAATTCCATAGCCGGACCTACCATATCATATGTCTTGCGCTGGAAGTAGCCGAACGAACCAGTCAGGCGGTTGTTGAATGCACCCCAGTCGAGACCGATTTCCCATGTACGGCTTCTTTCCCAAGTAAGCAGTGCTGATACCAGCGGAGCCTGTTCGGCTGTATTCGGTTTTGCATTGTTCACCAGCCAGTTGCCGTTATTCGTTTTGTAGGTCATGGTGGGGTAGAAAGGATACCAGTTGTCGGTGTTCTGGTTACCCAGCTCACCCCAAGAAGCACGCAGTTTCAAGGTATTTACGGTCTGCGCCAAGTTTTCCCAGAAAGCTTCCTGGGCAATGTTCCATCCTGCAGAGAATGAAGGGAACCAGTTCCAGCGGTTTTCACGCAAGAAACGTGAAGAGCCGTCGTAACGGATATTGGCTTCGAGCAAATAGCGTCCTTTATAGTCGTAGTTCAAACGTCCGAAGAAGCCGGCAGTAGTCCATGTGTTATAACCACCTTTTGCTGTCGGGTTCACTCCGGTTGTATTCAGTGTTGGAAGACCGGCAACGATACCGAACTGCTGTGCTTCAATATCACGGTTACGGAACCATTCGCTCTGGAAACCAGCCATTACCTTGAAGTTATGGTCGGCAATCGAGTGGCTGTATTCAGCAAAAATATTCGGGTTGAAGTAGTTGCTCTTCAAGTTATATTCTTTTACAGAAGAGTTGGCATTGAAGTCAACGAACGGCTGGTTGTTTACATTATATCCGTAAGTAGTTTGCCAGTCGGTGTGGTTATTCTCATTATTGATACGGTAGTTTAATTCCGCATTGATAACCAGTCCTTTCAGTGGAGTGAGGCGGAAAGCCAGCTGTTGGGCAAGGATGTCTTTCTGCGACTTGTACAAGCCACCGTTCTGCATACGTTCGATGTATGATTCAGCCACATAGTGTCCGTTCGGGTCAACGGTCGGGATAATCGGCCAGTAACGGCACATGTTGTGGTAGAATTCGTCGGTACCATTTACCATTACGGTAGGAGCCTGATAATCTGTACGGGTAAAGCGTGCGCTATACGTCATCTTCAACCAGCTAGTGATGTCGGCATCAATTTTAGCAGTTACGGCATAACGCTGCTGGTTGTCGTCTCCGTGACGCAAGATACCATCTTGATCCAGATAATTGGCTGAGAAATAATATCTCATCTTCTCACTACCTCCGTTGATACTCAAGGTGTGTTCATGTGAGAAACTGTTTCCGAAGTGCTCTTTCAGCCAGTCTGTGTTTGCGATAGGCAGCAAGTCGTTGTTATCCCATATTTCCCAGCGGTTGTTCGAGTTGGCAAACATGGTCTTCATGCTTGGGTCGCTCTGGGCAGCTTTAATGGCCTGCAGCTTTTCAGGCGAGAACCAGGTACCGCTACCGCCGTATTCGCTAGCATAGTTCATATATGTAGCCCATGAGTAAGAGTCCATCATTTCAGGCATGTTCAGCGGAGAGTTGAAACGGAAACTGTTGTTATAGTTAATAACTGTCTTTCCTGCTTTACCGCCTTTGGTTGTAACTAAGATTACACCACCCGAAGCACGTGAACCGTAAATTGATGAAGCCGAAGCATCTTTCAATACAGAAATATTTTCAATGTCTTGCGGGTTCAGTGAGTTCAAATCGCCTTCCATTCCGTCAATCAATACCAGCGGAGAGGTAGAAGACCCTTTACCGATAGAGCCGATACCACGGATGTTGATATCTTTAGAAGCGTTCAATGTACCTCCACTTGAAGAAGTTGAGAAGTTCATACCAGCTACAGTACCCTGCAAGGCATCTGTTACCGAGTTAACCGGGCGTGAAGCCAATTCTTTGGCACCTACTGTTGAAACAGCACCGGTCAGGTTTACTTTTTTCTGAGTACCGAAACCTACTACTACTACTTCCTCCAAAGTTTGTGTATCATCTTTCAGAATCACATTCAAGGGTTTGCCGTCCCAAACCACTTCTTGAGTTACATAACCTACGAAAGAAATCTGGATAACGTCTCCTTTGTTTGCACCACTCAGCGAGAATTTACCGTCGAAATCAGTAATTGTACCATTCGTAGTACCCTTTATGACTACTGAAGCACCGATGACCGTTTCTCCGGTTGTGTCTTTAATTACACCGGTACAAGTACCGTCTTGCTGTGTCATTTTTACATCATCAATTCCCATGGAGGGAAGAGCGAAAGCTGTTCCACCGGAAGCCCCAGCTAGAAACAGCATCATGCTGACCGATTTAAGTCGTTTTAACATAACTATGATATTAAGTATTAGAAATAAGGATACAAGTCTGTACATTCGTCAGTTTGCTCATATTCCCAGAATTAAAAAATCAAGTTGCCAACTAAGTTCTACAAGGACTTAGTTGGATGTATATTAGCTTAATAGCCTAACATCGGAACAAAGGTAATGATATTTTTTGTAATCTTTACTATATATTTAAAAAAAACTGAAAAATTGGGCTGTATAAACATAATAAGTGTAAAATACCAACCCTATGTTTATGAAAAGGGTACTAGGTTTGGGTATGGTTTATTCTTGCTTATTTAGTTTCCCTTATGACATTTACTTTTTTTCCTTGTTATTCATTTTTTTTGTCGTGTAATCTGCCTAAGTCCTTGTAGTACTATGCTTTAAATAAAAATGTATAGATTTGCTCCCATGTGTGACTATACATTTAAATTCATGTATTTAGGAATATACCTCTATAAGGAAATGCCTGTCGGTTGATAAAAAGGTATTAGAATTGCTTTTTACGTTCGGATTCAAATGAAGATAAGAGTGGACTGGCAATTGGTAGGTTTTGGAACCTAAGGGAGAAAAAATAAAATGCCTAGGCGTTTCGTTTAAAACGTCTAGGCATTTTGTATGAGTTGTCAAGGCGTTTTTCCGAGTTGGCTGTGGCAAATCGGAACCATATAGCCTTGATAAGAGAATCTCTGTTTAGAACAGCTTGGCAGGATATTCTCCAGCATCTACCAAAGCTTGGATTTTGTCAACCACGCTTTGTCTGTCGGCAGCATAAGTCACTCCAAACCATTTAGAAGTTGTATCAAGTACCTTAACGGTAGCAGTACCTTCATTAATCAGTTTGTTAACCATTAACGGGATGAAGTATTCAGCTTTGATATTGCTCAGATTTGCTTTCAGGAATTCTACGAAATAGTCTTCTGAATACTTGAAATAATCAGGAGTGAATCCCCACATGTTCATTGAAACAGGAGTGTTGTCTTCAACGGCTACCCATTCTCCGTTTTCATCTTTATAGCATACCGGACCGTTTACACGCATAATTTCAGTACGTTCAACAACGGTAGTCAGGTGACCTTCTTCGTTGGTAGAGCAGATACCGCGTGCCACAGTTCCGCTTTCAGATAAAGTATTTCCAACGCGGAAACCTACCATGCAGTAATCGTTCTTCTTTCCTTCGGGCAGTTCAGACAGGTATTTTCCGATTACGGCAAAGCTGTCGCGTCCGTAGAAGTCATCGGCATTGATTACAGCGAATGGTTCTTTGATGACATCTTTACCCATTAATACGGCATGGTTAGTTCCCCAAGGTTTAACGCGTTCTTCCGGACAGGTAAATCCTGCAGGTAAATCATGTATATCCTGGAATACCACTTCTACAGGAATGTGATTTTCATATTTGCTGATAATTTTTTCACGGAAATCTTTTTCGAAATCTTTACGGATTACAAATACAATTTTTCCAAATCCTCCGCGGATAGCATCGAAGATAGAGTAATCCATGATAGTTTCACCGTTTGGACCCAGTCCGTCAAGCTGTTTCAAACCGCCATAGCGGCTACCCATACCAGCTGCCAATACAAATAATGTAGGTTTCATAAGTATATTAAAAGTTAGTAACTGCCACAAAGGTAGGAAATAATATGGAGCTAATGGCAGACTTAGCTAACAAAATCTACCTTGGGTTGCTTATTTTTCCCTATATTTGCAATAATAACAAAAAATGAAGTAAAGTTCATGAAAAGATATATTAAATGGGGAATAGGTTTTTTTATTTCTCCTATACTCCTTTTTATTATTGTCTGTATTTTGATATATATTCCTCCCGTCCAAAGTTTTTTGGTGGGGCAGACCACCCGTTATGCTTCGCAGACCACGGGCATGGATATACGTATCGGACGGCTTTCGTTAGGCTTTCCGCTTGATTTGGTGGTATATGATGCTTTAGTAATTGATTATCCCGATACGATTCTTGATGTACGTCAGCTGACCATAGAGGTTCAGCTTTTGCCTCTTCTGAAGCAGCAGGTTGAAATCGATGGAGTACGTCTTCAGCAGGCATCGGTGAATACGGCTGAGCTGATTGAAGGTATGAAGCTGAAGGGCGATTTGGGAGAACTGTTTCTTCGTTCTCATGGAGTAGCTTTATCTCCTGAAACTGCTATGGTGAATGACTTGCAGTTAAAAGATACCCATTTGTTTCTTTCTTTGGCCGATACTACTGCTGCCGATACAGTAGTTTCAGAGCCTACTTTCTGGAAGATTAAACTGCAGCGCGCAGATTTAAGCAATGTCTCGTTTACGATGGATATGCCGCTCGATACAATGGATTTCCGCGTGGCATTTGGTGAGGCATCTTTGCGGAATGGTTTCATTGACTTGCATAAGTCGGCTTATACAGTAGGACGTTTCAGGATAAAACGGGGAGCGGCTGCTGTGAATATGGGTAATACTCCTTTGGATGAAGAGGGGGGAATTGACCCTTCTCATCTGGCATTCAACGATATTAATATCGGAATTGATTCTATTTATTATCAGGGAAATCATATCCGGGCACATATCCGTGAGTTTGGACTTAAAGAACGTTCGGGTCTGGAAATCGTATCGACAGAAGGCAGGCTGGTGACCGACGAGCAGACCATTCGGGTTCCTTCACTGGAAATCCGTACTCTCGATTCTTATCTTACGTTTGAGGCAGATGCAGACTGGAGTCTGTCATCGGCAAATGGGAACAGTGGTCTGAGAGGACGGTTAATGGCAGAAATAGGCAAGTCTGATTTGTTTAAAATCATCCCTCACCTGCCGGAGGAGTTTGTGAGAAGCTTCCCCTCTGCCCCTCTCCGTATTCAGGCTGGCATTGACGGAAGTTTAAACCAACTGCAATTTACCGGGTTTAACGTAACCATTCCCGGAAGTTTTGAGATGAGAGCCGACGGAAATCTGACAGATGTGCTCGACAGTATCTCACGAAGAGGAAATATCAATCTTTCGGCTCAGGTGCAAGATATGCGCTTTTTGAGTAAACTGACAGAAGGAGTTGTAATCCCTTCCGGAACGGCTCTGGAGGGTAAACTCGGGCTGGACGGAAGTGAAATGCAGGCCGATGTGGTCTTGAAGCAAGACTCAGGCAAGGTTACCCTTCTGGCGGGATATAATCTCAAAGGTGATAAGTATCATGCCGACCTGAAAGTGGATGCTTTGAATTTGAATGCCTTTATGCCTTCCGATTCATTGTATATGCTTTCGGCTTCGCTTAAAGCCGAAGGAGAAGGATTTGACTTCTTCGATTCACATACAAGGATGGAGGCTTCGGGAGGAATCGCTCATTTAGAGTATGGAAGTAAAGTGCTGTCGGGGGCTAACCTTACAGCGTCATTGAAAAACGCTGCAGCTAAAGTAGAACTGGGAGTTAAAGATAATGTGATGGATGTATCTTCTATCGTTCAGGCTGAACTGCATCCCAAACGTGTTGAGGCTGATTTGAATGTAAATGTGAACTGGATGGATCTTTATGGGATGAATCTGGTGAGCAAGCCTTTTAAGACAGCCGAGAAGATTAATGTACATTTCTGCTCGGATATGAAAAACAGTCATGCGCTGAAGGCTTCTGTCAAAGATATCCGGTTAATGACAGCTGAGAAAACATTTAAGGCAAAAGATATTCACTTAGGACTGGATACGGCAAATGATTCTATCCGGAGTTTTGCCAATGCCGGCGATTTGGTATTTCTCTTTCGGGCAAAAGGAGGTCCGGAGCATCTTTCGGCACAGATAGAGAAACTTCTGTCTAAGGTTTCTGAGCAGTGGACTGCCCGGCAGATAAACCAACCTGCCTTGCGTGAGCTTCTTCCCGTTACCAGTTTTTATATCTTTTCCGGGAAAGATAACCCGTTGGCTAACATGATGGCAGCTAATCGTGTAAGCTATAACCGTATGTTTGTCAAGATGGAAACGTCGCCCGAAAATGGACTGAACGGATCGGCTTACTTGAATAATTTGCGTACCAATAGCCTTGAACTGGATAGTATTTATTTTCAAACCACGCAAGAAGCCTTGCGTCAGGTTTTCAAGAGTGGGGTTATTGCAGGAAACAAACCTTTTCAAGAGGCTTTCGATATATCGCTGAATGGGGCTATTGATTCTACTTCTGCCAATATGATGATAGAATATCTGAACGGGAAGAAAGAATGTGGAGCACGCATCGGCTTCCTTGCAGCCTTGCAGGAGCATGGAATTAGCCTGCAGATTTCACCTAACGAGCCCACGCTGGTATATCGTAAATTTCGGGTTAATCCGGGAAATTATGTCTATCTGAGTGATAAAGGGCGTATATGGGCCGACTTAAGCATATTCGATGAGCAGCATACGGGAATTGGTTTGTATTCCACTCCTGATTCTACTGTGCAGCAAGATCTTACCCTGTCGCTAAACCGTATTGATATAGCTGAGTTTCGTCGCATTGTACCTTATATGCCCGATGTGGCAGGCATTATTAATGCTGAAACACACTATATACAGTCGGAAGACCAGGTTCAAGTTTCGGCTGATGTAATGGTGAACCGCTTTGCCTATAACAAACAAGCTCTGGGTGACTGGTCTTTAAGTGCGGTTTATCTGCCGGAAAAAACAGGCGAACAGCGTATTGACGGATTTGTGATGCGTAACAGCAAGGAAATCATGAGCTGGAACGGTTCTTATTTCCCCGCTCAGCTGGAAGGCTCATCTGGAACTCTTTCTGCAAAAATGGCATTAAATCATTTCCCTCTCGAAGTGGCAAATGCTTTTATTCCTGACCGTATGGCTCTTTTATCTGGCGATTTGGATGGAACCATGTCGGTTAAAGGAGCGACAGATAAGCCGATAATGAATGGGCAGATAAACTTAGACAGTGTCAATGTTAAGGTGCCGCAAGCTTCTCTGGATTTGCGGTTTGATAATCGTCCGGTACGTATGGTTGATAGTCGCTTGCACTTTGATAAGTTTAAAATCTTTACAAAGGGAAAGACTCCGTTTACGATTGATGGTGATGTGGACATGGTTGACTTGGCGAAAATGAAGCTTGACCTTAGAATGTATGCCAATAATTTTGAAGTGCTTAATGCCAAACGAACGAAAGAGTCAATGGTTTACGGTAAACTCTATGTAGATTTGAATACGGTAATCAAAGGAGAGATAGAATCATTGAATGTGCGTGGCAATGCCAATATTCTGGGTACAAGTGATTTCACCTATATTATGAAAGAGTCGCCTTTGACTGTTGAAGACCGACTGGGTGAAACCGTAACTTTTGTGAATTTCCGCGATACGACCGAAGTTCCGAAACGATCTATTCCTACGATGTCATTGGGGGGAATGAATCTGATGATGACTTTACATATTGATGAGGCGGTTCAGTGCCGGGTTGAGATGGATGAGCAGGGAACGAACTATATGCGTTTTGAAGGGGGAGGAGATTTATCGTTCCAATATACAGCGGAAGGAAGTATGTTGTTAAACGGACGTTATTCTCTGATGAGTGGAGAAATGAAGTATGAAATGCCGGTAATTCCTTTGAAAACCTTCCATATTGAAAATGGAAGTTATATTGAGTGGACGGGAAATATCATGAATCCAAACCTGAACATCCAGGCTTCTGAACGCGTACGGGCTTCTGTTTCTCAGCAAGACAAGAGTTCGCGTACGGTTAATTTCGATGTTGGAGTGAATATTACAAATCGTCTTGAGAACTTGGGATTTACCTTTACTCTGGAAGCTCCTGATGACGGAGGTGTACAGAATGAACTGGCTGGTATGTCGGCAGAGCAGAAAAATAAAATGGCTGTGACGATGCTGGTTACAGGAATCTATATGCCTGAAGGAGGTGGAGCAGGTGGAGGTGGACTCTCGGCAAACAGTGTGCTTAATTCATTCCTGCAAAGTGAGATTAATAAAGTGGCTGGCAGTGCGTTGAAAACCATCGACGTGAACTTTGGAATGGAACAGACCGAGCAGGGGGAAGACGGCTCTACCCGTACCGATTATAATTTCCAGTTTGCCAAACGCTTCTGGAACAACCGTTTCCGGATAGTCATTGGCGGGAAGATTTCAACCGGAAATACGGCAAACCAACAAGATGAATCATTTATTGACAATGTTTCAGTTGAGTATCGACTGGATAACAGTGGAACCCGATATATTAAAGTGTTCCATGACAAGAATTATGAAAGTATTCTTGACGGAGAGGTGATTGAAACGGGAGCGGGTATTGTGCTCCGTAAGAAAATCAGCAAACTGAGTGAACTGTTTATCTTTAAGAAAAGAAAGAAAGGAACTGTAGAACATGCAGAGCAAGAAACAACTTCTAAATAAGATTATAGCATGGTGTGTGGGGGTGTGGGTGTTGGCTTCCTGTTCCACAACGAAGCATTTGGCTGAAGGCGAGGTGCTATATATCGGGATGAAAAAAACCGAAATAGCGAATAAAAATGTGACTCCGATGGGGATAAAGGCCCTGGAAGAAGCTGAGGCTGCCATAGCGGTGGCTCCTAACAATGCTGTATTGGGCAGTACCAGTATGCGTTGGCATGTGCCGGTGGGACTGTGGATTTTTAACCATTATCAGCGTTATGAGAAGGGGATAGGAAAGTGGATTTTTAAGAAATTTGCTTCCACTCCTGTGTATCTTTCAACAGTGAATCCTGAAACTCGCGTGAAGGTGGCAAGTAATTTATTACATGATTATGGTTTCTTTAACGGAAAGGTTACTTATCGGGTTGACAGTACGGCTCATCCTAAAAAAATCCGCTTGCAGTATGCTATAGATATGGGGCATGCTTATCTGCTTGATTCAATTTCATACGAAGGGTTTACTCCGCGGGCTGACAGTTTGATACATGTTGCTTACGATAAGCGTATCATCCGTCCGGGAGATCATTTTGATGTAACGAAGCTGAATGACGAGCGTGAGCGTTTGGTGAAGCTATTCCGGAATAACGGATACTTTTATTATCGTTCTGAATTTATCACTTTTTTGGCCGACACCTTGATTCGTCCCGGATATGTGAATTTAAAGATTGTTCCCCGGAAAAGTATTCCGGCCGAAGCTTCACGTACTTATTATATCGGAAAGACCTCTGTCTATCTAACTGGGTATAACGGAGAACCTCCTACGGATTCGTTAATGGCCCGTAACTTTACGGTGTATTATTCTGGCAAGAAGCCTGGTTTGAAGTATGGGGTATTGCGCAAACGTTTCCTTTACCGTCCGGGAGAAATGTATTCACAGTTACGTCAGGATTATACGCAGGAAGCGTTGGCTCGTTTGGGCGTGTTTAAGTTTAGTGAATTCAGTTATACTCCTCGCAGTGAAGGTTCGGATACGCTTGATATTCGCGTCAACTCGATGTTTGATTTACCCTATGACAGCGAACTCGAACTGAATGTAACGACAAAGAGCACAAAACAGACAGGGCCGGGAGCTATATTTAGCCTTTCCCGTAAAAACTTTAAGAGAATGGGAGCTACCTTGAATTTGGAGTTGAAAGGTTCCTATGAGTGGCAAACCAGTTCTACGGTAGATGGAGAAAGTTCGGTCATGAACTCCTACGAATTGGGGGCTGCATTGTCTTTGAAATTTCCGAGACTTATTTTGCCTTGGATACGAAATCGTATTGACCCCTTCCGTTTCCCGTCGGAAACCAACTTTAAGCTTTATGTGGAGCAGATTAATCGGGCCCGCTATTTTAAGATGCTTTCATTTGGGGGAACGGTATCGTATAGTTTTCAGCCTTCACGTAGCATGAAGCATATGGTTACTCCGATTCAACTGGCGTTTAATACGCTGCAGCACCGTACTGCCCGGTTTGATTCGATAGCTACTGCTAACCCGATGTTATTCCGAAGCCTTGATAACCAATTTATCCCGTCGCTTTCTTATACGCTGACTTATGATAACAGTTACTTGAAGAGGAAAAACCGTATTTGGTGGGAAAACTCAGTAACTTCGGCTGGTAATGTTACTTCTTTGATTTATGCTGCATTCGGACAGAAGTTTAACCGGCAAGATAAAAAACTGTTGGGAACTCCATTTGCGCAGTTCTTGAAGTATACCTCAGAGGTGCGTTGGTTGCATCAGTTTAGTGAGCGTCATCAATTGGCTTCCCGTCTGATGGCAGGGGTAATATGGGCTTATGGAAACAAGACCATCGCTCCTTACAGCGAGCAGTTTTATGTGGGTGGAGCCAATAGTATCCGTGCTTTTACTATCCGCTCTATCGGTCCGGGAAACTTCCATCCGGCAGAGAACTCCCGTTTTTCATACGTAGATGAAACAGGCGATATAAAACTGGAGGCCAATCTGGAGTACCGTTTCCGCTTGTTGTCTAACTTCCTGGGAGGAAACTTGAATGGAGCTGCTTTTATGGACGCCGGAAATGTGTGGCTGATGCGTCATGACGAAGCACGACCTGGAGCAGAGTTTACACTTGGAGGCTTTCTTGACAGTATTGCTTTAGGCACTGGAATAGGGGTACGTTATGATCTTTCTTTCTTGGTGTTACGTTTGGACTGGGGAGTGGCTCTTCATGTGCCCTATGAAACCGGGAAATCAGGTTATTATAACATTCCGAAGTTTAAAGACGGAATGGGGATTCATTTCGCCATTGGTTATCCATTCTAAGGAAGTATTTCTAAAACATAGACGGAAGTAGGTTCTACCATAATGGTACGTTCACCATCGCCTTGGTGGGTGATTTGTACAAACAGGTGAATTTTCCGTTGCTGTTTCCATAACTCTAGATCGAGTGACGGCTCCCATGCCTCTACCGAAAAATCTGTTAGGTCTTTTACTTGCCAGCATCTTTGAGTGAGGTTGTCGGTATAAGCCATTGATACTTTGCTGTCTCGTTCGCAGTCGCGGAAGAAAAGCCATGCTTTACCTTCATCTGCAACAATGCGAGGACGCGAGATGGGTATCATTTTAGTACCGCCTCCCTTGAGGGTGAAGGATTGGGTGTGTTTCATGATTTGGCTGGTGTTCCATTGGTTGCCGTCATGCCAGACCAAGCGGTATTTGGGGATGCTGTCTCCTTGCTCTCTCCAGTAGGTAGCAATATAGGGATGTCCTTCAATATCGGCAGTCATGGAGGTTTGGTTTATCAGTTCGCTATTTTGCGGAATACGGCAGGCGTATTCTGCATTGTTTTGCCGGATAGGCAGGATATCCCCTCTCTTATGTGTGTCTGTATTGAGCAAGCGTCATCAAATACCTGCATTTTACCTTTATGAAAAGTTCTTTCGGAACGTGCATCCGTTTTTCCATTCCGAGCATCCATAGGCTGTTTTCCCTTTAATAATAATACCCTTTCCGCAAAGAGGACAAGCATGCCCTAACATGGCATCCCCTTCCGGAAGTGGAGGAGGTGGTGTATTAACCACTTTCCGCTTGCGGGGAGCTCTGGGTTTTGATGGAGCATCTGCAGAAGCTGAGGCCTGCTTGCTTTCTTTTTTCCGTGTACTTGTTTTCCGCTCGGCAGGAGTGGGTGCTTCCTCTGTTACGGTAACCCGTCGGTTGCTGTTGTCGCGCAATACGGAGTATACAATTTCGGTAACCATTTGCTTCAGTTCATTGAGGAATGTAGCTGCATCATAGCTTTTCCGTTCTATTTCGCGCAATTTCTTTTCCCATATTCCAGTCAGTTCTGCTGATTTCAGCAATTCCTCACGGATGAGTCCGATAAGCTCTACTCCTGTTGGGGTAGCAATTAGGTTTTTTCTTTCTTTGCGGATGTAATGTCTTTTAAAAAGCGTTTCAATGATGGCGGCACGTGTAGAAGGACGTCCGATTCCGTTTTCCTTTAATGCATCACGTAGCTCATCGTTGTCCACCAACTTTCCGGCAGTTTCCATTGCGCGCAGCAGAGTTGCTTCGGTGTAGGGACGTGGCGGTTGTGTCCACTTCTCATTGAGCTGTGGCAAGTGGGGACCATTTTCTCCTTTGGTAAATGGAGGTAGAGCTTTTTCTTCCTCTCCTTCTTTATTTTCATCCGGTTGCGGTTCTTTCAGAAAGATAACCCGCCATCCCGGGTCAAGTATCTGTTTGCCGGTAGCCTTAAATTCTATTTCTTCAGCCTGTCCGGTCACGGTGGTTGTTGAAAACCGGCAGTCGGGATAGAAAGCGGCAATAAACCTGCGGGTAATGAGGTCGAACACCCGTTTTTCCATATCCGTCAGTCCTTGTGGGTTTACACCGGTAGGAATGATGGCATGGTGGTCGGTAACCTTGCTGTTATCGAATACCTTCTTGGATTTAGGGAGCGGCTTTCCTGCAAGTGGTTCTGTATAGGTGGCATAGTCGCGTAATCCTTCCAGTATCTTAGGACATTTAGGATAAATGTCATCGCTTAAGAACGTAGTATCTACACGCGGATAAGTAGCCACCTTCTTTTCATAAAGAGACTGAATAAGCTGTAAAGTCATATCTGCCGAATAGCTGAATTTCCGGTTGCATTCCACCTGTAGTGAAGTTAAGTCGAATAAGCGCGGAGGTGCTTCTGTTCCTTTTTTCAGCGTGATGTCTGTAATAAAGAAAGGCTGGTTTTTGATGCGTTCCAAAAGTTGCTGTCCAGTTGCTTCATCCGTTATAGGAGGGATGCCCCGGTTTATATCTTCTTTTGCAGCCGTTTTCTTCCGTGCAATGGGATTCTCTTTTTCCTTTTCTGCTTCTTCCGCCAGTTCTTCATCGCTTTTGCGTACGATGGCACTGAAAAGGGTGTCACGATATACTGTTTTCAGCTCCCAGTATTGTTTGGGAGTGAAATTCTCTATTTCCTGCTGACGCTTCACTATGAGGGCAAGTGTAGGAGTTTGTACCCGTCCGATAGAGAGCACCTGTCTGTTTTGTCCGTACTTCAGTGTATAAAGGCGTGTTGCATTCATACCTAAAGTCCAGTCACCGATAGCCCGGCTCAGTCCGGCTTCATAAAGCGGTTGAAACTCTGACTGGTCTTTCAGATTGGCAAATCCTTCACGGATGGCTTCTTCCGTGAGCGATGAAATCCAGAGACGTTTGACCGGACATTTAGCTCCGGCTTTCTGCATGACCCATCGTTGGATAAGTTCACCCTCCTGTCCGGCATCACCGCAGTTGATAATCATGTCGGCTTGTTGCATCAGTCCTTCAATGATGTGGAATTGCTTTTCAATACCTCCGTCATTGATGAGTTTGATGCCAAAGCGTGGCGGAATCATCGGCAAACCTCCCAATGACCATGATTTCCACGAAGGGGTATATTCATGAGGTTCCTTCAGGGTGCAGAGATGCCCGAAGGTCCAGGTTACTTGATACCCATTCCCCTCAATATATCCTTCTTTTCGGTTTTTTGCGCCGAGAACTTCGGCGATGTCACGTGCCACACTGGGCTTTTCGGCGATGCAGACTATCATAGTTAAAAGTAGAACTCTTGTTTTCGGCAAAGGTAGCGTTTTTTGCGGTGATTTCTTTATTGGAAAGCATAAATTCACTTATCATGTCTGTAGCTTGTCTTAATAGATTGATTTGTATTGCATATGTAGGGCTTATTTTAAAACTTGTAGTTAAATTTGTTGAATGAATCATCAGATTACCTTAAAAACGAACTGACATTTTTGTCGGTTTCGATAAGACTATGTATTTTGGCAAAGAATTTGTATAAGGTTTCATAAATAAGGAAAAACTATGTTTATTTGGATTGTATTTATTGGCATTGCCATTATCAGTTATATGGTGCAAGCCAGTTTGAAGAGTAAGTTTGAAAAGTATTCGCAACTGCCTTTGACCAATGGAATGACCGGGCGTGAAGTGGCGGAAAAGATGCTTCGTGACAACGGAATTTATGATGTACGCGTAACCAGTACGCCGGGTATGCTGACCGACCATTATAACCCGACGAACAAGACGGTGAACCTGAGCGAAGATGTGTATGGTACATGCAGTGTGGCAGCGGCAGCCGTAGCGGCGCATGAGTGCGGACACGCCGTGCAGCATGCACGTGCATACGCTCCGTTGCAGATGCGTTCGGCGCTGGTTCCGGTGGTACAGTTTGCTTCATCTACCGTGTCGTGGATTCTGTTGGGAGGAATTATTCTTTCACAGAGTTTTCCGCAACTGTTGTTTATCGGAATCTGTCTGTTTGCTATGACCACCTTGTTCAGTTTTATCACGCTGCCGGTAGAAATCGATGCGAGCCGTCGTGCACTGGTCTGGTTAAGCGGAGCGGGTATCACGAATGCGTTCAATCATAAGCAGGCTGCCGATGCCTTGAAGTCGGCTGCTTATACGTATGTGGTTGCAGCGCTGAGCTCGCTGGCTACGTTGGTTTATTACATCATGATTTATATGAACCGCCGGGAGTGATACTTCGGGTGGGGCTCTTCTTCTGGGCAGAAGAACCTATTTTAGTTATTGATTAATCATGAAAGTATTTCTTATGTTCTTCTGTCTAATCCCAAGTTTTCTGTATCTTTGTGCAAAAAATTAAAGATTAAATCATTATGGCTACAAAACCTTGCATACCTAAGGGAACGAGAGACTTTTCGCCCGTGGAAATGGCGAAGCGTAATTATATATTCAACACCATTCGTGAGGTGTTTCATCTGTATGGATTTCAGCAAATAGAAACTCCTTCGATGGAAACACTATCTACGCTGATGGGTAAATACGGGGAAGAAGGCGACAAACTGTTGTTTAAAATTCAGAACTCTGGCGACTATTTTTCCGGGCTGACCGATGAAGAATTGCTGAGTCGCAATGCTGCGAAACTGGCTTGCAAGTTCTGCGAAAAGGGATTGCGCTATGACCTTACCGTACCTTTTGCCCGCTATGTGGTGATGCACCGTGATGAGATTACTTTCCCGTTCAAGCGTTTCCAGATTCAGCCTGTATGGCGTGCCGACCGTCCGCAGAAAGGACGTTACCGCGAATTTTATCAGTGCGATGCCGACGTCGTGGGAAGCAACTCGCTGCTGAATGAGGTGGAACTGGTGCAGATGATTGACGCTGTGTTCGGAAAGTTCGGTATCCGTGTTTCTATCAAGGTAAACAACCGTAAGATTCTGACCGGTATTGCTGAAATCATCGGCGAGGCGGATAAGATTGTGGACATTACCGTGGCTATCGACAAGCTCGATAAAATTGGACTGGATAACGTGAATGCTGAACTGGCTTCGAAAGGTATTCCGCAGGAAGCAATCGACAAGTTGCAGCCGATTATCCTGCTGAACGGTTCAAATGAAGAAAAGCTGGCTACCTTGAAGCAAGTGCTGGCGGCAAGCGAAACCGGACTGAAAGGAGTGGAAGAGTGCGAGTTTATCCTGAAAGCCGTAGCCGGATTGGGCGTGAAGTCGGAAGTGGAACTCGATTTGACCTTGGCGCGCGGATTGAACTACTATACCGGAGCAATCTTCGAGGTGAAGGCGCTCGACGTACAGATTGGAAGTATCAGCGGTGGCGGACGTTATGACAACCTGACCGGCGTATTCGGTATGGACGGCATGTCGGGTGTAGGCATTTCGTTCGGTGCAGACCGTATCTATGACGTGCTGAACCAGCTCGACCTGTATCCGAAAGAAGCTGTAAACGGAACGCAGCTGCTGTTCGTCAACTTCGGCGAAGCAGAAGCAGCATACGTACTTCCCGTTTTGCACACGGTGCGTGAGGCGGGTATCCGTGCTGAGATTTATCCCGACAGTGCAAAAATGAAGAAACAGATGAGTTATGCCAATGCCAAGGCGATTCCGTTTGTAGCGATTGTCGGTGAAAACGAGATGAACGAAGGCAAGGTCATGCTGAAGAATATGACTACCGGCGAGCAGGCGTTGGTTACTCCCGACGAACTGGTTGCTGCGGTGAAGGCTTGATAAAGTCTACATAAAATAACGAGGCGTTTCACTTAAAACGTCGAGGCGAATTTTTAAAACGCTTTGACATGTCGGGTGAAACGCCTTGTCGTTTTTATTCCTATATTGAAATGCGATTATTCTTCTTGCTGTTTATTTTCTTGGCATTGCATATCAGGGCGATACGAAACAGAGTCAATATTGTGATTTACTCTGTTTCACGCAGACTGCTGTTGTTGCGTTCCGGATTCATAACCGCTTCATGTTCTTCGCTCTTGTCTAATAATCGCGGGGAGATTTTCTTTTTGGGAGTAATACCCAGTCCTTTCAGCATTTCCGCCTGGCGGATGACATTGCCTTTTCCTCCCGAAAGCTGTCCGAGTGCGTTTTCGTAAGCGGTTGAGGCATTACGGAGCGTGTCTCCTATTTTCTCGAAGGTTTCGGTAAAGCTGACGAGTTTTTCATAAAGAGCCGTACCGCGTTTCACGATTTCTTGTATGTTTTTCTCTTGATACTCGCGCTTCCATAGGTCGAGAGCCAAGCGCAGGGCGGCAATGAGATTCGTCGGACTCATCAGTACCACCTTTTTCTGGTAGGCATAGTTCCACAAGTGCGGGTCGGTTTGGAGCGCAAGGACGTAGGCAGGCTCGTTGGGAATGAACATCATGACAAAGTCCAGCGACGAGATGTTATACTTTGAATAATCTTTTTGGCTCAGTTCGTCGATGTGCGCCTTAATGGAGGCAAGGTGTGCCTTCAAGTATTGTTCCTGTTCGGGCTTTTCTCCGGAAGCCACGTAATTGGCATAGGCTGTGAGCGATACCTTCGAGTCGATAATCACCTGCCGGTTGTCGGGATAGACCACAAGCACGTCGGGCTGCAGGCGTTTTCCCTGCTCATTACGGATTACTTCTCCTTGCTCATCAGTCAGGAATTCCTGTCGGAAATACTCTTCTCCTTCGCGCAGCCCGGAGTTCTGAAGAATGGATTCTAAAATCATTTCGCCCCAGTTTCCTTGGGTCTTCGAATCTCCTTTCAAAGCGCGGGTCAGGTTGTTGGCATCGTCGCTGATTTGCTTGTTAAGCTGCATCAGCTCTTTAATGCGGTCTTCCAGTGAGAAGCGTTGTTTCGATTCCTTGTCGTACACATCCGACACTTGCTGCTTGAATTCTTTCAAGTTGTCGCCGAAAGGTTTCAGCAGGCTTTGTAGACTTTCGGCACTCAGCTTGTTGAAACTTTCCGTCTTTTGCTGGAATATCTTGTTGGCAATGTTTTCGAATTCCAGATTAAACTGCTTGCGGATTTCGGCTATTTCCTGTTTCTGGCTTTCCAGTTTTTCTTCCAATGCCTGCTTTTCGCTCTGAAGGGTAGCCACTTTCTGACGTGCCTCTATGAGCAGACGGTTGGTTTCTTCGGCCTGCCGGCGTGCGAGTTGAGTTTCTTGTTTTTGCTGGTCGAGGGTTGCGGCAGCCTGCCGTTGTTCGGTTTGTAACATTTCGGCAGCATGACCTTCCTGCAGTTGTATGCGAGTACGGAGTTCGCTTGTCTTGCGTGCGGCTGCCAGCCATCCGAGGAGCGTCCCGGCAGCGATTCCTATGAACAGATAGATTAGTTCCATGATATAAAATTGGTTTTCTTGACACAAAGTTAAGAAAAACTGTGGATTGTGTTTTCAGGCAGAAGAACAAAAGGAACATATTTTCCTGTCAAAAGCATGAATAGGATAAAAATTGCAATCTTTTGTTCTTCTGTCAAAAAAATCTGTTCTTCTGTCAAAGAAATCTGTTCTTCTGTCAAAGAAATTAATTAGAAGTAGAAGCAGAGGTAGAAGCATTGTTTCCTCCTCCAGCCTTTACATCGTCATTGTTAATGCTTCGGGAAGCCTTTTTGACCTGTGCTTTCAACTCGCCGAACCGCCAGCTGATGCTGATGCCGTAGCGGCGTGAAGGACTTTGATTTTCCGACCATGAGCGGAAGGTATCGGTAACTGTTTCATTCTTGAAAGAAAGGTATTTGTTGAACAGACTGCTGGCAAAGAGCGAGATGTTCAACCGTTTGTCTTTCAAGAAAGAACGACTGAGATTAACTCCGTAATAGTGGTATGACGAACCTTTACTCTGCAATGAAATATACGGAGTGCTTCCTCCGCCATAGAGACTGAAGCGTAAGTCCCACGGAAGCGTTTGCTGGACATTTCCGAAGAAATCGCCGGTAAATCCGTGGTTGCTTGTGCTTAATTCATGGCTTTTGAAGTCAGCATAGCTTCCTCCTGCATTGATAGAAATACGTGTTTTACTACCGGGATTCCAGTTCATCCATAGCGACAGGCGGGTACGCTGGCTTTTACCCACATTTCCGTAGGTGTTTTCCAGAATGCCGTTATTCATAAACGAGTAAGCCTCGATACCGTTGTTGATAAACATATAAGTCAGATTGGCGTTGAGGCTGAATTTAGCTGAGAAACTGCTGAATGTCAATCCTAAATTATGTGCTTTTTCTGTTTCAAGGTCTGGGTTACCGTAGCTTACAGAAGTGGGATTACTCGTATCTCGGAACGGATTTAAATACCAGATTCCGGGTCGGTTGATGCGCATATTATAATTGGCCCGCAGGGTGCTTGTCGTTCCTAACATATACGATAAGTTGACGCTGGGCACTACATCATCGAAGTTTGCATTAAAGTTGCGTTCAGGGAGATAGGCATATTCCACATCCATGAAGGTATGTTCGTAACGTACTCCTGCTTTGGCTCCGAACTTTTTCCATTTCAGCTGATAGTCGGCATAGGCAGCAAGAATGTTTTGTCCTTGCTCATATTTGCTTGAAAGGTCCTCGTTTGCCTCCATTTCCCCCTGTGCGTTTTCCCGGAAATACTTGCTGTCGCTCTTATTCTGGCGGTAGATATATTTTACTCCGGCGTCAATATAATGGACTTCGTTGATAGGGCTCACATAATCTACCTGAGCCGTGTGTTCGTTCGTCTTGGCATCGTTATCGAAATACTGGTCGGTCAGTTGGAAAGGTACGTTACTTTCATCTTCATATCGGGTTTCCGATTCGTTGTCATTGGGTGAGCCGTTAAATTTATATGAGAGTGTAAGATACTCTCCTTTTTTCTTAAATGAATGCTGATAGTCAAAATTTATTCCTACCTGACTGAACTTGTTTTTGCTGTGGTTTCGGGTAAGGTAACTGTATTGCTCTTCATAATCGCTGTTGTCCATGTGTGCAAACGAATGATTGTGGGTATTAAAATTACCTCCGAAAAGATTGGCAGAAAAGGTAACCAGGTTGAGCGTGTCTATTTCGTAACTTCCTTCGATATTTCCAAACTGAAAGTTCCCTTTACTGTCAGAGAGTCCCTGCTGGCTGAGGTGGCGGAAATCAGTCGAGGTAAAATCCTCTCGTCCGGAGCTATGCTTTCCTTTGGGCATATTTTGGTGATTGTATGAATAATTTCCGGAGAGAGTCAGTTTTCCCACCTGCACGGTTCCATAGGCATATCCGCTTACGCCCATGTTTGAAGCATTGGCTCCCAATGTAACATTATATCCTTGCATCCGGGTATCGGTGGTAATGATGTTTAAGATACCGCCGATACCTTCTGCATCGTATTTTGCTCCGGGTTCGGTAATGACTTCGATTGACTTGACAGAGTTGGCAGGCAGACTACGAAGCACCTCCTTCGGGTTATTGCTCATCAGTGTGTTCGGTTTTCCGTTGACGTGCACCTTGAAGTTGCTCGACCCGTTCACTTGAATATTGTCTTCGCCATCTACGGTAACCAAAGGAACTTTACGTAACATTTCCAGTGTGGTGTTGGTTTTTGAATCAGGGTCGTCTTCAATGCTGTAAGCTATCTTGTCTATTTCTGCCTTGACGAGCGGTTTTTGTGCCACGACCTCCACACCTTTCAACATTTCAGTGGCTTCGGCAGTATAGAGCGTACCTAAGTCGGCTACTTTCTGGTTTCCGTCTAACGTAAATTCCCGGGTAACGGTCTGTTTTCCTACCGAACTGAGTTGGATAAGGTAATGACCAGCTTCCGTAAGTTTCTCATTAAACTGACCCTTCTCGTCGGTCACCGCCAGTTTGACCGGATTTTCTGGTGCTTGCTTCCTGGTTATGCGGATGGTGGCATAAGGTTCACTTTCATTGAGCAGAGAGTCAATAAGAACTCCTTTTACGACATAGCTTCCTCCTTGTATTTGAGCTCTGATGGTTGTTGCTGCGAATAAACAGAGTAGCAAAGTACATAGCATTAATTTAGGATTTGTAATTTGCATGGTTGTTTGGTTATTCAGTTTTATAATAAAATGAAGGTGCTATTTATAATTTGATTTCAAAGATAGCGTATTGTTGTCAAATTGTTTTGTGTGTCCTGTTAATTAAAACTAAAAGAATAGAGTTTTTTTCTTGTTGTCTTAAGGAAAAACTGGCAGTCGGCTTATGAAACTGTCAGTTTGAACGCGTCAGTTTGTCAGTTCCTTCGTTATGGCACGGTTTTCGCTTCTTGGTTATCGTTCATTCAAGTGAACAAAACTAATAAAGATATAAACGTTAAAAATATAAGAACTATGAACATTAAACCATTAGCAGACAGAGTACTTATTCTTCCGGCTCCTGCAGAAGAAAAGACTATTGGAGGTATTATCATTCCTGATACAGCAAAAGAAAAACCATTACAGGGTGAAGTTGTAGCAGTGGGAAATGGTACAAAAGATGAAGAAATGATTCTGAAAGTGGGCGATACTGTATTGTATGGTAAGTACTCAGGTACTGAAATCGAACACGAAGGCGTGAAATATTTAATGATGCGTCAGAGCGACGTACTCGCCGTATTGGGATAAGTATTTAGTTTTTCAGTTCTTTAGCTTTTCGGCTTGTCCGATTCGAAAACATGGATTTGAAGACTTCAGGACTGGCAGACTATCCACTTCCAAACTTACTCAACATATCAACTTAAATTTAAAAATTCAAACAAATGGCAAAAGATATTCTCTTCAACATTGATGCTCGTGATCAGTTGAAAAAAGGTGTAGATGAATTGGCTAACGCCGTAAAAGTAACCCTTGGTCCGAAAGGACGTAACGTAATCATCGAAAAGAAATTCGGTGCTCCTCATATCACAAAAGACGGTGTGACCGTAGCAAAAGAAGTAGAACTGAGCGACCCCTTCCAGAATACAGGTGCACAGTTGGTTAAATCGGTTGCTTCAAAAACCGGTGACGATGCAGGTGATGGTACAACTACTGCTACTGTATTAGCTCAGTCAATCGTGGGCGTAGGTTTGAAGAACGTTACAGCTGGTGCAAACCCGATGGATTTGAAACGTGGTATTGATAAGGCTGTTGCAAAAGTAGTTGAATCAATCAAGTCACAGTCTGAAACTGTAGGCGATAACTATGACAAGATTGAACAGGTAGCTACGATTTCAGCAAATAACGATCCGGTTATCGGTAAATTGATTGCTGATGCAATGCGCAAGGTTTCAAAAGATGGTGTAATTACTATCGAAGAAGCAAAGGGTACAGATACTACTATCGGTGTGGTTGAAGGTATGCAGTTCGACCGTGGTTACTTGTCAGCTTACTTTGTAACCGATACCGAGAAGATGGAATGCGTGATGGAACATCCGTACATCTTGATTTACGATAAGAAGATTTCTAATTTGAAAGATTTCTTACCTATCTTGGAACCGGCTGTTCAGAGCGGACGTCCGTTGTTGGTGATTGCAGAGGATGTAGACAGCGAAGCTTTGACAACATTGGTTGTAAACCGTCTGCGTGGTCAGTTGAAGATTTGTGCAGTGAAAGCTCCGGGCTTCGGCGACCGTCGTAAAGCAATGTTGGAAGATATTGCTGTATTGACCGGTGGTGTGGTAATCAGCGAAGAAAAGGGCTTGAAATTGGAACAGGCTACGCTTGAAATGCTGGGTACTTGCGATAAGGTTACTGTATCTAAAGAAAATACAACTATTGTAAACGGTTCAGGTCAGAAAGAATTAATCCAAGACCGTATTAACCAAATTAAGTCAGAAATCAAGAATTCTACTTCTGACTACGATAAAGAAAAGTTGCAGGAACGTTTGGCTAAATTGTCAGGTGGTGTGGCTGTACTTTACGTAGGTGCTGCCAGCGAGGTAGAAATGAAAGAAAAGAAAGACCGTGTTGACGATGCATTGTGTGCAACTCGTGCTGCCATCGAAGAAGGTATCGTTCCGGGCGGTGGTGTAACTTACATCCGTGCCATTGATGCACTGGAAGGCATGAAGGGTGATAATGCCGATGAAACAACTGGTATTGAAATCATCAAGCGTGCCATTGAAGAACCGCTTCGTCAGATTGTTGCCAATGCAGGTAAAGAAGGTGCCGTAGTAGTACAGAAAGTGCGTGAAGGAGAAGGCGACTTCGGTTACAATGCTCGTACTGATGTTTACGAACATTTGCATGCAGCTGGTGTAGTTGACCCGGCTAAAGTTACCCGTGTAGCTTTGGAAAATGCAGCATCAATTGCTGGAATGTTCTTGACTACTGAATGTGTAATCGTAGAAAAGAAAGAAGACAAACCTGAAATGCCGATGGCTGCTCCCGGCATGGGAGGCATGGGTGGTATGATGTAATCTTCCCCTCTTTTAAATATATAAAAAAATCCCGACAAGGTCTTGTGCCTTGCCGGGATTTTTTTATTCATACTCTTGCGTGAATACATCATCTGCTATCCTGTCCCAGTACATGATTGTTGATGATATTATTGTTTTTATTCCAGTTTGTTACAGCCCCATTCTGTTTGAAATTCATCTTCAATGATTTGAGGAATTCGAAAATTTGCGTACCTTTAAAAGGAATTTAAAAGCTATTTAAATGATGACTAAAGAAGAACTGATGCGTAAGGCTATTGAATTGTCTTTACGTAATGTAGCTGAAGGAGGAGGACCTTTTGGTGCGGTGATTGCCCGTAATGGAGAGATAGTAGCTACAGGAGTAAACCGGGTAACTTCCAATTGTGACCCGACCGCCCATGCCGAAGTGAGTGCCATCCGTGCTGCAGCGAAAGTATTGGGTACATTCGATTTAAGCGGTTGTGAAATCTATACTTCGTGTGAACCTTGTCCCATGTGCTTGGGAGCTATTTACTGGGCACATCTGGACCGCATGTATTATGGAAATAACCAACACGATGCGGCAAAGATTGGTTTCGACGATGCTTTCATTTATCGTGAACTGGAGCTTCCCATCGCAGATCGACGGTTAAAAGCAGAAGAATTGTTGCCGGAGGAAGCGATACAGGCTTTCCGGGCTTGGGAAGAAAAAGCTGATAAAGTGAAATATTAATGGCAGGAGCCGAAAACGAGAAATGCCGTTGTGATTCTCATCGCAACGGCATTTTTATATTACATTTTCTTTGCTTTCAATAGTTAAGTATGGCTTTTTTGTGAGCCATACGGTTTCATACTTATCTGGTTAAGTTAGTCCAGACGTGATTGCGGCTTGTCAATTCAAAGCCTTCTTTCAAAATGTTTTTAATCTTTTTCATGTTAATGTTATCCTTTTACCTTATGTTTTACAACACAAAAATACTGCTTTTTCATGGAACTTGTACTTTAAAACAAGGAAAAAGGCGATAACGTTATCATTATTTGACTTAAATCAATTTATCAAGGCTGGAAAGGTGAATGACAAAAACAGGCAGCTACATTATTCTTCTTTTTGGTAATATTTTACCCAGTCCACCCACATTTCTACCGGATAGTCTTCAGCGTCTATTCCTCCTACCCAGGCACCGCCGATTTGCATATCAATTAACAAATAGTAAGGGCGGTAGAAAGGATATTGCTCAGCACCGAGTTCTTCCATACGAGGATAAGTGAACGTATGGCTTCCGTTGACTGCAAATACCAGACTGTCCGGATAGATATCTACTGAATAGATATTATAGTCGGATGGATTGATGGGGTGAGTGCCGAAATGAGGTGGAATGGTATCGTTGCCGTTTTTTTGTATCGTATATGAGGAATGTACGGTTTGGTAAGCGATGCTGTCATAGTTGAGCCGTTCCATAATGTCGATTTCTCCGCCTTGCGGCCATTTCATGTTTTCGGGGAGCATCCATATAGCAGGCCATGTGCCGCGGGCTGCTTGTAGTTTAGCTCGGATTTCCATTCGTCCTCCGGTGACCGCCAGTTTACCTTTAGTATAAACTCCGCCGGTAAGATATCGGGCTGTATCGCTTTTCTGGCTGTGGTTTACGATTCCTCTTAGTATAAGGTTACCTTCGCGCAGGGCATAGCAGGAGTCGAAGTCGGACATGAAGTTGTTCCAGTCGGATGTGCCGCGGGGAATCTTACTCCAATAGGTCGTATCGATGGTTTCATAGTTGAAATCATCGCTCCATACTAATTTCCATTCATTGTTTTTGGGGGTGCACGATGTGAGTACGCACAATAAGATTGTGCTGAGAAGATGTGATTTTTTCATATGTATTATGTTTAAGTTATTAAGTTTACTTTGGGCTCTTGAGTTGACAAGATTTTAGATGGTATGCCTCTGTTTCGAGGCATTTAAGTCTTATCAACTCATCATCTGGTTTCTTGTCAACTGAAGCCTTTGTTTAATCAAACAGACGTTTGAATTCGCTTTCGAAATTAGGAGTAAACAGTTCTTTGCCTAAGTTGGAACGGATTTCCTCTAAGGTCCAAAACCGGCCTCCGTTTAGTTCTTCGCTGGGGATGATGGTACCATCGAATACCGTTTTATGAGCAAAGACCAGTTCTTTCTCACGTGCAGACTCAAAGACATAATGAGTAAGAAGGGTAGCATTAAAATCTTCGATACCTAATTCTTCGCGTGCTTCACGTTTCAGGGCTATTTCTACACTTTCGCCTAAATCAATATGTCCGCCCACTGCGGTATCCCATTTACCCGGCTGAATGTCTTTCCAGTCGGGTCGCTGTTGCAGATACAGTTCACCTTGACTGTTAAATACATGCAGGTGGACTACAGGGTGTAGCAGCTTGCTGCCGTTATGGCATTCTCCGCGGGTAGCAGCCCCCGTAATGTTTCCCTCTTCATCTACAAGAGGAAAAAGCTCTTCGTTATTATCTTTCATTGATATTTTACTTTTTACATGGAAAGGAAAAAGAAAACTCCCGTTCCTATCATCAGACATCCGATGGCTGCGTAAAACAGGCGTGCCTGTCTGCGCCCCACGTTTTGGACAATGAAACGGGAATTCTGAGCTGTAAATAACCAGTTCCAGTTGAATATGGATGCCAGTACGCATAATAGCCCTACCAGCACGAATACAGCTTGTATGAAATAATGTATTTCCATTTGCCGGCGGTTAAGCTTCAGCGTCGAATCGTACACTTCGGGTACCGTCTTCAGCTTCTTCGATATATACATTCACTGCATTTCCAGGAAGCAGTTCCTCGATTAATTCAGGCCATTCGATGAAGCACAAAGCTCCGCTGTAAAAATAATCTTCATAGCCCATATCATAAACCTCTTCCAGTTTTTTAATCCGGTAAAAATCGAAGTGATAAATCAGCTCACCAGCTTCTTCCGAACGGTATTCATTTACGATGGCAAAAGTAGGTGAGTTAATAACATCCGTTACGCCCAGTTCTTCGCAGACCGCTTTAATAAAAGTTGTTTTTCCCGCTCCCATTTTTCCGTAGAAAGCAAAAACAGTATTGTCTCCCATGGCAGCAATAAACTGGCGTGCTGTTTCGTGGATATTTTCAAGTGAAGTAATTTTTAATTCCATAATGATACGATATACTTGTTGTTCAATCACAAAAGTATAATAAAAAAACGAATCTCCTGTAATCGATTTTGTTTTTTTCAGTATCGGAGAAAGGTGCTGTGTATCCTTTATATGGTAAATCCTCATGGAGTGACGAAGAAAATAGAATGGAGAAAAATGGGTTGAGTCCAGACGGTTTGTTTTTATTCCGTTTGCGTTCCCTTATATTTTATGTAACTTTGCCGCATCATGATTGACCAATCCACCATAGACCGTATATTGGATGCCGCACAGATTGTAGATGTGGTATCCGAGTTTGTTACGTTGCGCAAGCGTGGGGTAAACTATATAGGGCTTTGTCCGTTTCATAACGAAAAAACCCCTTCGTTTAGTGTATCTCCTTCGAAGGGTGTATGCAAATGTTTTAGTTGCGGTAAAGGCGGAAATGTGGTTCACTTCATTATGGAGCACGAACAGCTCTCATATTATGAAGCATTGAAGTGGCTCGCCAAGAAGTATAACATTGAAATCAAGGAACGCGAGCTGACCGATGCCGAAAAGCAGGCACAGAGTTTGCGTGAAAGCCTTTTTGTGGTCAATCAGTTTGCTTCCGAATATTTTCAGGACATCCTTTATAATCATATCGACGGACAGCGGATCGGGATGACCTATCTGCGCAGCCGTGGTTTCCGGGATGATATTATCCGTAAGTTTCAGTTGGGATACAGCACCGATGCTCCCGACGGGCTGGCGCGTGCTGCCGCTCAGAAAGGTTTCCGCGAAGAGTTTCTAGAGAAAACCGGCTTATGCTATAAGAAAGACAACGGAACCCTGCATGACCGTTTTTGGGGACGCGTCATTTTTCCGGTTCATACCTTGTCGGGAAAAGTGGTTGCCTTTGGCGGACGTGTGTTGAGTTCGGCTACCAAGAACGTACAGATGAAGTACGTCAATTCTCCGGAGTCGGAAATCTATCATAAGAGCCGTGAACTTTACGGCATGTATTTTGCCAAGCAAGCCATTGTACGTCAAGACTGCTGTTTCCTGGTAGAAGGTTATACCGATGTTATCTCCATGCATCAGAGTGGGATAGAAAATGTAGTATCCTCATCGGGTACGGCACTGACTTCCGATCAGATTCGTTTGATTCATCGTTTTACGAATAACATTACCCTGCTTTACGATGGCGACGGAGCGGGTATCAAAGCCAGTCTCCGCGGTATTGATATGTTGCTTGAAGAGGGCATGAATATCAAAGTCTGTCTGCTGCCCGATGGAGATGACCCCGACAGTTTTGCCCGTAAGCATAACGCTACCGATTATCAGGCCTATATCAATGCACATGAGGTAGATTTCATCCGCTTCAAGACCAACTTGTTGCTTGAGGAGGCTGGCCGTGACCCGATTAAGCGTGCGGAACTGATTTCAAGTATCGTGAGAAGCATCTCTGTAATTCCCGATGCCATCGTTCGCTCTGTCTATATCCGTGAATGCAGTCAGTTGCTTCAGATGGAAGAAAAAATCTTGGTGGAAGCTACCGCCAAACTGATAGGGCAGGCGCGTGAAACCAAATTCAAGGAAGAGCAACGCCGGCGTGAGCGTGAGCAGCGACGTTTGGCAGTCGGAAATGCAGCACCGCCTGCACCTGCTGCCCAGGGAGCAGATCCGGCTTTTCCTGCTGAACCATATCCTTCTTTTCCTATGCCTGAAGCAGGACTTCCTTCTGCCCCTCCGCTTCCTCCGGAAGTACCCGAAGCACTTTCTGCCGAAGAAGCCTCTCGTCTGCCAAGCGAGGTGCCTCCCATGGAAACAGTCGATATTCCCGATGCCTACAGTTCGTTTATCCCCTTGACTGGAAATGAACAGACCATTTTCTATGCCAAAGAAGAAGAACTGATTAGGGTACTGATTCGTTATGGTGAAAAGGTGATGTGTGACGTAGAAGATGAAGAAGGAAATTTGCGTTCTCTCACGGTTATAGAGTGTATTTCTTTTAGTCTGAAGGAAGATGAACTCCAGTTTCACGATGCGATTCACCGGCGTATTTTAAAGGAAGCCGAGGAGCATCTTCATGATGCACACTTTACGGCTGAGCGTTATTTTATGACTCATCCCGCCCCCCAGGTCAGCAAACTGGCTGTAGATATGGTGAGTGAACGTTATCAGTTGAGCAAGTATCATTCGAAGGCACAGAAAATAGTAACCGATGATGAACGCCTGCATGAGCTGGTTCCTCGGTTACTGCTCGACTTCAAAATGTCGATTGTGGAAGAAGAAATGAAGCATACCCTGCAAGCTTTGAATAATCCGAGCATCGCAAACGATACGCAGCGTTGCATGGAGATTATGCAGCGGTATAAAGATTTGCATCAGATGCAGAGCCTGATGGCACAGAAAGCAGGAGAGAGGGTAGTGCTGAAAGTGTAATGATTTGAAATCGTCAATAAGCTTCTATTTAACAAGTTGTCTAATATGTAGACGAAATAAAAAAACGTCAAGGTGTTTTCATGCGAACGCCTTGACGTTTACCTTCAAATACCGAAGTGTTTTATCTCGGATTAGTCTTTTGCTTTTTGTGAAATCAGTAATTGTATTGTAGTTTCAGTAAGTTAGCGGTCTGCCCGTATCAGATTCATAAACTCTTCACGCGTTTTGGCTTGATTAAAAGCTCCGGTAAAGTCGGAAGTGGTGGTGACAGAGTTCTGTTTTTCTACTCCCCGCATCTGCATACACATGTGTTTTGCCTCAATAACCACCATTACACCTAAGGGGTTTAAGGTTTCTTGGATACATTCCTTGATTTGCAGTGTCATTCGCTCCTGAACCTGCAGGCGGTGTGAGAAAATGTCAACTACACGGGCAATCTTGCTCAGTCCGGTAATGTATCCGTTAGGAATATAAGCTACGTGCGCTTTGCCGTAGAAAGGCAGCATGTGATGTTCACACATAGAGAAGAAATCAATATCCTTCACGATAACCATCTGATTGTAAGGTTCTTTGAACTTGGCAGCATTCAGCACGGCTTTGGGGTCCATTTCATAACCTCTAGTCAAGGTAAGCATGGCCTTGGCTACCCGTTCGGGAGTTTTCAACAGTCCCTCTCGTTCAGGGTCTTCCCCCAAAATAGAGAGAATCTCTTTATAGTGGCCCATCAGTTTGTTGATTTTCTCTTCACTCCACTCCATATGGTTTAATTCAGTCATCATGTCTTAGTCTAAAGGAATATTAATTTGTTCACGTACGATTGATACTTCTTTAAAAGTCCCACTGGCTTTTAGTTGACGCATAGCAACATGCGCTTCTTCTATACTCTTGAAATCGCCCACGCGGCAAAGCCAGCGAGGAGGCTGGAAATACGTATAGACCGGCATGTCAGGAAATTCTTTTTTCACTTTTTCTGCCACTGCATTGGCATCATTACGTGCCTGCCGTGAGTTGTTTCCGGCATATACCTGTACCCGGAATCCGCGTGATTTTAGTGTTCGCTGAGATTCAGGAGTTGTAGCGCGTATATAGCGTTTGCCTATCAATGAGGAAATTTGAGCATCTTGGTGAATGGTAACGCGTCCCTCACCAGCACGTTGGGTTTTCAGACTTTCTATGATGGTCTGTTGTGCATTAGCCAGCTGGGCAGTGAATAGCAGAGCAAGAGTTAAAAGCAATTTCATTATGACCGGTTTTTATTGAGATGTAAGAAAACAAGAACGAAGCAAGTCTGCCTCTGTAATAAGTTAACGCAGAGCGGCAGAAACCCCTGAAGGGGACTGTTTCTGCGCGCTGCGTTAATTGATACATTAACAGAAGTTATTCTGACTTCGTTTTTGCGTCAAGTTTATGCGATGATTATTTGAAAGCATCGATGATACCTTTGAAGTCTGCAACTTTCAAAGCAGCACCACCAATCAAACCACCGTCAACATCAGGGTTAGCAAACAATTCTTTTGCATTTGAAGGCTTGCAGCTACCACCGTAAAGGATAGAAGTGTTTTCAGCAACTTCATTGCCGTATTTAGCAGCAACCAAAGAACGGATGTGAGCGTGGATTTCCTGAGCCTGAGCCGGAGTAGCAGTCTTTCCTGTACCGATAGCCCAAACCGGTTCGTAAGCCAAGATTACTTTACCGAAATCTTCAGCTGACAATGAGAATACAGAAGCCAACTGTGCTTCTACTACTTCATTCTGCTTGTTAGCTTCACGTTCTTCCAAAACTTCACCGATACAGAAGATAGGTTTCAAGTTGTTAGCCAAAGCCAATTTAACTTTTTCTTCCAGGATTTCTACTGTTTCGTGGTAGTAAGCACGACGTTCTGAGTGACCCAAGATAACATATTCTGCACCAGTTGAAGCAACCATTTCTGCAGAAACTTCACCTGTGTAAGCTCCAGAAACCTTGTCTGCGCAGTTTTCTGCACCTACACCGATTACTGCTTTGTCAACAATCGGAGTAACAGAAGCCAAGTGGATGAATGGAGTACAGATGATTACGTCGCAGTTAGGTTTGTCTGCTGCCAATGCTTCGTTTAATTCTTTTGCCAAAGCAATACCTTCTTGCAGGTTTTTGTTCATTTTCCAGTTACCTGCTACAATGTTTTTTCTCATTTTGCTTAATTTTTTAAAGGGTTAAGTATATGTTTTGTTTAAGTTTCTAAGCATAACTGTGATTATGCACTTTTGCTTTCTTGTTTCTCTTTTTTCTTTTGCTGTCGGCTTCTTACTTTAAGCCAAATCAAATCGCTGAATGTTAATACTAATAGCGGTGCGATGAACCAGATGAAAACCTCCAGTAGCTTGTGCATGGTTGATTTTTGATTGAGCTGGCTAAGCGTCAGCTGGTCAAGCGGTGCATTCAGCTGGTATTCGTCCGGTAAGTTCGATACGCTCCATTTGTTTAATACGACTCCCTTCCGTAACAGCATCAGTCCAGGATTAGAGCGTATCATGGTTTTCAGTGTGATTTCATCTGCAATGGCAAAGGGGTATTCGGCACCCGTATTTTCCTGCCATGTGGCAATGTCCTGCTCGTTGGATGCAGTCAGACAATAGAAACTGTATCCGTTTTCTACGCTGTAATCATACACTTCATTTATCAGATCCATTCCGCTGTCATCAGCCTGATGCAGCCATGGGGCGATAAGTAGAAATGTATAGTTGTTATTGTGTAATATACTGTCGGTTAGATAACTACCATCATCTTGAGCGGTAATATCAAAGTTCTGTATGATTGGTTCATATCCCTTTTCCTTGACCACTGTTTTTGAGTCAACAAACTTCCATGTAGTATCATTGGGAAGATGGTCAATCGTAAAGTCTCTTTTTTCTTCCCCTTTCTGATACGTAAAGATGGTTTCATACGAAGTAAGTTTGACCCCTTCGGGTATCTCCATGCCTTTACGTATGTCTGCCCCAAGATGATAAGGACGGAAGTCGAAAACCGGCAGGTAACGGAGACAGAACAGCGAAAAGAATATGATGAACAAGGTGCTGTATAATGAGATAATCCAATCTACTTTTCCGGTGACCAGCTTAAACTGATGTTTACTCCATTTAAACACCGAAATGGCAGCAATTAGCAAACCGATGTTCTTAAAGAAAGTTTCCCAGTTAGTTAAAAGAACCGCATCACCGAAACATCCGCAGTCTGAAATCGGATTGTCAATCGCAAGCCAGAGGGTAAGCGGCGTCATCAGAGAAAGCAATATAAGTGTGGCGAAGGGAGCAAATCGACGTCGGATGCCGAAGAACAGATAAATTCCAAGGAGGAATTCGATAATTCCAATACCCAAAGCCAACGCATAGACAAACAGTCCCGAATTCAAGCTGAACAATCCCCATGCTTCAAAATAATCCTGTATTTTATAAACAGTTCCCAGCGGGTCGTTTGCTTTGATAAATCCGGAAAACAGGAAAGTCCCTGCCAGAAGAAAGCGGCAGAGGTTGGTCCAAATAACGATTGCTTTATGTAAATGTTTATTCTCCAAACTCTAATTTGATCAGTCCGAAAACGGAATAATTAATCATGTCCATGTAATTTGCATCAATACCTTCCGAAACCAATGTTTCTCCGCTGAGCGATTCAATCTGTTTGGTGCGGTAGATTTTCATCAGAATCAAATCGGTGTATGATGTGGTACGCATGCTTCTCCATGCTTCGTCGTAGTCATGGTTTTTCCGTAGCATCAACTCTAGTGCCTGTTTGGCGTACTTGTCATAATACTCCAAAGCTTGCGTTTCAGTTAAATCATCGGTTTCTGCATAGCCTAATTCCAGCTGTATCAGTCCGATGATACCATAATTTACAATTGCAATCCATTCTCCGCGAATGCCTTCATTGATTAAGGCTACACCTTTTACTTCGATGCTTCTGATACGGTTTGCTTTGATGAATATCTGGTCGGTTACCGAAGAGGGACGCATGATGCGCCATGCTGCTCCGTAATCGTGTAGTTTTTTTGCAAATAAGTCACGGCAAATTGCCATAACCTGTTCAAATTGTGCTTTGGTATCTTTCATGCTTTTATACTCATATATCGTTGGGCAAAGGTACTGATTTTTCAGAGAAAAGCCCAATTATATAAAATGAATTTAGGCACAGTCTTCACGCTTTTCACAGGCAATAGGATGATTCTATTAGGAAAACTGTGCTTTCGTGAGGACTGTGCCTATATGATTTGCAAACTTGCTTTCGTTTAAATCAAGAGCATTTAAGAATTTGTCCGATGCGTAAGGTGGTGGAACGCTTGATGCCGTTTAACTGACATAAGCGGTCTATCGATACATGATACTGGCGTGAGATGCGTCCCAATGTATCTCCTTTACGGATTTTATGATAGCGGATAGCTGATTTTTCTGCTTCTTGTGCTCCAGACTTTCCGGATTTTACTGCCGCCAAGGCACGTGTACGCTGATAAGCATATCGGTTGGCGCCTCGAACAAACAGATAGCTGTCGGCTACGATGTCTTGGTTAGGAAAGTCGAACATGAATTCAGGGTTGATCACTTCTCCCAAAAAGCGTGTTTCAAAATGCAGATGTGAACCGGTAGATCGTCCGGTATTACCTCCTAATCCGATGGGGTCGCCGGCTTTTACATATTCATCTTCTTTTACGATTTGCTTGGAAAGATGACCATAAATAGTTTCCAGTCCGTTGTCATGGCGGATTACCACATACTTACCATAGCCGCGGCGTTCGTATTTTACCATACGTATACGTCCGTCGAAAGCTGCGCGGATGGTATCTCCGATATATACCTTGATGTCTAAGCCATTGTGCATGCGGCGCCATCTCGGACCACACTTAGAGGTAATCTTGGTGTGTGTGGTGGGCATGCAGAATCCGGTTAAGTCAATTCGGAAACTATCGGGGATTTGTACGGTGTTTCCGTATGCATGTACACGGTCATTATTCCAGTTAGGGTAAAGGCTGTATGCAGGATAAACAGCTTGTTCGGCTTTTATTTGTCGTACCAATGCTAAAGAATCGACTGCTTTAAGTTTTCGGTCAATCGGAGCTTGACGTGCCAATAAGTCTTGCCCTGAGACATGGGTACTGACTAATGCCAATGCGGCTACTGCTACTGTTTTAATACACTTTAAAATCATTCTATTCTAACTTATTTTCAAGAAACCGAGGAGGGTTTCATCTGTTCAAATTTGGATACATCCTATAGTAGGATATTAAGGTCTTGCAAAAAATCGTCCCAAAGATAATTTTTTTTTGTCAGAATAGAATGGCTGCTTAACTATTTTTATATGAAAAAGAAGTGATTGGCTTATTATTTATTTGGAGGATGAATCAGTCGGCTTGTCGCTGCTCTGGCTTGGCATTAATAATCCGGTATGGGAAAGTTTGTTTTCAGAAGGAACAAATTTCCCGTTTATCCATTCATAAGTCAATGGGTTGTTACGTAGAAAGGGGGTTAGTTTTTGGGCTGTTTCCTTGTCCAAATATTGAGGTGTGGTATAGGTAAAAGAAAGCTCAGTATTGTTTTCAGATAATTTTGCCTGAAGTAAATACATATCGGCTGCTGCTTGTAGGTTTTTTAGCGAATCAGCTTGGCTGCTGTTTTGGGCAGGTTTGTAAAACATCTTCTCTTCTGGCAGTTGAAGAAAAGTTGTATGAGAGAGTTTTTTCCATGAAGTATCATAAAAGGAAATCTGACTGTCGGCAACCGGAGCCATATACGTATTGACTATACAAATGATTTTAGTGGAGTCGTTTACAGGTAAAAGCTTCATTTCAGTGATGCTGGCAGAGCTGGTTTGTAAAAGTAAGTAATCGGAGGTAAGTTTTTTCATTTCCGAAGTATTCCCGAAACGGTTTCGGACTTCTGCCTTCATGTTGCTGTCTAAAAAGTCGCCGAAATCTTCCCGGTTTACTTTAGTAAGAAGGGGAGATAGAGAATCGGGGATGGCAATGAACAAGGATTTTAAGTCTTGTGCATAGCTGTTGAATGTGGATAACAGAAAAATGATGAATAAAATATGTTTCATAAGCTTGTTCTAAAATGAGGAAATATTAAAGTGCGCCAAAGATATAATCTTTTTAGGGAATCGGTTGGTTTTTCAGAAGAAAAATTACCGTATGCGTTTCAGGTAGTCGGTAGGGCTTTCTCCAAAGAATTCCTTAAAGCAACGTGTAAAATAAGAAGGAGATGAAAATCCCACTTCGTAAGTCACTTCGGCGATACTTTTTTCGGTAGCAGCTAAAAGCGAAGCTGCTTTTTTTAAGCGGGCTATCCGCAAGAGTTCATTGGGGGCATATCCGGTAAGTGCTTTTGTTTTGCGGTACAATTGCACTCGACTGAACCCGAGCGCAGCTCCTAAATCCTCCACATTGGTATCAGGGTTGCTTAATCGTTCTTCTATTTCTTTGCGCAGCTTGTCTACAAATCCTTTATCGGCCTCGTTGAGCTGAGGCTTCGAGGTCATTCCGGTTTGATCTGTGAAGAAATTTTGCAGTCTCAAGTGATTTTCTATCAGATTCTGTAGTCTTGCCTTCAGTATTTTTCCATTAAACGGTTTGGTCAGGTAAGAATCTGCTCCACACTCATATCCTTTGATTTTTTGCTCATCCATGGTATATGCTGTGAGCATGATAACCGGTATGTGTGAAGTCTGCATTTCTGTTTTTAGTTTGCGGCAACATTCCATTCCGTCCATGACAGGCATCATGACATCGCAGATGATGGCATCGGGCACATATTTCAGAGCAAGTTTTACCCCTTCTAATCCGTTTTCGGCTTCTACTATGTCATATTGCTGTTGCAGCAAAAAACGAATATAGTTTCTTACATCTTGGTTGTCATCAATGATTAGTACGGTAGGGAGGTTTTCATCTGTATTTTCTTCTGATTCAGAAGAGCCCATGTTTGAATCAGCATCGAGAACAGCACCTTCTTTCAGGCTTTCCGGGATGATTTTATTCGTTGCCTGTTCATTGTGGAAGTCTGGCTGTGTCATTGGAATTTCTACGATAAAAGTAGTTCCTTTATCTTTTATACTTTCCACCCGTATTTGCCCATGATGCATTTCTGTAAAAGCTTTGGCAAGTGCCAAGCCGATTCCCGAGCCGGTATGATGGATATCGATTTGGTAAAAGCGTTCGAAGATATGCTGGATATGTTCGGGCGACATACCTTTACCTGTGTCACTGACCGAAAGTTTGAGCCAAGGTGAATCTTCGCGTCGGAAGGTGGATAATATGATTTCTATCTGTCCGTTTTCGGGTGTAAACTTGAAAGCATTCGACAGTAAATTATACAAGATGCGTTCTAACTTTTCTGCATCAGCAGTCAAGACATATTCTTCTGTATGCTCAGTTACTGTAATGTTGAAATGAATATGCTTTCGATAAGACAGGCTTCGGAATGACTCAGCCCATTCACAAATAGACTGGGCGGCATTAAACTGTGAGAAGTTGATTTCAAGTTTTCCGTTTTCAAATTTACGGAAGTCTAATATCTGGTTGATAAGACGCAAGAGAATGGTTACATTTTTATGCACAACATTTAGCAATGTCTGCTCTTGTGGTGTACAATGATTGCTTTCCATTAGCTGGTTGATTGGGTCGGCAATCAGCGTAAGCGGTGTACGGAAATCATGCGACACATTAGTGAAAAATGAGAGTTTGGCGTGAGTTGCCTCTTCAAGCTGGCGTGAAAGGTCAATAAGCTGGTCGCGTTGCGTTTCTAATTGGGCTTTCTGTTTTGACAACTCTGTGTTCATTCTGTTTTTAATCCAGAAAGCCCTGACAACGAAAACCAACAGGGTTGCGGTTAAAACCAGAATAAGAATACAGGCATAGAGAAACATACGCTGGGCAGAATAGCGCATGAAATAAGCATCCAACTGTCCGTTTAGCAGTTCTATTTTATAATCAAGCTGCGAAATGTGTTCAGTCTGCATCTGCATGATGCGTGCATTCGATTTATCAACCAATGCGGTTGATAAGTTTATCTCTTTGTCATAAGGTTTCCCTTGTAAGATAGCCATAGCTGTCTGAACAACGTTATCCCCTCCGGTAGGATAGATAAAGGTTGCATCCATTTCTCCTCCGGCTACACTTTCTATTCCAAAACCTTTCCCGGCTACGGCATCGATACCTACAAATAAAATATCTTTTTCTCGTCCTTGTGCAGCTGCAGCCTGAAAGGCACCGATAGCCATCCGGTCGTTTTGGGCAAAGACTAAATCGATGTCCGTGTGGTGTGCCAGAATGGAATCGAGTAAATTTTCAGCTTTGTCTTTAAACCATCCGGCATCAGCGGAAGCTATTATTTTTATTTCGGGGGCATTTTTCAAACTTTCCATCATTCCTTTGTGGCGTTCTACAGCCGGTGTTGATCCATGCAGTCCGGTAATCTCAATAATGTTGCCTTTACCGTGTAACCGGTTGATTATATAATTCCCGACTTGTTTTCCTATTTCATAGTTATTTGCTCCCACATAAGCTGTATATTTGTTTGAACGAATTTTCCGGTCAACTAATACTACCGGAATACCGGCATCGAATGCCTGTTCTATAACAGGGGTAATGGCATCTGCTTCATTGGGAGCGACAATGAGCAAATCCACTTTCTTATGAATGAAGTATTTGATATCTTCTATCTGGTGCAGATTGTTGTCTTTAGCAGTTCGTATTTCAAGTTGGGTTCCGGGGTAAAACAAAACTTCCCGCTTGATTTCTTTGTTCATTTGTCCGCGCCATTCATCTTCACTGCATTGGGATACTCCAATAAAGAACTGATGCTCCTTATGAGTACATGAATCACATAGCAGAAGCATGATAAGACACAGAAAGGTAAGAATCCATTGATTAATTTTCATGGTATTAATTTTGTTATACGAACAAAGTTATGCGTTTTTTTTAATCCTCATAGTAAAAAAATGAAAGAGTATGTTTTTCTTTTATGAAATATCCCAATCAGTCCCCCTCTGGAGACTGATTGGGATTAAAGTATATATCAGTGCATGCTGTTATTTTGCTTTTTCTTTCAGGTAGTCGGGCAAGACAGGCATTGCTCCGTTTTGTGTGCATACATAAGCTGAGACTTCAACAGCTAATTTATGTGCTTCGTTTACCGGTTTTCCTTTCAGAATAGACGAAACAAAAGCAGCAGTAAATGAATCTCCTGCTCCAACCGTATCGGCTACCGTGACTTTAGGAGTCTCTGCAAAAGAAACATTTCCGGGAGTGAAGACATAGCTACCGTTTACTCCACAAGTAAGAATTAACATCTTCAGGTTATACTTGGCTAATAGAATCCAGCATTTATCTTGCAAGTCAATGCCCGGGTATCCGAACATGCGGCTTACGGTGACAAGTTCTTCATCGTTAATCTTTAAAATGTTGCACTTCTTGAAGGAATTGCATAGAATTTCTTTGGTATAGAATCCTTGACGAAGATTGATATCGAAGATTTTCAGTGTGTCTTCTGTATCGGGCATGTCGTCCAAAAAACGGTTGATTGTGTCGCGTGAAACGATGCTGCGCTGACCCAGTGAGCCGAAGCAAATGGCTTTGGTCTGCTTAGCGAGTCCCTGTAAAGCGGGAGTGTAAGGAATATTGTCCCAAGCTACCCCTTCTTTTATATCATAGCAAGGGATTCCTTCTGCATCCAGTTCCACCTGTACGGTTCCAGTAGGGTAAGGAACTGTTTCAATCATTGCGTTTAGTTGCTTTTCCCGGAAGTTTTCCAGAATTTCCATTCCTAATTTATCTTCGCCCACTGCGCTGACTACTCGGCTATTTAATCCGAATTGAGAAACATGGTAAGCAAAATTAGCAGGTGCACCTCCTATTTTCTTTCCTTCCGGGAGAACATCCCATAGGGCTTCGCCCATTCCTACTACTATATTATTGTTATTATTCATTATTGTCATGGTTTTAGTTATTATAAAGTTAATGATTATCTTTTAATTTTCCAAGTGTAATATAGCAAATAGATAACCCCGATAGCCATAACAGCTATAGCTCCTTGCTGTCCGATGGCATCGCTGGCAAATCCCATGAAGAGCGGAAAAACGGTACCTCCGAATAATCCCATAATCATCAGTCCCGATACTTCGTTCTTTTTGTCAGGCTCAGCAAAGAGGGCTTGCGAGAAAATGACAGAAAATACGTTGGAGTTGCCGAAACCTACCAGTGCAATGCAGGTATAGATAACAGTCAGCGAGTTTGAAGCAAAAAGTCCGCTAACGGCAACAAGCATACAAATTACGCTGATGAGGAAGAACGTTCTTGCGCTGAGTTTGCGTAAGATAAAAGCTCCGGAGAAGCATCCAAGTGTACGGAAAATAAAATACAGGCTGGTAGCAAATCCGGCTTCAGCCAAACTCATCCCCGTGCGTTCCATCAAGATTTTCGGTGCAGTGGTATTGGTTCCCACATCGATACCTACATGGCACATGATACCAAGGAAAGAGAGCAGAATGAAAGGCTTGCCTAACAATTTCAGGCAGTCAGCAAATCCCGAAGCTTTATCGGCTTTCTCCTCCTCAATGGGGGTAGAAGCCAAAAACAAAATAGCAAAGATAGCTACAATCATGTAGATAGGGAAAAGAACGCGCCATCCCAGTCCGAATGTCGGAATAGTTTGCAAGCTTCCCCACATGGCGAGGTAAGGAGCAAGGAATGAGGCAATGGCTTTGACAAACTGTCCGAAAGTCAGCGTACTAGCCAGCCGGTCGCCTGAGATAATGTTGCTTAATAGCGGGTTAAGCGAAGTCTGCATCAGTGCGTTGCCGATTCCTAACAGAGAGAATGAGCAGAGCATAATGCCGTAGCTGTCGCCAAAAACCGGAATCAGCAGCGAAGCAAATGTAACCAGAAGGCTGAGTAATACTGTTTTCTTTCTTCCTATTTTGTTCATGAGAATACCTGTCGGTACAGAAAAAATCAGGAACCAGAAAAACACGAGCGAAGGAAAAATATTAGCTTCCGAGTCACTTAAGTTCAAATCTTCTTTCACATAGTTTGAAGCGATGCCTACCAGGTCAACAAATCCCATGGCAAAGAAGCATAGCATGATGGGAAGAAGTTTGGCATATTTTAGTTTAGTATTCATTCTTTGAGGTTTTTATGAGGTGAATGATTATTATTGCTGTTCGGTTAGTTCTATCACATGGCTTTCGAGGGGTTTGAAGCCCAAAACATCCAGTCCTATTTTCATTAAGTAATCTCCAGAAAATACTTTTCCGTTTGCTCTTAATGTAGATTCTTCTCCTGGCATCAGGTTTATCTCCTTAACCTGATACATCTTATTGGGATGTAAACCATGCAGTTTGACAGGGAATAATTTTTCTTCAAAACGCGGGTAAATGTCATAGGCAAACAATACTGCTTTTGTCTGGTCTGTATTGACATAATTTACCGCCATGTGTTGGGTGGTATAAGGTGAAACCAGACGGTATTGTTCTCCTTCCAGAATCGTCGTTGATAACCGTTTCCAGTTGCTGATAGCCTGTTGGCAATAAAGCAATTCATTGGCAGTAAGTTCTTTTAATCCTAAGTCAAATCCCAGTTTACCCATTGATGCCACATCTGTACGGAATTTTATGGAAGCATTTTTATTCCAGCTGGTGACATGAGCACACATGGATTTGGCCGGGAAGAAATGTGAAAATCCCCATTGTATGTAAACTCGTTCAACCGGGTCAGTATTATCACTGCACCAAAACTCGGTGAAATGTTTTAATGCCTCATAATCGCAGCGGGCACCGCCACCGGAACAAAGCATTAAAGGCAATTTCGGATAATTCTCGGATACACGCTTCATAACATTATATACACCACGTATATGGTCAATATACAAACGTCCCTGTCTGTTTTTCAAATAGGGAGAATAGATATTAGTAATAGGACTGTTGCAATCCCATTTAAAATAGGCAAGTTCAGGATTTTCTGTCATTAGCTTGTCGATTACGTTATAAACATAATCTTGTATTTCCGGATTGCTCATATCGAGGACCAGCTGATTCCGGTAGTAATAAGTGTCACGGTTAGGATATCGGATTGCCCATTCCGGATGTTTCTCCATCAGTTCGCTTTGTGGATTAATCATTTCCGGTTCTATCCAGATACCGAACTGAACTCCAGCTTCTTTTGCGTAGCGGATGAGTGCAGGTACACCATTGGGGAGCTTTTGTTTATTGGCATCCCAGTCTCCGAGACCTGCTTTATCGTTATTACGAGAATATTTGTTGCCGAACCATCCGTCATCAAGTAAAAACATATCAACTCCTAAGTCTTTCGCTTCTTTCATGAGCTCAGCCAGCATCGACTCATCAAAGTCGAATGCAGTATTTTCCCAGTTATTCAGTAATGTCATGCGTGAGCCTTTCCCATCTTTTATCTGATAGTTACGTGCCCAGCGTTGAAAGTTTCGGCTTCCCTCTCCGGTTCCTTTACTTAAAGTGAAAATAAATTCAGGGGTAGTAAAGGTCTCACCTTTAGCTAGTTCATAGGTAGATGCATATGGGTTAATGGATGGTATGACGCGCAGATTTCCCACGTTGTCAATCTCAAAAGTGAATCGAAAGTTTCCGGTCCATCCAATGGTACCCATTAATACATTTCCTGTATTTTCATTAACAGGTTGTCCTAAACCAAGCATGAAGAAAGGTTGTGCATGCATAGCTGCACGACTTCCTAGTTTCGTATCTATTATTTTTTTTCCGAATTGTAGCTGTTGATTGCTCATTTGTACCTCTTTGGCCCAATCTCCGCTAAACTCAGTAAGGTAATAAGATGGATTGCTGAAGTAAAGCATGGTAGAAGCATAGCGAAACAAGGATATGGGTTTCTTTTCTTCATGTTTGATTTCACTCCACGTTTTGATTATGTTCTCTTCGGGATAGGTGACATAATGAAGCGTAACATCTACCGGATATTTATCGTCACGGAGCAGGATATCGGTTTGCATTCCTCCTTCCACTGATTTTGTAGAAGATGATACGTAATATAACCATGTAGAGGGATTTCCGTCACTGTGTGTTATACCCCATGCCGGTTCAAAAAAATCTTCATTGCCTGAAGTACTGCACACTTCCCATCCACGTTCTATCACACTGGCATCGGATGCCGGATGAATATTCCACTCCAATTGCTCCAGATCTGTTTCATGAAGTAGCTTCTCGCCTAAATAAGTTTGATAAAGCCGTCCATTCGGGGCTACTTGAAGTACGAGGTCTGTTTGATTGGTAGAAATACGGATAATTTGTTTTTCTGCAACAGCATAGGATTGGATTCCTGTCATGGCTGCAATAGCAAGCATACAAATATTTTTCATGGTTTGCAGGTACATAATAATTATATGGTGAATAAATTCCGGAAAAAGCAAGTTCAAATTCCAAAGAAGTTTTTTAGAATCTGAACTTGCTGAAATTCTTAATTAGTAGAAGGATTACAGTCCCAACGTATGTATCTTTATATTGTTGAACTGAACAGCGTTATTATCAGTGTAAAAACGTAAAGTTTCGTATGGCTGGGTCGGGAAAACCAAGTTTGTCATTGCAATCCGTCCTTCATCTACAAATATTTCGATAGAACACTTGTCAACAAAAATGTCTAAGTGGTAAGTTTTTCCCTCACACAAAGAAAGAGGAGCCCACGTACCGAGTGCGAAATCATTCTTATAGTTTACCGACATTGTTTTCCGATGATTGTCTGTTTCTTTTTCATGAACGTTCATTTCACCATGATGTTCCAAGTTAACAATGCCACTTTGTGTACGGTCCATCACCAGACGTCCAGCTTTCATATCCAGATAAATATCTACTATTTCTCCTTTCTCATTCAGTAACTGAAAACCTGTGTTTCCGGTTTCCCCTGGTGTAATATCCATTTCTATTTCATAAGCACTTCCTGAATTAGTTGTTATGGAACAGGTCTTATACTCGTCTGTTAGAGTAATGTCATGAATCTCGTTTGTTTGTTTGCGCAGGTTCCTGGTTTCTTTTACTGCATTGGCTGCCATGTAGATATCTCCGTTTTTAGAATACAGAGAAAGCTCACGTGGCAAAGCATTGGCTCCACGATATTGGCGGATGGGTGTTGCATTGGCATATTGCCAGTTGCTCATCCAGGGTACAGCTATAATTCTGTCGCCTGTATTAGAGAAGCATACCGTAGCATAATGGTCTTTTCCGTAGTCAAGCCATTTGGTAACTTCAGGTTTCGTATCACATTTAAATTCTTTACCATCGAAGTCACCGATAAAATATTCAGTGGCACTTCCACCAAATAGACATCCTGGATTGATATTGACAATCATGACCCATTTCTTGTTGTTGGGATTTCCATCAACCGGTAGTTGAATGAAATCTGGGCACTCGAATTGGTTGGGCTGCACACCATAGCCTTTTCCAAAGCCGCTTAAGAATTCCCAGTCTTTCAAATTGGCAGAAGAATAAAAGCGCATCTCTTTATCGGCCGAAACAATCATGTACCATTTTTGTGCAGGCTCATACCAAAAAACTTTAGGGTCGCGGAAGTCTTTTAATCCATCGAATGGAGTCAGCACAGGATTCTTTTCATATTTAGTGAATGTACGTCCATTGTCACTGCTGTATGCCATACATTGGATTTGCCCGTGTTCGTCGCTGGCTGATGTATAGAAAGCAATCATTGCATTTTCTCCATATCCTGCACTGTTATTATGATCAATGATGGAACTTCCTGAAAAAATGTGTCCTAGCGTATCACGTGCAATAGCGGGTTTCAAATGTTCCCAATGTATGAGGTCTTTGCTTACTGAATGTCCCCAGTGCATGTTACCCCATTTTGAACCATAAGGATTATATTGAAAATAAAGATGATATTCTCCGTCTTTATATACCAGTCCGTTCGCATCGTTCATCCATCCGTAAAGAGGCGTATGGTGATAAATAGGCCGATAATAGTCTGTGTTGCTTGTGTTAAAAGTATCTGACGGCTGGATATTTTCCCAGCATATTGCCTGCGAGGGGACTTTTTCTATTGTAACTATTGCGTTTTCTTCACCTTGCGGTAATTCGAAAGGTACATAATATTCGATGCTATCTACTGCTAAACGGATATCCATAGCCATATCTGCCGGATTTCCGGTACAAAGTTTTACCTTACCTTCAGTGGCTGCTTCTTGAATAGGAAGCAATAAATATTTTGTTGGCTGGGTAATATGTATAGTGGTGAGAGTATCTCCTTGTTTTTCGAATCTCAAATTACTCTTTTGAGACTGGCATGCGATTATAAGGCATAGGATAACTTGTCCTAAAACGATATTGAGCAGTTTACGTTTCATGGTATTTGTTTTATTTTTAAAGATATGAAATTTTATTTTACCTTCTAAAATTTATTGGTGGGATTAATCTGAAATTTCTTTCGGGGAGAAGCTATCGTTTTTGCGGATAGTTCCCCCGTACGGATTCACATTAAAACTTGATTTGAGCTGAGAATTCAACAGTGAACGGACGAATGTAGCTTCCTGCCATAACCGTATTAGCATATTGACCTGCTTCTTCTTTCGTAACCAGCTCTGCACCGGCAATACTTCCTTTGGCACCTGTCTGGTTTAGGAAGTTTACAATGGTACATCCCAGTGTCAACTTTTTGTTGACTTGCCAGTTTACGCCTCCGAAAGTTTCCCAGCGGCCGTTAAAGTAATAAGCATCGTTGATGTTGGCATAAGTTTTACTGAAGTAGCGGAAACTTGTCCATACCTTCAGGTTGTCAGTAATCATATAGCTGGGGTCAATTTCTATAATGACCTGAGGAATTTCTGCCACTATATTTCCTGTTGCATTAATCTGACCAATATATCCGTCGGAGAACTTGACAGAAGTTTCATATTTCTTGTAAGTCGGCTTTTGGTATGTAAACAAGAAATGCAAATCAAAACCTTTAAACGGAGTTGTAACAACATCTGTGGTCCAGCCCAGCGTTTTGATGTCATAATTAAGCGGTGCCGCTAATATTTCATTGACTCCATTCACCGTATGCTGAAGATTCAGTGTTGAGTTATTGTTCGTTTTTGATATATATGAGAATAATGAAGTTAAGCTTAACCAGTCATTATTGAAATAGATACCGGCACGTCCTAATGGGACTGATATTTTATCAGTGTTAGGTAATGTTGCTGGCGCAAAGTTTTCAATTCGAGGGTGCTGGGTGATATAAGTGAAATCGCCGGTTAGCCCGAATTTATCTGCTAACTTATAAGTTGCAGCAGCACTCAATGCGTAATTAATCCAGTCATAACTCATTGGGGTGGGTTCGACTGCTACTGAGCCATTTGTACTTGAAGTTCCTGCCATATATCCGGTCTGATTACCTTCGCTATCGTAGGCCGGGATGGCTGTAGCTCCGAGATAATAGTTGGCAAAACGTCCAATGTAGTCACCATTGGCATTTTTTACAGCTGCATTATTTCCGCGAAGTGCTTGGTATTCCAGACGAGCTCCATAATACAAGTTAAGTTGGTCGGTAATATCCCAGTCGTGAGTGAAGTAGATAGCCAGTTTGTTTTCATGTCCTTTGTAATATTCCGAAGCATTTTTGTTGAAATCATAATAATAACCGCTTCCTGCATAAAGCCGGCTTGTTGAAGTCGCAAAAGCCGGATTATAAAGTCTAACCGGATAGCTTCCGTCCATGGGAACGGACTGGTCGTACATGGTGGTATTCGAAGCATAATCAATGTCATAATACCATTCATTCAGTCCTAAGCGCCATGTTCCGTTTGGCAGATTGCGTGATAATTCTGTTGTAAACATGAATTCATCAATGAATCCTCGGTTTAAGCATGACATACGGCTCTGTACATATTCTCCTTCGTAATTCCTCATTGAACCGTCGGCTGCTTCATATTGGTAATTAATAGAGCTGTTTGCACGTTTGCTTAACTCCATCGGGGTTTGATAGACGCATGAACCGGTGGCATGGTCGTATTTCATGATGACTTTCCAAGCCAGACCATTATCCCATTTATAGTTGTTCATCAGTGTAAACTCACTACCTTTGTTCTGAACAGCGTCATAGAGGTTGGTCTTTTTCAGTTCTCCGGTGCGCATGTCTCGATATACCATTTCATTGTCCATCGGCAAATAAGAAGTGGTTCCAAGAGAAAAATCACCAAATTCCCTTACGCTGCCATCACCTACGTAAATAAAAGGAGCTGACTGAGTAGCGTACATATATACAGGATGGCTGTTGCTGTAATGATAAATGGCACAGAACTCTCCTCGGTTATCATGATAACGTTTGGTTAATGCAAATTTGTAGATTTGGGTTCGGTCTTGAAATGGAGTTGACTTTATTTTAAATGTTCCCGGATCGAAATCTTGATAAATGCTTCCGCTGTAATACCAGTCTTTGGCAATTTCGCCGTTCAGATTTAAAGAGAACTCTTGCATGCCAAAGTGATTGGTCTTATAATTCATCGTTCCATGAAATCCTTTATCTCCCAATTGAGTGGAAGAGTTTACGGCATATCCTATATTACCGGTAGTAATGGCGGTTTCTGATATTTTTAACAGGCCGACATGGCTTAGACTAGCGTCTGCACGCCATAGAGAATTTACACTGTGCGGATTGGTTGCATAGGTTACAGGAATACCGTTTTCAAGTACATTTACGTCGGCAGAAGGAAGACCGATTTGTATTTCGCGCGGTCCATTGGCACTTGCAGCATTTAGCATCACGTTACGATTGCCTTCTTCTTTTTGAGAACTTCTATCAGCATTTTTATTGGCTTGTGCATATCCGTTTGCACAGGCAAAAGATAGCAATGCTGTGGTTGCTATCATCCATTTCTTAGTTGCCTTCATAGCATTTGAATTTATTATTAGTTGAGGAGATTGATTCATCTTTGCAAAAGTATGCAAGTTGCTGATTAACAATAATAAAAAATGTTTCATTGTATGATAAGTTTGTTTCATGAAACATTTTTATCATACGATGAAACATTTTTTTACCTCTTGTTCTTGCAATGAAGGAGGCGGCTTTTTATATAAAACGAAGAGAAGTTGTGACAGGATTTATTTTCCGGAAAATGCTTCTTTTCTCTTTCCGCTGGTAGCTATCAGATAAACTCCCAGTAAGATGAGCGGTACACTCAGCCACTGACCGATATTCAGCGTCATGTTTGCCTCTTCAGCCACTTGGGGGTTTTTCATGAACTCCAGTCCGAAGCGAGCTCCGAAGAAGATGAGCAGCGAGACTCCCGTAATCAGTCCGATTTGTTTCTGGGCATGAAGTTTATGATACATCAACCATGATGTTACCAGCGCTGCGAGGCAGTAAAGCATTTCATAAATCTGGGTAGGGTGACAAGGAAGCGAGGCTCCATTTTGATTATACAGCTCTTGCCATTCGCGGGAACGGATAAATTCGAAGCCCCAAGGCAACGTGGTGGGGAATCCGAAAATTTCAGAGTTCATCAGATTGCCAAACCGGATGCACATACACACGATGGCTACTGCTGGAATCATGCGGTCGAAGAGCCACCAGACATTTTTTTGGGTGACAGTTTTTGAATACCACACCAAGGCAAGGATAAGTGCGAACACTCCGCCATGGCTGGCCAGTCCCCCCTTCCATATCTTGAATATTTCGGCAGGGTGACTTCCGTAATAGTCCCATTCATAAAACAGGCAATGTCCTAAGCGGGCTCCGATTACACTGCTTAGTATGCAATAGATAAAAAGCTTGTCTGCCCAGTTTTCCGGATAGCCTTCTTTTTTAAACAGGCGGGATACAATTTCATAAGCGAGGATAAATCCCAATCCCCACATCAGTCCGTACCAGCGGATTTCAAGTGGCCCTAAGTGAATTAATACAGGGTCAACATTCCATACGATACTTGCTAAAGTCATTTCTTTCAGTTTTAGGTTTTTTCTTATTCTTGAAACGCAGATTATTTTAAGAATGAATGCTTGGGTATGCCTGCGCTTGGTGCGCAAAGTAACAAAAAAAAGGTTTTCTTTCAAAAGAAAACCTTTGGTAAATCACACGCTGCATAGAGCAGATGTGTGTCTTTCTGTTTTTACCTGTATGGCTATGATATTAAACCAGATGGGCAATCAGTTCTTCGCGGTCGCCTTCCAGCAAGTCGATTACAGGCACTTCAATCAGGGTGTAACATCCCGGATTCTGGCGCATGGAAGCACGTGCTGCGCATACCAATACCTGTGCGGTAAGAGCCGGGTTGTTAATCTTCATGTCGAATTCGAATAACTGGTTATGTGTTTTTCCGGATACTCCTTTGCGTACAAGGTTTACGCCGTGTCCCACATCATTCAAGTCGTCTACACAAGGAACCTGGATTACGTGAGTTTCGTCGTTCACAAAATAAGGATCAGCCTTGATAGCAGCTTCTACCGTCTTGAAGTCGGCACCTTCTTCTAATTCTACGTAAACCATGCGGCGGTGAATGCCTGTGCCTACGGGAATCGTCATTGACAGTGCATCTTTCACTCCGGCAATGGCACGTACAGCCACTGAGTGTCCCATGCTGCGTCCCGGACCGAAATTGGTATAAGTGATGCCTTTGGGAGCAATGGCTTGCAGCAGGGTACGTACCACTGAGTCGCTTCCCGGGTCCCATCCGGCAGAAATGACTGCAACAGCATTGTGGGCTTGTGCGGTTTCATTCAGCGAACGGCGAAGGCTGGTTATCTGTGTATGAATGTCAAAGCTGTCAACCGTATTGATGCCCAGTGCCAGAATTTCTTTTGCATACTGTTCTACACTGCGGGTAGGAGTGGCAAGGATGGCTACATCCACGTTTTCCAGTTCCTTGATATCTTTTACCACAGGGTAGTCGGCAAGCTCAGCCGGTTTGTTTTCAGCTCCGCTGCGGCGTACAATACCTGCCACCTCAAAATCGGGGGCAGCTTCAAGTGCTTCGAGTGCAAATTTTCCGATATTTCCGTAACCTACTACGGCTGCTCTAATCTTTTTCATAATTTCTCCTTTTATTGTTTAGTTTGATACTTCGTTTACTGTGATGTTGCAAAAATACAGAATTAGAATGATTCCAAACAAGAAGATTTGTCGGTAATTTAAAAGAAAACTTGCTGAAGTTACAATTTATAACTTTGTTATGGCTATTTTTGCTGTTCAAATTAGAATCTGTTATAAAAATATGATTGAATACATAAAAGGAGAACTTGCGGAAATTACGCCCGCCATGGCTGTTGTTGACTGTAACGGGGTGGGCTATGGAATCAATGTATCGTTGAATACCTATTCAGCCATTCAGGGGAAGAAAGAAGTAAAGCTGTTTATCTATGAGGCGATTCGTGAAGATGCCTATGTGCTTTACGGTTTTGCTACCAAGCAGGAGCGCGAATTGTTTTTGATGTTGATAACTGTTTCGGGTATAGGGGGAAATACAGCCCGTATGATTCTTTCGGCTCTATCGCCTTCCGAACTTTGCAACGTGATAAGCAGTGGAAACGAAAAATTACTGAAAACAGTAAAGGGTATAGGGCTGAAGACTGCTCAGCGTATCATTGTTGAACTGAAAGATAAGATTGCTTTAATGGGTGGCGATACATCGGTAGACTCGCCAATGCCAGCAATGACTATACATTCCGAGGTGCATGAAGAAGCTATCGCTGCACTGACTATGTTGGGCTTTGCTCCGGCTCCTTCTCAAAAAGTGGTTTCGGCTATATTGAAGGAAGAGCCTTCGGCTGCAGTAGAACAGGTTATCAAACTGGCTTTAAAGCGGCTTTAAACCACATGGAAAGGACTCTTTCAGTGAGTAATAAAAACGCCTAATCATTTCACTCAAAATGATTAGGCGTTTTTATTTAAGCGTCAGGGCGTTTTGAAGCTGATGACAAAGCATTTTTATCCCCGGCTGTCAATGCCCCACATCATCTTCTCGCGCAGGGTGTTGAAAAAAGAATGATGACAGCGTTTTACGATGCGGATATGATAATCGGCTCGGCGAATGGTGAGCCGGGTTCCTTCTCGGCACGTTTCGCTGCGCCCGTCGATAGCCACGAGGAAGTTATGGCTTCGGCTTTCCACATCAAGGGTTATTTCCCAGTCATCGCGAATCACTATCGGACGAACGTTGAGGCTGTGAGGAGCAACGGCTGTCAGTCCGATGGTTCCGCTCTGAGGAACGAGAATCGGACCTCCTACACTCAGCGAATATCCGGTAGAGCCGGTGGGAGTGGTTATAATCAGTCCGTCGGCTTGATACACATTCAGCAGTTCTCCGTTGATATAGGCGTGGATGGTAATCATCGACGAACTGTCACGCTTGAGGATTGCTATTTCATTCAGTCCGTAAGGATTCCCTTTCAAGACCTGTCCGTTACAGGTCAGCTTTAATACCCGTCGGGGTTCTGCCAGATACATTCCCTGATAAATTTCATTGAAAGCCTCTTCCATCTGGTCTGGTGATATGTCAGCCAGAAAGCCTAACCGTCCGGTGTTGATTCCTAAAATAGGAATTTCTTTATCGCCTACATAACTTGCTGCTTTCAGGAAAGTTCCGTCGCCGCCGATGCTTAATGCCATGTCTGCATGAAACTGGTTTCCTTCAAATACTTCTAAGTTTGTCAAATCGGCTTTTGTGTGGTTCTGTAAGAAATGATAGAACTCGCTATGTATGCAGATTTGTGCTTCTTTACGGCGCAGGATATCCAGCAAGTGGGTTACATGCGCTGACTTATGTTCCTGAAAAGTATTGCCGAAGAGGGCGAATCTCATGATTTGTTGCATATTTTATCAATCTTTTTAAGGATAATCATAACAGGTTTATCACAAATCCTGTTAACTTTGCAAGTTGTTGGTGCAAAGATAGGGAAAGGCGAGTGTAAAACCGATCCAAAAGTTTACTTTTGAGCGAAAGTACTGCCGAGCCGCATCCTATCTTCGGGGAACAAAGATAACAAAAAACATACAAACAATATGACCAAATTAAGTGTTAATATAAACAAGATAGCAACCTTGCGTAACGCTCGTGGAGGAAACAATCCGGATGTAGAGCAAGTAGCGAAAGACTGTGAAGCTTATGGGGCTGAGGGAATAACGGTTCATCCGCGTCCGGATGAACGCCATATACGCTATGCCGATGTTTATGCGCTTCGTCCGCAGGTAAAGACCGAGTTTAATATTGAAGGCTATCCTTCAAAAGAGTTTATTGACTTGGTATTGCGGGTTCGTCCACATCAAGTAACTTTGGTTCCTGATGCTCCGAATCAGATAACGTCGAACGCTGGATGGGATACCAAAACCCATTTTTCTTTTCTGACCGATTTGATGGATACATTTGGTACAGCAGGCATTCGTACTTCTATTTTTGTGGGAACGGATGTGGAAATGATAGAGTATGCAGCAAAGACGGGAGCCGACCGCGTGGAACTGTATACCGAACCTTATGCGGCACTTTATCCGGAAAGCCCGGAACAGGCCATTGCTCCGTTTGTTCAGGCAGCCGGTGTGGTTCGCAGATTAGGTATGGGACTGAATGCCGGACATGATTTAAGCCTTCAGAACTTGAAGTATTTCCATGATAATATACCTTGGCTGGATGAAGTTTCTATCGGTCACGCGCTGATATGTGATGCGCTTTATTTGGGATTGCAGAAAACGATTGAAGAATATAAAAATTGCCTTCGCTGATTATGATGACATTGACTTTACTGGCAGCTGCACAGACGGTTGCCGATACTTTAACAGGTGCTAATCCGGTTTTGACCCCATTGGCATCGGGAGAACCTCAGATGAATTTGTGGGAAATGGCTTGCAAGGGAGGTTGGATTATGGTGGTACTGGCACTGATGTCGGTAGTTGCTTTTTATATCTTTTTTGAGCGTGCCGTAACAATCCGTAAGGCAGGCAAGGAAGATCCATTGTTTATGGAGCGTATCCGTGACTATATTAAATCGGGTGAAATCAAGTCGGCTATTAATTATTGCCGTATCACGAATACCCCTTCTGCGCGAATGATTGAAAAGGGAATTACCCGTATGAAGCGTCCGGTAGCCGATATTCAGGCTGCCATTGAAAATACAGGTAATATAGAAGTAGCTAAGCTGGAAAACGGACTTTCCATAATGGCTACCATTTCAAGTGGAGCTCCGATGTTAGGCTTTCTGGGTACAGTGACGGGTATGGTCCGTGCTTTCTGGAATATGGCCAATGCGGGGAATAATATTGATATTACTTTGCTTTCAAGCGGTATTTATGAAGCGATGATTACCACTGTAGGTGGACTGGTGGTGGGTATTGCTACTATGTTTGCCTATAATCATTTGGTGTATAGAGTAGATAAGGTGGTAAGTCAGATGGAAGCTCGTACGATGGCTTTCATGGATTTGCTCAATGAGCCGAACGATAAATAATGGGTGTATGGCACTGAAGAGAAGACAAAAAATATTGCCCAGTTTTAGTATGTCGTCAATGACAGACTTGATATTTCTGTTATTGATATTCTTTATGATTACTTCGACCATGGTTTCGCCTAATGCCATTAAGGTGTTGCTCCCACAAGGGTCGGAGCAGACATCTGCCAAGCCGATGGCTCGGGTAATTATAGATAAGGAGTTGAATTATTACGGGGCTTTTGGCAAAGAAGATGAAATGCCGCTTGCTGTTGACGAAATTCCGGCATTTCTTCAGGAGTGCGCCCGGAAAGAACCGGAAATGTATGTGGCTCTTTATGCCGACGAGTCGATTCCTTACCGTGAAATTGTGCGTATCCTGAATATTGCAAACGAAAATCATTTTAAAATGGTGTTGGCTACACGCCGACCTGACAAGAATTAACCGTTAAGTAATGAAACGAAGTAAGATAACGGGAATCATAGGAACAGTGGGGCTTCATGTGCTGGTACTGTTGTTGCTTTTTCTTCTGACCCTCACCAAACCGGATGTGCAAGAAGAAGGAGGAGTACCTGTTATGCTTGGAAATACGGAACAGGCCGCAGGGGATGCCGATCCTTATACGATGACTGAGGTCGATGTGTTGCCACAGCCGCCGGCTTCTGCACCTGAACCGGAATCAATGCCGGCTGAACCGGAAGTAAAACAGCCCTTGATTACGCAAGCAGAGGAGCCTTCCTTGCAAGTAAAAAAGGAAGAACCGAAAAAGGAAAAGCCTAAGAAGGAGAAGAAACCTCTGAAAAAAACAGAGAAGAAAACACCGCAAAAAGAACCCGAGAAAAAGGTAGAACCTGAAAAGAAACCCGAGAAAACGGAAGCCGAAAAACGGGCTGAGGCTGAACGGCTCGCTGCACAGGTGGCTGCCAGTAAAATTGCCGGAGCTTTTGGAAAAGGTTCAAAAATGGGAAATAAAGGAAATGCTGAAACCGGAGCCGGGCTGCAGGGAAGTACTGCCGGAAACTCGGATGTCGGAAAAACAACGGGAGTGGGATGGAAAGGTGCTTTCGACCTGAACGGACGTTCGCTGGGAGAAGGAGGCTTGCCTGCCCCTGTATATAATATACAAGATGAAGGTAGGGTGGTGGTAACCATTGTGGTTAACCCGGCTGGACAGGTGGTGCGTACCAGCATCAATAAGCGAACCAATACTGTAAATCCTGCACTGAGAAAGGCTGCGGAAGAAGCGGCTAAAAAAGCGCGTTTTAATACGGTGGAAGGGGTGGATAACCAGAGCGGAACCATTACGTATTACTTTAAATTGAAGTAGTTTGTGCGCGTTCTTCTTGAAAGCGAACTTGCCGAACTAAGGATGTTGAAATAAAAGTGTTCAATTTTTAATTAGTAAATCTTATGAAAGCTATTTGTATCTTTTTGGCTGAAGGATTTGAAGAAATGGAAGCTATGTTTCCATTGGATATCATGCGCCGTGGCGGACTGAACGTGAAAACAGTTTCTGTTACTGGAAACAAAACTGTGGTAAGTTCTCATCGGGTGCCTGTTGTAGCCGATGAATTAATTGAGAATCTGAGTGAAGAAGATATTGAAATGATTGTCTTGCCGGGAGGAATGCCGGGAGCTACTAATCTGGATGCGCACGCCGGACTGGACAAGCTTATAAGAAATTTTGCCGCTGCCGGCAAGCCGATGGCTGCCATTTGTGCGGCTCCGCTGGTGTACGGAAAACGGGGACTGCTGAAGGGTAAAAAGGCAACTTGCTATCCGGGATTTGACCAGTATCTTGAAGGGGCTGAATATACCGGAAATATGGTGGAAGTTACCGATAACTTTATCTTGGGAAAAGGTCCGGGAGCAGCACCTGCATTTGGTTTTGCCATCCTTGAAAAACTGGCAGGAGCAGAGAAAGTTCAAGAGGTAAAACAGGGCATGTTAATGGCTTAACGACTTGACATGAAGAAGTACATCATTATTGTTGCAGGAGGAAAAGGCTTGCGTATGGGAGGAGATATTCCCAAGCAGTTTGTGCCGGTAAAAGGTAAACCGGTGCTGATGCGTACGCTGGAAGCCTTTTACGCCTATGATGAACAGATGGAACTCATTTTAGTGCTTCCGGCTAATCAGCAAGATTACTGGAAGCACTTGTGTGCCGAATACGGATTTACGCTTCCTCACCAGATTGCTTCGGGAGGTGAAACACGTTTTCATTCGGTAAAAAATGGATTGGCTTTGATTGAAGGCGGAAACGGACTGGTAGGAGTGCACGATGGGGTACGCCCTTTTGTAGCTCGTGAGGTGATTTCTGCTTGTTATGATGCGGCTGTAGAAAAAGAAGCGGTAATTCCGGTGACAGAGGTGGTAGAGACCTTGCGTCTGCTTGCCGGAAGAGAGGAAAGTAAAACCGTTCCTCGTAGTGCTTACCGATTGGTACAGACACCGCAGGTATTTACAGTAAGCTTGTTGAAACAGGCTTATGAGCAGGCTTATACCCCGGACTTCACAGATGATGCTTCGGTTGTGGAAGCATGGGGACATGCCGTTTTTCTGGTTCCCGGCAATCGGGAGAATATCAAACTGACCACACCTTTTGATTTAAAGGTAGCTGAGGCGCTGTTATAAAAGAGGGTGGGGATGTTGGATTTAGCGACACGTGATGTAAAGTATCTCCAGGGAGTAGGACCGCAACGTGCGGCTGTATTGAATAAGGAGTTGAATATTTACTCCTTACGGGACTTGCTGTATAATTTCCCTTATAAATATGTAGATAGAAGTCGTCTGTATTATATTCATGAGATAGACGGCAATATGCCTTATATCCAGTTACGTGGAAAGGTTTTAAGTTTTGAAACGTTCGGTGAGGGTCGCCAGCGGAGGCTGGTAGGGCATTTCTCGGATGGTACAGGAGTCGTTGATTTGGTCTGGTTTCAAGGCTTGAAGTTTGTGATGGGGAAATACAAGGCGAATGAAGAATACATTGTCTTTGGTAAGCCCACCGTGTTTAACGGTCGTATCAACATTGCCCATCCGGATATAGACCCGGCAGGAGAGTTGGTTTTGTCAGACATGGGTCTTCAGCCTTATTACAATACAACGGAGAAGATGAAGCGCATGAATCTGAATTCACATGCACTTGAAAAATTGATGAAGAATCTTTTTCATACGCTTCAGCATGAAATATTCGATGAGACACTAAGTCCTTCCATCATAGAACAGCATCATCTTTTGCCACTGACTGATGCGCTTTACAACATTCATTTTCCCCGGAGTCCGGAATTGCTTCGCAAAGCGCAGTACCGGTTGAAGTTTGAAGAGTTGTTTTATATTCAACTTAACTTATTGCGTTATGTCAAAGAACGGAGAAATAAGTTCCGTGGACTGGCCTTTGAGAAAGTAGGCGAAATATTCAATACTTTTTATTCGAAAAATCTTCCGTTTGCATTAACGGGTGCCCAGAAGCGGGTGATAAAGGAAATGCGCCGCGATATGGGAAGTGGAAGACAGATGAACCGCTTGCTACAAGGCGATGTGGGAAGTGGGAAAACGCTGGTGGCTTTAATGACCATGCTGATAGCATTGGATAATGGTTTTCAGGCATGTATGATGGCTCCTACGGAGATTCTTGCCGCTCAGCATTATGAAACGATTTCTCACTTTCTGAAAGGAATGGATGTGCGAGTGGAGTTATTAACCGGTACGGTTAAAGGAAAGCGGAGAGAAACCATCTTGAGAGACTTGTTGACCGGTGATGTGCATATCTTGATTGGAACGCATGCGGTGATTGAAGATACGGTGAACTTTTCTTCGCTGGGGCTGGTGGTCATTGATGAGCAGCATCGGTTTGGGGTGGCACAGCGTGCCAAACTTTGGGCAAAAAATACTTGTCCTCCTCATGTGCTGGTGATGACGGCTACCCCTATCCCCCGTACTTTGGCCATGACGCTGTATGGTGACTTGGATGTTTCGGTGATTGATGAGCTTCCGCCGGGCAGAAAACCGATACAGACCGTGCATCAGTTTGATAACCGCCGTGCTTCAATGTACGCTTTTCTCCGGCAACAGATTGTGGCAGGGCGTCAGGTATATATAGTGTATCCATTGATTCAAGAGAGTGAAAAAATGGATATAAAGAATCTGGAAGATGGTTATCTGCATATCTGCGAAGAGTTTCCTGAATATAAGGTGAGTAAAGTGCATGGTAAAATGAAGCCAGCTGAGAAAGAAGAAGAAATGCAGCGCTTTTTGCGGGCGGAAACACAAATTATGGTGGCAACCACTGTGATTGAAGTGGGTGTGAATGTGCCGAATGCTTCCGTCATGGTGATTGAAAATGCCGAGCGCTTCGGACTGTCGCAGTTGCATCAGTTACGTGGGCGTGTGGGGCGTGGAGCTGAACAGTCGTATTGTATTTTGGTTACGGGGTATAAGTTGACCGAAGAAACCCGTAAGCGTATTGAAATTATGGTTCAAACGAACGACGGCTTTGAAATTGCTGAGGCTGACTTGAAACTGCGCGGTCCGGGTGATTTGGAAGGAACTCAACAAAGCGGAGTAGCTTTTGATTTGAAGATTGCCGATTTGGCACGTGACGGACAACTCTTGCAGTTTGTACGCGAGATAGCAGACCGCTTGCTTGAAGAAGACCCTCAGGGAGTATTGCCAGAAAATGCGATTGTTTGGCGACAACTTAAAGAACTGCGTAAGAAGAATGTAAACTGGTCGGTTATTTCTTAAGTAAATTTTCGTAGCCTTTTTGTTATTTTCGCTGTCGGGAGAGTTCCCGCAACCGATTGAATTAATTGTTTCATTTAGGGAATAATCTTAAAACCACAGTGTGACCTGTAAAAGTCACACTGTGGTTTGTACAGGTCACACTGTGATTTATAGAAGTCACACTGTGGTTTTAAGTTGTCATGCAGATGAAATCGTTTTTCATTTTTCATGAGAAGAATCTTCTGTACTGCTTTGCTCCGTGTGGTTCACATTCGGTTCGGCACCCATCTGTCCTGCTTGGTCTGTATTCTGTTCAGAACCGATAAACTCGCTGGGCTTTACTCCAAATTGCTTCTGAAAGCATCGGCTGAAATAGGCAGGATTGCTAAATCCTACCATGTAGCTGATTTCGTTGATGCGGTATTTGTTTTCACGCAATAAGTCGGCTGCCTTTTTCAAGCGTACTAGCTGAACCATTTCATTAGGAGTCATATTTGCCAGTATTTTAATTTTGGAAAATAATCCGGACCGGCTGATGCAGAGTTTTTCTGATAAAAAATCGATAGAAAGATTAGCATTGCTGAAATTGTCCTCAATCAGTTGGTTCATATTTTTCAGAAATTCTTCATCAGCTTTATTCCCTGCTATCGAACTAAGCGGGATATTCGGCATTTGTGAGAATTTCTGGCGTAATTGCTGCCTTAATTCTAACAGGTTTTTAATACATGCTTCCAGATACTGGATGGAGAAAGGCTTTTCAATATAAGCATCGGCTCCACAATTCATGCCTGTTATCTTGGAATCATTATCTGTTTTGGCTGTCAGAAGTATAAAAGGTATATGGCTGGTGAGCTGGTTGGAGCGGATGGCTTGACAAAACTCAACCCCATTCATATTCGGCATCATCCAGTCGCTTATTATCAGTGAAACTTCTTGCTCTTCTAAAAGTCTGAGTGCTTCTTTTCCGTCGGTAGCGGTTAGCACGGTATAAGTTGACTTGAAGTTTGATTGCAGGAAGTTCAACATATCCTCATTGTCTTCTGCTATAAGCATCACAGGCAAGGTCTGTGAATCGGTCGGCTCTATTTGTGTAGTGATAATATCTTCGGGTACAGCTATGCTTTCTGCCGGTTGCATGGCATCTTTTTCCACGGTTTCCTGTCTTACCGGGAGTTGGATACGGAAAGTGGAGCCAACTCCGGGACATGATTCTACTTCCACTAGTCCGTGGTGAGCTTCTACTATGCCTTTTACAATACTCAGCCCGATACCCGTACCCGGTTTATTTTCGGAGGCTTGGTAGAAGGGCTTGAATATAAGTCTCAGCTCTTCTTCTTCCATGCCTTTCCCGTTATCAGTAACTTGGATGGAAAAAGTAGGATGGTTAGGCTGGTGAATAAACTTCACCTCCACTTTATCGGTGGTATATTTGTTGGCATTGGTCAGCAGGTTACTTAATACTTTAGTCAAAGCCTCACGGTCAACGTCGGCTTTGAAATTATGTACCGGATAAGTGACAAACAGCGTAATGTTACGCTGTTTCATCGAGGGCTGGAAACGCTCACATACAGCTTGCATTAAGTTTTTGATATTCTGAGATGAGAAATGCATTGTCATCTCATTTTGTTCTACCTTGCGGAAGTCGAGCAGCTGGTTCACCAAATAGAGCAGGCGCTGACTGTTTCTATCAATGATTTCCAGGTCTTTACGAATTTGGTCGGGCAAATCTAAAGTGGCTTGCATAATCTTTTCCAACGGACCGATAATCAAGGATACAGGAGTACGAATCTCATGTGCAATCATGGTAAAGAACTTTATTTTTGCTTCATGCATTTCTTTTTCCTTGTTTGCATTGAGTTCGCTGATGGCAATGGCATGTTTTTTCTCACTCCGCTTGCTGACATAGCGTATGAGCATAGCTATGGCAAAGCAGAAGAGCAGGAAATAGAATATCTTAAAAGGAAGTGACAGATAAAAGGGAGGGTGTACGATGATGCGTATGGAAGTTCCCTGTTCATTCCAGATATTATCATTATTTGAAGCCTTTACTCGGAACGTATAGGTGCCGGCAGCCAGATTGGTATAAGTGGTGTTGTGCTGCGAGTTGACAAAGTTCCATCTTTTGTCAAATCCTTCCAGCATATAGGCATATTTGTTTTTCTGTGGAGTACAGTAGCTTAGGGCAGCATAGCTTAAGGTAATGACGTTATGCTTATATGACAGGTGAATTTCATCTAAATGGTCGATAGATAAAGGTAAAATACCCTCATCTTTTGTTTGGATATTTTGATTGAAAATTTCCAGTCCGGTTAGCACTACGGTTGGTTTCTGCGTATTCAGCTTAAGCTGGTGTGGATAAAACGTATTAAACCCGTTGATACTTCCTATATAAAATTCCCCGTTGCGTGTTTTTATTCCCGATGCCATGATGAAAGCCTCACTTTGTAGTCCGTCGCTTTTTGTAAAAATCTGAGTAGTCTGGTTGGTGGGAATATATTTGACCAACCCTTTGGCTGTGGTAAGCCATAAGCAGTCATCTCCTTCAAGAATGGTGTTGATGCACTCATTTTGAAGATGGAGCGGCTGATATACGAAGCAATCATTTTCGGTTTGATAGCAATAAAGTCCATCGGGTGTGGCAGCCCAAAGTCTTCGTTCTTTATCAATGCACAGATGATTGATATTTGGATTACTGAATCCTTGTTCTTGGTCGTATTTTTTCCAAATATCTTTAAAAGGGTTATATTTAAAAACTCCTTTTCCTAATGTTGCTATCCACAGGTTACCTTTTACATCTTCTGTTATTTCAATGATGAGCGATTCTAATTTTTTCATGGGAATGAAACTGTCTTGCTCGCTGTCATAGCGACAGATGCCAGACATAGATCCGGTCCAGATACTTCCATGGCTATCTTTGAATATGGAGTAAATGCTGATATCGTCCAGACCATCTTGTACCGAATAGGTCTTGATTTGACCGGTTTGCATATTAAGCACGTGTATTCCGTTACTATAGGTTCCTATCCATAAGTGATTGTTTACAGCGCAGAGTGCATGTATGTTTTCACTCTGTAGTTGTTTCCTTCCCGGAAAATCAACAAACTCTCCGGTGACGGGTGAAAAGCGGCTAAGTCCGTTATCATCTGAGCCAATCCACACATTCCCTTGTGCGTCTTCGCAGAAGCGGCTGATAATTTTGCTGCTGAACAGAGAATTGTTCTTGTAAACCGGATACCCTTTGAACTGTCCGCAATATGGTGGAAGATAATTCACTCCGTTGTAAAAGGTTCCAATCCATACCCCTCCTTCCCGGTCTTTAATCATCGGATAGATAAACTTGCCTGAGAGCGCGCCGCTTTCCTCTCCGTAATAGGTGTGTAATTTACTTTCATGTGTGAGCGTATTAAACAACATGAGTCCGTCATCCGATCCGATAAAGAGAATATTGGGAGCATATTCCAGAATAGAATGAATGTGTGCTACAGCTTTTCCGCTTTCGGGAGTTAAGAATTTTTCTACTTTATGGGTATTAGGATCCAGCTTCCATAAACCATCTTTCCAAGTTCCTATCCAAATATGATGCATATTGTCTTCCCAAAGAGCCATACTGTAAACTCCATTCTCTTCACCTTCTATCTTGAAATCTTCAAACGTATTGGTCACTTTATTCAGTCGGTATAAATTGTTCATACCGGTAGCCCATATATTATTTTGTTCATCACTGAGAATACGTACGATGTTTTCGTTACCTTGAGGAATATCAAACTGTATCAGCTTGTTCGAGTGCGGATTATATTGAAAAACACCTTGTCTCTGAGTTGCAATCCAGATATTATTTTCTTTGTCAGGAATGATGTAATTAACCCACGAGTCAATTTTTACTTTTTGATGAGTTTCCTGTTCGAAGAGTGTAAACTTATCTTTTTCCTGGTCATAGATATAGATTCCGCATTCTGTTCCTACCCAAATTTCATTTTCCTTGGCTTCGCATAGTGTGCAGATTGTATTAAACTGAAAATTCTGATAAAGCGGATCAGACTTCTGGTAGAATTTAAACTGTGTTCCGTCAAATCGGTTTAACCCGTTGTCTGTTCCAAACCAGATATATCCTTTGCTGTCTTGTAAGATAGCTGCTATTCCATTCGATGAAATTCCGTTTTCAATACTATAATGCCGGAAGTGGAACTGCTCAGGTAAGCTGGCATGTCCTTCAAATGAAGTAAGAAAAACAAATAGTATAAAGAGGAGTCTGATTGGGCTTTTCATAAGAATATAGTTTGGGTATTTAAATTTCGTACAAAGTTGATAAAAAAACTTTGAATAACTATTTATATTTCTAATAAAAATGTTTGAAGTTGTTAGTAACGGTAGGTCTTTGTCGTTACTATGACCGATTGAGGCTATGTTATGAGTGAAAAGAATTCGGGTAAAACGCTTTTCTCTTCCTGCGAAATGTGTTTTGTGAAATCTGCCTACGTCTTACATGCTTTCAGGACTAATAGGTTGTGAAATAATAAGTTAAATTTTGTAGGACACCGTGTAGAACGCAGGATTTGTCTATACGATTCTTATGATGGATTTCAATGGTTGTTCGTTTATATATTTTATATTCAGTAAAATAAAGATTAAGGATATAAAAATAGTCCAAAATGGTATAAAATAGTCTATCATAAACTTAAAGCGCTGTTTTTTAGTGTTTTATATATCGGAAAGAAAGTATTGTTTAGATTATATTATGGTTGAAAACGATTATTTTGAACTAAAAAGAGAGGTCATTTAAGTAATTTTGTATTGTAAGATATTCTAACCAATTAAATATAAGTAACAATGAAAACACGTTTAAGTCGTACATTTTTTAATCGTACGTTTGTGAAAACTACAGTGTGTGCTGTGTTTTCTGTTGGAATTCTTCCGTTGCCTTCTTATGTTAAGGCAAGAAATGTGGAAGTTGTCAACATCGTTCAACAGTCAAAGACTATAAAAGGAACTATTGTTGACATAAATGGAATTCCAATTATTGGAGCCAATGTAATGGAAAAAGGTACAACGAATGGCACTATTACTGATTTAGATGGAAACTATGTTTTGGATGTTTCAAACAAAGCAGTATTGGTTATTAGTTATATTGGTTATAAAACTCAAGAAGTATCGGTCAGTCAAGCTAAAGGAGGAAGCTTGAAAGTTACTTTGAAAGAAGATACGGAAGTGATGGATGAAGTAGTGGTTGTTGGTTATGGAACACAAAAGAAAGCTACTTTGACGGGGTCTGTATCACAAGTCGGTGGAGAGGATTTAAAGAAAGTAGCAGCTGCGAATCTTACGAATACACTCGCAGGAAAAACGGCAGGTATTATTGCTAATACTCGTTCTGGTGAACCGGGCGAAGATGGAGCTGATATTTTGATTCGTGGTAAAGGAACTTTAGGAAGTACGGCACCTCTGATTGTTGTGGATGGAATAGCAGATCGTTCGTTCAGTCATTTGAATCCAGAAGATATAGAAAGTATTTCAGTTCTGAAGGATGCTTCGGCAGCAATTTATGGTGCTCGTGCTGCTAATGGTGTTATATTAGTAACAACCAAGAGAGGAAAAGAAGGAAAAGTAACGGTTAATTATAATGGAAGTTATTCTCTTTCTCAACCGACTAAAGTCCCTGAAATGTTAAATGCTCATCAATATGCAACCTATGTAAATGAATATGATGCGGATCCTCGTCATGATCAGGCTGGTATTACTTATTCTGATGAAGTGCTGAAGCATTATTTAAATCATGATGATCCGATTAACTATCCTGATACAGATTGGTGGGGTGAAGTTGCTAAAAATTGGGCTGGAAAGACTCAACACAGTTTGTCAGTTAGCGGTGGAACGGATAAAATGTCTTTTTATACTTCTGCCCAATATATGTGGCAGGATGCCATTTATAAAAATTCGGCACAAGACTACAAGCAGTTTCAGTTAGTATCTAATTTGGATGCAAAGATTAGCAATTCCATACGTTTTAGTTTGGATATTTTAGGAAGACAGGAGCAACGCCAGCGTGGAATCTATTCAACTCCGTATTTGTTTACTTATTTCTTGAGTACATTCCCTGGCAGTGCACCATACTATCCTAACGGATTACCACGAGTGGGCTATGATGGTGTGACCCGTAATGCAGCTATTATGGTAACTGATAAACCGGGATCAAATAATTATACAACGAATATTTTGAATATAAAGCCTTTACTCCATATTGATTTAGACTTTATTACTAAAGGCTTATATGCAGAAGGATATGCTGCTATTGATTACACCTTTAGCGATGGCAAGCAAATTAATCAGCCTTATGACCTTTATTATTATGATAATGCAACGAAAGAATATCAGAATAAGCGGTCAGATACAGGAAAAATCAGCTTGAACGACTGGGCTACCCGTTATTCTACCATTACGCTGAATGCACGTATCGGATATGAACGTACTTTTAATGAGTCACATAAGGTGAATGCCTTTGTGGCTTATGAACAGAGTAAGTATAACTATCATACCTTATCAGGATATCGTACCAATTTTCTTTCGAATTCGTTAATGGACTTGTTTGCAGGAAGTGATGTACCGGAAGATAAGGATAATAATGGTTCTTCGGATAAGACGGCGCGTGTCAATTTCTTTGGGCGTGTGAACTATTCTTATCAGGATAAATATTTGGCAGAGGTTACAATGCGTTATGACGGATCTATGAACTTTGCCAAGGGACATCGTTGGGGGTTGTTCCCATCTTTCTCTTTGGGATGGGTAATTTCAGAGGAGAAATTCTTTGAGCCGGTTAAACCTTATGTCGATTTTCTGAAGCTGAAAGCCTCTTGGGGACAGATGGGTAATGATAACATTTCTGCTTTCCAATATCTTTCTCAATACGCTTTTACAGATAAAGGAGTTTATTTCGGTTCAGGTGATGGTGTAGCCTTAAATAAAGGATTCAAACTTACCCGTACAGCTAACCCGATGGTTACTTGGGAAACAGCTAATACTACGAACTTAGGTTTTTCTGCCACATTCTTAAATGGTAAGTTCGGATTGGATTTTGATTGGTTTCAGTCTAAACGAAGAGATATCTTGATTACCCGTAATGCCTCCATCCCATCTTATACCGGTCTGGTACTCCCTGCGGAAAACTTAGGGAAAGTAACAAATTCGGGTGTAGAAATTGTAGCTTCTTATCGTGACCGTTCTGGAGACTTTGAATGGGGAGTGACAGGAAACTTTACATATGCTCAAAATAAGGTTGACTATATGGATGAAGCTGTCTCTACTCCTGCGTGGCAGCGTACTACTGGAAATCCAATAGACGGATTGGTATTATATAAAGCTTTGGGAATTTATCAAAATCAAGCGCAGGTAGATAACACTCCTCATATGGATAACGCAGCCCCCGGTGATTTGATTTATCAAGATACCAATGGAGATGGTACGATAACATGGGATGATGCTATTCGTATTAATGAGTCAGCTACTCCAAAGATTATTTACGGTCTTACGCTGAATGGTGCATGGAAGGGATTTGATTTGAATATATTTTTCCAAGGTCAGGCAAAAGCTGTACAGTTAGTTCAGCCTACAATGAATATGGTGACCGATTTCTATGAAGGACGTTGGCGTACAGAAAATACACCGGAAGAGAATTTGAATGCACGTTGGCCTAAGGCTTTTATTAAACAGACTTATGGTGATACATGGAATGGGGCTGCATCAACTTGGTGGTTGAGAAATGCTGCTTTCCTCCGTTTGAAATCAATGGAAATAGGATATACATTGCCTAAATCACTGACATCGAAGATAGGTGTTCAAAGATGGCGTTTCTATATAAATGGAAATAATCTCTTTACTTTCGATAAGATGAAGATTTGTGATCCGGAAGTTGGAACATCGAAGAATGAAGATGGCTATGCTATCAATTCAAATGGTATTTTAGCTTATCCGTTACAACGCATGATAACCTTTGGTACTAATATTACTTTTTAAAGAGTTAACTACTTAAAACTAAAAATGATGAAAACAAAAAAATATTTATATGTACTGGCTTTTGCTTGCTTAGGTTTTGGAGGAACATCTTGTACAGATATCTTGGATGTTGAGCCGATGAACTCTTATTCCGATGAAGCAGTATGGGGTGACCTTGCATTGTCTGAAACTTATTTAAATGCGCAATATACTAATTTATGGGCCGAGAGCATGAAGGGAACGCGCTTTGCTCACTTTACAGACGAAGTTTACCAGAAGCATACATATGGTTCGGAAAACGTAACACAAGGATTACTGAATTGTGATACGTATGGTATCGGTTGGGATGAGACAATGTGGGATCCTTGGGGTACTTATTATGGATATATCAAGAGTTTAAATTTATTTTTGGAGCGAATAGACGAAGTTCCAGGAGATGAACAATGGCGCAATTGGCAGAAAGGACAGGCGTTGTTCTTGCGTGCATGGAACTATCATATGCTATACAGCCTTTATGGACGTGTTCCTTTAATTGACCATACATATGGACTTGATGATAAGTTTGAGGAAAAGCGTGCAGATATGGATAAAGTTGCTGAATTTATTGTGAAAGATTGTAAAGATGCTGCTTCTCTGCTTCCTGTTTCTTATCCGGATAATAGCGATTTCGGACGTGCAACTCAAGGCGCAGCTTTGGCTTTGAAATCAAGAGTTTTGCTTTATCAGGCAAGCCCGTTGTTTGGCACACCTTCTGTTGAGAAATGGAAAGCTGCAGCAGATGCAGCCCGTGAAGTCTTTAATTTGAATATTTATTATTTGCAGAACTTGAACACTGCGAATGTAAAAGAAGACCCGAAAGCGGTGGCTGATGCTTATGGGGCTTTGTTTCTTGACCCTCAAAATCCGGAAGTTATATTTGAAAAGCTGTATGATCCTAAATATGGTGCTGGAGATAATAACTCATATTTGTATCAGGCACCTTGTGGTATAGGAAACGGTTTTCAGGGATGGGGGAATTTTAATCCGACACAGGAAATAGCCGATTTGTTTGATAATGCAGACGGAACAGATTTTGTTCCCCAGGCGCATTATGAAGCGGTGGCAGGTGATGTACCGAGTGCGTGGAAAGGTCGTGAACCAAGATTCTATTCGGCATTTATTTTAGATGGAGACCAATGGGGATATGGTGATGGACGTAGAGAAGTGGAAGTTTTCCGTTCTGGAGAAGAAGGTGTTGCAGCAGGAAAGGACAGTGACCAAGGTGAATATTATTGGAATGCCAGCAACACGGGATATTCTATGCGTAAATTTCTTGATCCTAAATTCGATGCTTCGGGAACTACTATGCATGCCACTCCTTGGTTCTTCATGCGTTTGGCTGAAATTTACTTGAACTATGCCGAATGCCAGTTGCAGCTTGGTAACGTGGAAGGAGAAGAGGGGGCGCGTGAATATATAAATAAGGTGCGTCGCCGTGTGGGGCTTCCTGATATCAAGGCTACTGATGATATTTGGACTGCTTACTATTATGAGCGTCAGGCTGAACTTGTATTTGAAGGACAGCGTTGGTTTGACCTTCGCCGGTGGAAAAAGATGGAAGAATGTTACAGTAAACCTGTAACAGGCATTGTTATCTATAAATATAAAGACGGCAAGAAGAAATATGATACGGGAAACGTTGTGTCAACGCGTAACTTCGCAGGCGTTGCCGGAGCTGAAGCGCATTATTGGCTGCCTGTTCCGCGATATGAATTGCGCCGTTCTCCGCTGATTGATGCTAAACCTTATGAATAATTTATATAAAACGAAAGACATGAAGAGATTAGGATATGTAGGCGCATTGATGAGTTGCGCCGCTTTGATAGCATGTACGGATTATAGCGAACACACTGTATTTAACGAGCAGTATCCCTTGCCGGAAGGAAAGGAATTGTATCGACCGATCGAATTTTCAGGTGAAGATTGGCGTGTGGATACTTTTGCTTATTGCTATGACCGGATGGCATGTACTGAAAATATGGCAATATTTTGGGAAAAAGGTTTCGGAAAAGATTTGGCTAATCCTCCTCAGCTGGAGGGAAACAGTATGAGTGTTGATTTAGAAAACTTGAAGACCCGGCTTGAGCAGTTCTATAAATATTATCGTGATGAACTGAAATTTGTTAATGAAGGTTCACTGAGTGAAAGGTATCGCATGATGGTAATGATTCAGTATTCTTTGGAAGGAACTGCATACGGAGGAACATATGATAATACTGTTGGAGCTTTTTGGGCTGCTCCGAATCGTCTGCAAGACAAGAATCTGAATGCTGTAGCTCATGAACTTGGTCATAGCTTCCAACTCCAGATGCAAGCCGATGGCTCTGCTTGCTGGAAAGGAGGAGCAGGAGGCGGCTTCTTTGAAATGACATCACAATGGATGCTTTGGCAGGTGAACCCAGATTGGATCAAAGAAGAGCAGTATCATTGGGATGCTTTCAAGCAGGCTACTCATAAAGCTTTCTTGCATGCGGATAATATTTACCGTTCACCTTACGTGTTGGAATATTGGAGTGAGAAGAATGGAAAAGAATTTATTGCAGAAATGTATCGTCAAAGCTATGAAAATGAGGATCCGGTACAGACTTATCAACGCATGAAAGGATATGCGGCAGGAGAGAACTATAAGTTTGTCGACGAACTTTTTGACTGCTATTGCCGTTTGCCGAATCTAGACTTTAAACGTGCTTATGCGGAAACCCGTCTGTATGCCAATACTTTTGAAAGCTTCAAGCCTTACATGACGGATGCCGGAGAGGGCTGGTATCAGGTAAAACCGGAACGTTGTCCCGAGAATTACGGATTTAATGTTATTCCTCTTTCCGTTCCTCAAGCCGGAACAATGGTTACTGCCGAATTTAAAGGCTTGCAAGGAGTTGATGTGGCTCCTTCCGGATGTCCGGGCTATGAAAATGCCTGGAATTATGTGCCTTATTACCGTTATGGATTTGTGGGGGTGACCGATGACGGCGAGACATTTATGGGTGAATCCGGAACTACGGACTACTACAACCAGACTTCTATGGTATTTTGCCGGCTTCCGGCAGACAAGCAGCTGAAACATTTGTATCTGGTGGTCACCGCTGGCCCGAAAGATGGTCACTGGACGCTTACACAGCTTCCTATGGCTCAGTGGCCTTATAAAGTGAAATTGTCTGAAACCTCAATCAAGTAAACGAATTTTGTATTTAAGGTATAGGCATTAGTTTGCTTGAGGAAAAAAGTAGGTCTGCCGCCACTAGGAGAAAATCTGTATCGGTTTTTAATCTGTGTGTGCGGCAGACTTTTTTGGGCGGATGCCTAAGGAAATTCTTTTATAAGGCTGATTTACTCCGTAAAAATGCCTGAAATGGATTATTTTTATATTAATAGAGACTATAGTGAAAGTCTTTTTCTTTGAAGAGTCTTATTTTTGCCTGAAACAATTAATGAATGTATGCGTATGAAACTAAGGAATTTATTTATGGGGCTGTCATTGCTGTGTGCAGGCAGCATGCATGGCCAAATGTTTTTCGGAGAAGCAAAAGCTATCCCTGACTCTGTGTTTAACTCTTTGGCCAAGACTCCTCCAATGGGATGGAATACTTGGAATAAATTTGGCTGCAATGTCAGCGAAAAGTTGATGAAAGAAATGGCAGACGAAATGGTGAATTCAGGAATGCGAGATGCCGGCTATGAATATATCGTAATTGATGATTGCTGGCAAGTGGGGCGAGATTCATTGGGTAACATCATCCCCGACCCGAAACGTTTTCCTAATGGAATGAAGGCTTTGGCTGATTATATACATGGTAAGGGGTTGAAGCTTGGTATTTATTCATGTGCCGGTTCTTACACTTGTCAGGGACGTCCGGGAAGTAGAGGATACCAGTTTCAAGATGCACGTCAATATGCATCGTGGGGTGTTGATTATTTAAAATATGACTGGTGCTCGAATGAGGGACAAAATGCACGTGCAGCTTATCAAACCATGAGTGATGCTTTGAAATTGAGTGGTCGTCCTATTGTTTTCAGTATTTGTGAATGGGGAGAAAACCAACCTTGGAAATGGGGAAGAGGAATCGGACATATGTGGCGTGTAACACCGGATATTCGTGATTGTTATCAATGTAAATTTGATTGGGGAGGAGTGGGTGTTTTAGACATTGTAGATATTATGGCAGATCTTTATCCCTATGCAGGTCCCGGACATTGGAACGATGCTGAGATGCTGGAAGTTGGAAACGGTGGCATGACGCGTGATGAATATATTACACATTTTTCGATGTGGTGTATGTTGGCGACTCCATTGATGGCTGGAAATGATTTGCGTAATATGGACGCAGAAACCAAGGAAATTTTGATGAACAAGGAAGCTATTGCCGTGAATCAGGATGCTTTAGGACAGCAAGCACGACGCTTCATGGATATGGGGGAAAAAGAAATTTGGGCAAAGCCTCTGGCAGACGGAGAATTGGCTGTTTGTTTCTTGAACCGAACGGAAGATGTTTGGCATTTAGATTATGACTGGAGAAAGCAAACGATTTATTTTGCTGATCAAGTAAACATGTATAAAAAAGAATATGTGGTTCGTGATTTATGGAAACATCAAAATATTGGTACAACAAAACAGCATACCGTGTGCGATATTGCTCCTCATGGGGTTTTGATGGTTCGATTATCCGTAAAAAAATGAAAATAGTTTGATTATGAAGAAATATATTGGGTTAGTAGCTCTAATGGGATTGTGTCTGACGGATGCTTTTGCACAATATCCCGGACAGTCAGAGGCGTGTATGAAAGTACCTGTTCAGGTGCCTTTGAAAGCCTTGTCTTTTGATTATGCCGATGTCCGTTTACTTGACGGACCGTTTAAACGGGCCATGGAAGTGAATCAGCGGTGGCTGAAGGAAGCAGATGTGGAGCGATTTATGCACAATTACCGTGTTACTGCAGGGTTAAAGACAAATGCAGAAGCTTTTGGAGGATGGGAAGGACTTGATGTGGAGTTGCGTGGTCATTCTTTAGGACATTTGCTGACTGCCCTTTCCGAAATGTATGCCTCTACGGGTGATGAATTATATAAGCAGAAGTGTAATGCGTTTGTAGAGGCTCTGGCTGAATGCCAGCAGGCTTTGGATGCGGATGGATATTTAAGTGCCTTTCCTGAACATCTGATAGACCGAGCTATAGAAGGGAAATCGGTATGGGCTCCTTGGTACACCCTCCATAAAATTTATGCAGGACTCCTTGATGCTTATCTGCTTTGTGATAACCGGCAGGCTTATGATGTGGTATCGAAAATGTGCGATTGGGCATATGGTAAATTAAAGTCTTTGAGCGATGATGATTTACAGCGTATGCTGCAATGCGAGTTTGGCGGTATGTCTGAGTTTTTTTACAATATGTATGCCGTATCGGGCAACCGTCAGCATAAGGAACTGGGCGACAAGTTTTATCATAAAGTAATACTTGATCCACTCTTGGCTGGAGAAGATAAGCTGGGAGGAACTCATGCCAATACACAGATTCCTAAAGCGGTGGGTGAGGCCCGCGGTTATGAAGTAACGGGAGAACAGCGGCATCATGATATCGCTGAATTTTTCTGGCATACGGTTTTGAAAAACCATACTTATGTAACCGGAGGAAACAGTGACAGTGAGTATTTCGGACAACCGGGAAAATTGTCTGAGCGTTTGGGACAGAACACCACGGAAACTTGTAATACTTATAATATGCTGAAACTTACCCGTCATCTGTTTACATGGGATGCTTTGCCCGGTTATGCCGATTATTATGAACGGGCATTATATAACCATATTCTTTCTTCTCAGAATCCAGAAACGGGTGGGGTTACTTATTTTCATACACTTCATCCGGGCAGTGCGAAAGATTTCAACATGCCGTTTATTGCCCATACGTGTTGTGTCGGGACCGGTTATGAAAATCACTCCAAGTATGGTGAAGCTATTTATTACCGGACTTCGGATGATAAGGGACTATATGTAAACTTATTCATTGCTTCGGAATTGGATTGGAAGAAAAAGGGGATTAAGTTACGCCAAGAAACGTCTTTCCCTGAAGAGGCTTCTACTCGTTTGACCGTATCGGCTGAAACTCCGGTTGATTTGACTCTTCATTTGCGTTATCCAGTATGGGCTGTTGATGGAGTAAAGGTGAAAGTAAATGGAAAAAAGGTTTCCGTTCGTACCAAGCCTTCCAGTTATATCAGTTTAAAGCGCACTTGGAAAGAAGGAGATATAATTGAAATGGAAATGCCGATGAGGCTACATACAGAGTTTATGCCAGATAATCCTTCGAAGGGAGCCATTTTGTATGGTCCGATAGTGCTGGCAGCCGAGCTGGGAGCAGATGATATTGATGATACGTTTGGAGTACCTGTTTTTGTTAACCCGGATAAGAAGTTGGAGAAATGGATTAAGCCGGTGGAAGGCAAACAGATGACTTTCCGTACGATAGGTGTGGGTCGTCCCGAAGAAGCTCTGTTGAGTCCTTTATATAAGATATACAATCAGCGTTATGCAGCTTATTTTGATTTCTTTACCGAGGAAGACTGGACTAATAAACAGAAGGAATATAAAAAGTGTTTGCAGGAAGAAAAAGATATTGCATCCCGTACCATTGACTGGGTAGGTATTGGTGAACATCAGTCAGAACGTGATCATTTGGTTGAGAGTAAAATCAGCTACGTGTATAATCAAGGTGGACGTATGGGGCGTGATGTACGTGCTGAAGGGTTCTTGCATTATCAGGTAGCGGTTAATCCGGAAGGAAAGAATGAACTGATGTTAACCTTTTGGGGAAGCGACAGTGGACATTTACAATTTGATGTGCTGATTGATGGTAAAGTCATGACGAACATTACAGTAACCGATGAAAAGCCGGGCGCGTTTTATAACCGCTTCTTTGCTATTCCGGATGAAATGGTTTTGGGAAAAGAAAATGTAAGAATCTCCTTTATCCCTACCCCCGGTAATCGGGCTGGAATCATCTATGGCTTGCGTACTTTGCATTCAAATAAATAGGCGATTGGGAATATAAAAATAGTCCAAAAGAATATAACAAAAGTCCATAGGGTGTGTTTATCTAATTGTTAATCAGTATTTTGCTTGAAAGTAGGGAAGGAGAGTCATTCGACTATTTTCATAGTAGTATGGACTTTCTTGCTATTCTTTATTCGTATTTTCCTCTACATTTGTACCAGAACGAAAAACGAATAATGTAATATGAAGAACAAATTTTTAGTATTAATAAGTGGATTAGTTGTGTTGGGTACTTCATCTTGTACCCAGGCAACTTATAACCAGCCGGATGCACCGATTCAAGAGGTGCCATTTACGCAGGTTCACATAAACGATCAGTTTTGGACCCCTCGTATAGAGACCAACCGTACTGTATCTATTCCTTCTGCATTTAAAGAATGTGAGAAAAACGGCCGTTTCGATAACTTTGCCATAGCTGGCGGACTGAAAAAAGGTGAGCATCGTGGTGACTTTTCTTTCGATGATACCGACCCTTATAAGGTAATTGAAGGGGCTTCTTATTCATTGGCAGTAAAGTATGACCCGAAACTGGATCATTATTTGGACAGTGTCATTACAATTATTGCAGCCGCCCAGGAGCCGGACGGTTATCTGACGACTTGCGTTACTAACAAGTGTTATCGTCTTTCTGGCTGGTGGGGGCGTTCGAAGTGGGAGCGTCTGAACAGTCATGAATTATATAACAGCGGTCATTTATATGAAGCAGCCGTAGCTCATTATCGAGCTACAGGTAAGCGTACGCTTCTTGATGTGGCTATTAAGAATGCTGATCTGGTATGTAAGGTCTTTGGTCCTGACGAAGGTCAGAAACATGTACCTTCAGGTCATCCTATTATCGAAATGGCTCTGGCAAAACTCTATAAGGTGACAGGTGATGAAAAATATCTGGCAATGGCTAAGTACTTCGTAGAGGAGACTGGTCGTGGAACTGATGGTCATAAATTGAATGAATACAGCCAAGACCATATGCCTATTCTGCAGCAAGAGGAGATAGTAGGTCATGCCGTGCGTGCCGGTTACCTTTATTCCGGTGTAGCCGATGTGGCAGCATTGACTAATGATACTGCTTATTTCAATGCACTGACCCGTTTGTGGGATAATTTGGTAAGCAAGAAACTTTATATAACCGGAGGTATGGGTTCACGTGCCCAGGGTGAGGGATTCGGTCCCAATTATGAGTTGCAGAATCATACTGCTTACTGCGAGACTTGTGCGGCAATCGCTAATGTGTATTGGAATTACCGTATGTTTCTTGCAACCGGTGAATCCAAATACATGGATGTACTTGAGCGGGCTTTATATAACGGGGTGATTTCAGGCGTCTCTTTAAGCGGCGACAAGTTCTTCTATGACAATCCACTGGAATCTATGGGCGAGCATGAACGTCAGCGTTGGTTCGGCTGTGCATGCTGTCCGGGTAATGTAACCCGTTTTGTTGCTTCTGTTCCGAATTATGCGTATGCCACTCAGCAGAACGATATTTACGTTAACCTTTATATTCAGGGTAAGGCCGAAATGCAACTTGCCGACAACAAGGTGTCTTTGGAACAGACTACGGATTATCCGTGGAACGGAAAAATATATATTAAGGTAACTCCGGAAAAAGAAGGTGAGTTTGCGGTTCGTCTGCGTGTTCCGGGATGGGCAAAATCGGCTCCGGTGGCTTCCGACCTTTATGCTTATACCGATGCAGCAAAGAAATATACCTTGAAAGTTAACGGTTCTTCAGCTCAGTCAGCCGCTGGCGATGGTTATGAAACAATCGTCCGTACATGGAAAGCAGGTGATGTGATAGAATTTGAACTTCCGATGGACGTCCGTCGTATTAAAGCAAACGCAAACGTAGAGGTAGATAAAGGCATGCTGGCATTAGAACGTGGTCCGATTATGTTCTGCCTTGAAGGCAAAGATCAACCCGACAGCACTGTATTCAATAAATTCATTCCTGCCGACACTCCGATAGAAGCCACTTTCGATTCAGAGTTGTTAAATGGTGTAATGATATTGAGTGGTATGGCACAAGAAGTAGAAAAAGACGGTTCTGTAAAGGAAGTTCCGTTTAAAGCGATTCCTTATTCTACATGGAACAACCGTGGTGCTGACCAGATGGCAGTCTGGATTCCTGAATCAAAAGAATATGCCACTCCGGTTCCGGAACCGACCATTGCTTCAAAAGCAAAGACCTTTACCATTCAGGCTCCTATCCAAAAGGATGCTCCCGAATCGGCCTCTATCGTCTCTTATGCGTGGGGTGTGAATGACCAATGGGAACCCAAACGTTCGTCTGATACCTCAAAGCCCTATCATTACTGGTGGTTGAAGAACGGCACGAAAGAAACTTTGGCTTATGAGTTTGACCAACCTTATACTGTTTCTTCTGTACAGGTTTATTGGTTAGATTTTGACCACTATGACGGTGACTTCCGTGTTCCTCAAAGTTGGAAACTATATTATAAAGCAGGTAAATCTTGGAAGGAAGTTGAGGCTCAAAATGAATATGGCGTAAAGAAAGACTGTTATAATACCTTGAACTTTACTCCGGTTAAGACAACCGGCTTGAAAATAGAAGCCCAGCTTCAAAAAGGAGCATCGGGAGGTATTATAGAATGGAAAGTAAACTAACAAAGAGATAATAGCTATTTATTAACCCTTAAATACAAACGAAATGGATACACATTTAAATCGCGTATTGTTTAGTCGCGCATTTGTGAAAATGGCAACGTGTGCTGTTCTTTCTGCAGGGTGCTTGCCTATGGCAGCTTATGCAGAATCGGACGAAGTAAACGCCGTACAGATGGTTCAGCAGCAGAAGACCATAACCGGTCAGGTTGTTGATTCAAAAGGTGAAACCATTATTGGTGCAAACGTTATGGAAAAAGGTACTACCAATGGTACCATAACCGATTTTGATGGAAATTTTACGTTAAATGTTTCTTCAAAGGCCACTTTGGTGATTTCTTATATTGGTTATAAGAGCGTAGAAGTTCCTGCTTCTGCATTGAAGTCAGGAATGAAGGTCACTTTGAAGGAAGATACGGAGGTGATGGACGAAGTAGTTGTAATTGGTTACGGAACACAGCGTAAAGGAGATGTGACCAGTGCGATTGCTTCTGTAAAGGCAGAAGACTTTACAATCGGTAAAATTACGGATGCTGCTGATTTGGTAAAGGGTAAGATTGCAGGTTTGAGTGTAACTAATTCATCAGGTGACCCTAATGCAACTTCTAGCATTATGCTTCGTGGTATTACTACGGTTATGGGTAGTGTAACTCCTTTGGTATTGGTTGATGGTGTTGAAGGTTCATTAACAACCGTAGCTCCTGAAAATATTGCATCAATTGATGTATTAAAAGATGCATCAGCTGCTGCTATTTATGGTACACGAGGAGCCAATGGTGTTATTTTGATTACTACAAAGACGGGTAAGCGTGAATCTCGTGCCAGTGTAGCATATTCTGGATATGTATCTTTCTCTGACTGGTTTAAAACAGCAGATTTTATGGACACTCATGATGTAATTTATGGCTTGACTCCATTTGAATATGAAGGATATGATACGGATTGGCTAGCTGCAGTTACTCGAAAAGCAGGGTTTAAACAAAATCACTCTTTGTCAATAGAAGGCGGTTCGAAAAACTCTACATATTCTGCCAATGTTACATTCAGTGATGAAGAGGGTATCATGCGGAAGAGTGATAACCGTAATCTGAAGATGCAGATGGACTATACACAGTATGCATTAAATGATATTTTGAAATTCAATGTAAATATGTTGTATGGTCGTCAGAACTATACGAACAATAATAATGCTTATGTATATCGTCAGGCTATAATCCGTAACCCATCTTCACCTATTTATAATGAGGATGGTTCTTATAATGAAAACTTTAATAAACTGTATTACTATAATCCGGTAGAAATACAAAACGAGATGATTGGCGATACCAGAGTTAACTGGGCACGTCTGACTGGTAATATTACAGTTGAGCCTATTAAAGGATGGCAGACTAATTTAATGTTGTCAATGAAAGAGAACATTACTCGTGGTGAAACATACTATAGCAGTAAGTATTATGACCAAGCTCAGAAGAATGTAAACGGTTATGCTTCTAAATCTGAGGGAAGTTCACGTAGTGATAACTTGGAATTAACTTCGCGCTATAATTTCACAATTGATAAACATCATGTTGATGCATTAGTGGGATATAGTTACCTATATACAGTGAATGATGGTTTTAATGCTGGTAACGGGGATTTTCCAACCGAAGCTTATTTGTATAATAACTTGGGCTTAGGTGCATATTTGACCAATGAGAAAGCTCCTCATGCTGCAATGGGTTCTTATAAAAATGACAATACATTGATAGGTTTCTTCGGACGTGTAAGCTATGGATACGCAGACCGCTATAATTTAATGGTGAGTGTACGTCGTGAAGGTTCTTCAAAGTTTGGTGACAACCATAAGTGGGGTACTTTTCCTTCTGCTTCTGCCGGATGGACAATCAGCAATGAACGTTTTATGTCAAACACTAAGCATTGGTTGGATAATTTAAAATTGCGTTTTGGTTTTGGTATTACTGGTGTAATTCCATCTGACTCTTATAAATCATTATACTTGTATAATTATGATGCATATGGTGATGTGATAGGAATGGATGGTGAATGGATGAAAACCTTGAAAGTAGAGCAAAATTATAATCCGAATTTGAAATGGGAAACTACCCGTGAGTTTAATATCGGTTTAGATTGGAGTGTCCTGAAAGGACGTTTAAGTGGTTCTATTGATGTGTATGATAAGAAAACCACAGACTTGCTTTATAATTATTCAGTACCCGTTCCGCCCAACTTGTTTGGAACAACCAGAGCGAATGTGGGTGAAATGCGTAACAGGGGTATTGAAGTAATGATAAATGCAATTCCTGTTCAGACTAAGGATTTTGAATGGAATACTACATTGACTTTATCTCATAATAGTAATAAACTGTTGAGCTTGTCGAATGAACTGTATGAAACTCGTAATTTCAGTGAAGTAGGTGGAGTGGGTGAACCGATAAGTGTAGCTACTCACTGTATGGAAGTCGGACACCGCTTGGGCGATTTCTGGGGCTTGAAGTCGGTCGGTGTAGATAAGGACGGATTTGTTTTGGTTGAAGCGAAAGATGCAGATGGAAATTGGGTGGTAAAACCGTTTAATACCAACTTAAATGAAGAAAAGAACCGTCAGCGTTTAGGAAACGGTTTGCCTAAAGTATATGCCGGATGGGGTAACACTTTCCGTTATAAAGGATTTGATTTGAGTCTTCAGTTTACAGGTCAGTTCGGTTATCAGATTTTGAATGCTCAGCGTAGCTTCTACGAAAATAACTCAATAGCATATAACCGTTTGAAATCAGCTGCCGACTGGTATCCTGCAATTAATACAGACGGTACACCGGTGATGGATGAAGCTACGGGAAAGCAAAAGATGGTCCGCTTGTCTAATTCCATGTCACAGGGTATTTGGAGTGACCATATTGAGAATGGAGACTTTGTAAAGCTCTCCAGTGCGACCTTGGGATATACCGTGCCATTAAAGGGTTCTATCCGGAAATATATCAATAACCTCCGTGTTTATGTATCAGGTCAGAATTTGTTCTGTATCACAGGATACTCTGGTATGGACCCGGAAGTGGACAATGCTTTCATGAGTCCGGGTATCGACTATCAAGATAAATATCCTACTACACGGTCATTTACTGTTGGTTTGAATGTTAACTTCTAATTTTTGCTGTTATGAAAAACTTAAAATTTAAATATATATTAATGGGTTTGGCTGCCAGCTCATGTCTGACATTTGGCTCTTGTACTGATTTGTCTGAAACCCTTTATGATCAATTGAATGAGAGTAACTTGGACTTTTCCAGTGAAAAAGATGTGAATGCGCTGAGCGGACAGGCAATAGCTCAATTTCGTTATATCTATTGGGCTTGGAATGGTTATTTTGATTTGCAAGAAGAATGTAGTGATACTTATATGACTCCCAAACGCATTGGTATCGGTTGGGGTGACCTATATGTGAATATGCACAAGCATAACTGGAACAGTGAGCTGGGACATATTGCTGGATTCTGGGATTACGCTTATAAATGTTTAGGTTATTGTAATCAAACATTGGATGTATTGCCAGAGGAGAACAAGCAGACTCGTGCCCAAATGCGTTTCTTGCGTGCTACTGTTTATTATATGTTGTTGGATGCATTCCGCAGTGTGCCTTTGGAAACAACTCGTCAAGTTCCTGATGGTTATCTTCCGGAACAGGCTTCAGCACAAGATATTTTTGATTTCTGTGTAGAGGAGTTAAGTGCCATTAAAGATGATTTAGGTAAAGAAAAAGTATTTGGCTATCCGAATCGTTATGCAGCTTGTATGGTATTGGCTAAGCTGTATTTGAATCATAATGCCTATTTAGGCGGAGATGATAACAGCTGGTATGAAAAAGCTTATACCGAAGCGAATGAGGTTATTACAGAAGGAGGATATTCTTTAGCCGAAAATTATCTGGATAATTTCCGTCATGATATAGACGAGTCTCCTGAGGTTATTTTTGCTATACCTTTGGATATTACTCATGCTTCTCATAACTACTTGTCAAGTAAGGCGGTGCCTCAAGCCGGACTGGAAGCTTATGGCTGTACCGGAGCTGCGCAGAACGGTAGTTGTGCTATTCCGCAATTTATCGATACTTATGATCAAGCTGACAAGCGTCTTACTGATACATGGGCTATGGGAATTCAGAAGAAAGCAGTGAAAAATTCAGATGGAACTTATATACCGCAGGCTGGTGATCCGATTGCTTTCTCAACCGATGACTGGTCGGGTACAGGTTATTTGAATTATAATAAAGAAGTACATTCTATCGATAATCCGGGTGCTTACCAACAAGAAGGTTGTCGCTTTGTGAAGAGCGAAATCTGTTCTGGAACAGATGGAACTTATGGCAATGATGTTGCTTTTTTCCGTTTGGCTGATGCAATGTTTATCAAAGCTGAATGTTTGTTGCGCTTAGGTGGATATAATAATGAAACAGAACAGGTTGCTGCCGATTTGATTACAGAAGTACGTAAACGTTCTTTTGAATCAGTAGCTAAAGCAACACGTACGGTTGAGCAGCTTAAAGGTGGAAGTAAGTATGATTATGGACATCGTGAATATACTTGTGAAGGTTTTGCGAACTGGGACAGAAGTGCATTTGTTTCTACCCAAGAAGGTGGTGCAGATATTATTTTAGGAGGTTTGTTGGATGATCTGGGATGGGAGTTCGTTGGTGAACATCATCGTCGTCAAGACTTGATCCGTTTTAAAATGCAGGATGGACGAAATGTCTTTAATGGAAAGTCATGGTTCTGTAAAGATGCAACAATTGAGACTCATTGGGATTATTTCCCTATTCCTAAATCTGCATTAGATTCAAATATAAAGATGAAACAGACAGAAGGTTATAAATAATAATTAGAATTAGAATATTATGAAAAAGCATTTATTATATATCGCAGTTTTAGGTAGTTTATTGCCTATGGGATTTGCAAGCTGTGGTGACAATGAAGACTTTTCTGTGGAACATGTATTGACACAGGATGAGATTGGTGAGATGGAGCGTCAAGATTCTATTGAAGAAGCACAGCGAAATCAGATCAATGCGGACTTGATTTTGGAATATACAGCCGATATTACATTGAGTGCTGTTGCTTATGATGGAACTCAAGTTTCGGTGGAAACAAATAAAATAGCCGAACTGTTTGGTATTTCAGAAGAAGATTTGTTGGCTGGTATTGCATTAGAAGCTGGAGCTCCTGAAATAACGGGCTTTGCAATCGAAGGAACTACTCATGCAGATAATATGACTGCATCGAATAGTAATGCTGCATGGGGACATTGGTTTGACGCTGATGGAAATGTTGTAGCATGGGGGGATAAAGCAATGGTATGTTGTGAATTTAATACAGAAGATAAGTTTTTTAATGTATTGCAGTTTCCGAAACATTTAGTTGATGGCCAATCAATTAAGGTGATTGAAGGTCTGAAATATGGAGATAAGCGTGCAGCTGTAGTTATAACCATTAATGCTCATGGAGCTGCAGCTATTACAGCTCCGGTTGTAGCGACTCAAAAAATTTCATTGGATATAGCTCCTGCTACTGGATATGATTTGACAAATGTAGCATTTGATGTAGAGCAGTTAAAAACAGATTTGGGAATAGCTTCAATGGATGAAGTTGAAAAATTTGTAGCTCTTAAATCAGATGGAAGTTATGCACAGGAATCAGATGCAGGAACCAATGGATTCTGGTTTGATGCAGAAGGTTCAGCTTGTGGATATGGAGAAACTTCTATGGTGTTTACATCTTACGGAGGTGACGGTTGGATTGAAAACGAGCTCGGTATTGGTCAAAACCCAGGTAAGGTAACTGAAGGTCAGAGTTATGTACTTAAGTATGGATTCTTGGCTAATAATAAAATTGTAATGCTTGAAGTTACAGTAAATGTGCTTGCTTATCAAGATCCAGAAACACCTTTGGCTGGTGTGCCTGAAGAAAAAAACATCTCTGTAGAATTGGCTAAGAATTATACGGATGATTTTGCTAATGTGCAAAGTGATATCAAAGATGTGTTACGTAACGCATTTAAGATGACTACACATCAACTTCATTGGGCTAGATTTAACGGTGATTTGAAGGTCTATTGCAAGACTGAAACCGAAGCTGAGCCTGAATATACAGCGGATACTCCGGGATATTGGTTGAATGAAACAGGAGATGTTACTAAATATGGGGACGGCAGTATTTGTTGGATAAGTTTAGGCTCTACAGAAACTGAATTGTATCTGTATGGCGGTAATCATCCAGAATCTGTATCTCCTACAGTAGGAGCTACTGTAAATACTACCTATATCATTACATGTAAGGGTAATGCAGGTAAGGTAACAGTTAATTTGAAATTTCAAATTGATCCGAAGGCTGAATAAATTTAATCTTGAAATTTGAAATAGTGATGGGGAAAGGTGTGTTTGATAAAGAAAGAGATTAAGCACACCTTTCTTTTTTATAAACTTAATTACATGAAAAACATGCTTAAACAATCTTTCTTATTATGGTGCACTATATTGCTCTCTTGCTTCATGCTTTCTTGTAAAGATGATGAAAAGCCAATTGGGGAGGCTATAGAAATTGATGAGCAATATGTAAATATTACATTGGGAGCAGAAGAAACCACGGCTTCAGTCAAGTTTACGGCTACTTCCGTTTGGAAGGCTTCTTTTAAGGAAGACGCTTCAAATGAATGGATTACCTTATCTAAAAAGAATGGAGTGGGAGGTCCGGTGGTGCTGGACTTGACTTTAAAGGTAAATGCTTCGGGTGCTGCCCGTGTGGCAACTCTTGTACTGTCATGTGGCAATTCAACAAAGGAAATCTCGGTAAGTCAAGGAGCAAGTTCGGTTCAGATTATGGATGAAGCCGATGTGGAAGACTTGGATAAGTATTATAAGCCACAGGAGTTTGCCAATATGGACATGTTGCGTAGCGACTCCAAATGGTCTTGGTTCCGCTCTCGTCAAAGTGAACACTTCTTTGTGTTTTGGGAAGCAGGATTCGGTGATGACCCAAATGCTGAAACAGTTCCGGAACATATGAGGGTAGATATTGACGACTTACTGAATAAGGCAGAGCGTTATTATCAGACGAATATCGAAAAACTGAAATTTGCCGAGTTGGGTAAAGGAAAATCCTATTTAGATAAATATAAGATGGAAATTTACCTGCTTTATCAAGAGGAATGGCTTGCCACCGGTTCAGGGTATGACAATAAAATCGGTGCCTTATGGGTAAATCCAAGTACGTGTCAGCCGGTAGGTTCTACTATTGCGCATGAAATAGGTCATAGTTTCCAGTATCAGGTATATTGTGATAAATTATGTCAGGGAGAAACAGATGATTTGAAGTCGGGTTTCAGATATGGTTATGCCGGAAGCAACGGTGGAAATGGTTTTTGGGAACAATGTGCCCAGTGGCAGTCTTTCCAAGACTATCCGGAGGAAATGTTTACTTCTTATAATTTTGATGTATGGCTTAACAACAATCATCGTCATTTTGAACATGAATGGATGCGCTATGCCAGCTATTGGTTGCAGACCTATTGGACTGCTAAGCATGGGGTAGAAGCTGTTGGCAATGTTTGGAAGAAATCAGTTTATCCGGATGATGCCATTCAGACTTACATGAAGCTATATTGCGGTAATGACTGGAGCCGGATGAAGAATGAACTTTATGACTATGCCAGCCGCATGGCTACTTTTGATATTGAAGGTATGAAAGCTTATTCGGATGGTTATCTGAACCGCTATCATACTACGCTTTATCAGAACGGAGAATATTATCAGGTGGCTTATGCCAATTGTCCGGGAACGACAGGATTTAATGTGATTCCTTTAAATGTTCCGGAAGCCAATACGGTGGTTGAGGCTGATTTTGTAGGTTTGAATCCGGGGGATGCCTTATCTCCGCTTGATCCGGGCGATTATATGGAGGCAGAAGCTGTGAAGGGTAAGGTCAGAACATATAATGCTGTTGGTAATGCTGCTGATGCCGGATGGATGTGTGGCTTTGTGGCGTTGTTTGAAAACGGAGAACGTAAGTATGCCGAAGCTGTCTCGACGAAAAACGGAAAGGTAAAATTTGCGGTTCCTGCCGGTACAAAGAATTTATATTTCATTGTGTTGGGAGCTCCGGCTAAATACAAATCAAATCCGTGGGATGAAAAAGAACTGACTGATGAACAGTGGCCGTATAAGGTGAAGTTTACGCATACTGATTTGCTTGGAAATGTAGAATTGGATATGGACGCTTCACCTCAAAATATTGAATTGACTTATAATGTTTCGATTAAAGCGGATGCTCAGAGTTATGATGGTACTCAGGTCAGCTTGGTTAATAATGGGGATATTGTAAAATTGGCAAAAGCTTTTGTGATGCAACCTTCGGTTATTTCGGCTGCTATTTTATCGCCAAAGACTGAGCCTAAGCCTGATGGTGTTGCTTTTGCTGCGGTAAAATCAGATAATACTTTTGATTATAATACTACGGCTAACGGATGGGGCTTCTGGTTTGACAGCAAAGGGCAGCCTATAGGATGGGGAGCTGATAACGATAGCCGTGTCTTTATAGAGTTTGCTGCCGATACGTTCCTGTTTACCATCGGACAGTATCCGGGAAAATGCAAGGTGGGTGATACGTATCAGGTTAAAGAGGCTTTGATATATATGAAGGGTGGATCGCAATATATTGCTAGACTTACGTTTAATATTACAATAAAATAGACGTTATGTAATCTGTTTTTTGGGCTATTCAGAAGAAAAGAGACTGTTTCATGGATATAAATGAAATGGTCTCTTTTTTATGTAAATAGCCTCTATGTAACATGGCTGTATGTAAATGTTCGTTTTTCAACAATGAATCATGAAAATGTAACATGATAGGTAGTCTTTTGTATCATTATTGCCTAAATAAAGGAAAGAATACACTTATCTTTGTTAAGGAACATTTTTAAAGCTTTTGTAAAAAGAATCAGATGTATATGAAAAGACACATGTTTTTGGCTGCAGCCCTTTGGGGATGTCTTGCCGTAAATGCGACTGACAAACAATTTACCAGTCCTGACGGACGCTTACAAGTAACCGTATCCGATGATGCGGGGAAACCTACTTATCAGATTACCTATGACGGTGTAACATTTCTAGAAAAATCTCCTTTGGGGTTGATTACGAATATCGGAGATTATTCACAGAATATGACGTTGAGCGAAGAGATGAAACAAAGCTCAATTGATGAACGATATAGTTTGAATACAATTAAGCAGCGTGATGTACATTATACCGCAACCGAAGCTGTTTGTCCGTTTGTGCGTGACGGTAAAGTCATTTATGATGTTATTTTTCGTGTGAGTAATCGTGACGTGGCTTTTCGATATAAAATGTATCCACAGCGAAATACCTTATGTTGTGTAATCGATGCAGAAGCTACTGGCTTTTCTTTGCCTGAAGGAACTACTACGTTCTTATGCCCACAGAGTAAGCCGATGGGTGGATTTGCCCGTACCTCCCCAAGTTATGAAACAGGATATACCGTCGATGATGCGATGGGGAAAAATGGATGGGGTGAAGGTTATAGTTTCCCCTGTTTGTTCCGTAATGCTGATAAGGGGTGGGTGTTGATTTCAGAAACAGGAGTTGACAGTTATTATTGTGGAAGTCGTCTGTTAAATCAGGCAGGAGGACTTTATACCATAGGCTTTCCCCAGGCAGGAGAATATAATGGAAATGGAACGACCAATCCGGGTCTTGCTTTACCGGGGGAAACTCCTTGGCGTACGATAACAGTGGGAACTACTTTGGCTCCTATTGTAGAAACTACAGTTCCTTTTGATGTGGTGAAACCTCTATATGAAGCATCAAAAAAATATGAATATGGTTGTGGTACGTGGAGTTGGATTATTGCTGGAGATGGAAGTATGACTTATGATGACCAAAAGCGTTATATTGATTTCTGTGCAGCTATGGGATATAGAACAGTATTGGTTGATGCACTTTGGGATACACGCGTGGGTTATGAAAAGATTGAAGAATTGGCACGTTATGCAGATTCAAAAGGTGTAGGCTTATATCTTTGGTATAATTCAAATGGTTATTGGAATGACGCTCCTCAAGGACCTAGAGGAAAGATGAATAATACCATTGCTCGCCGTAAGGAGATGAAATGGATGCAGCGTATTGGTGTACGCGGAATTAAGGTTGACTTTGTGGGAAGTGATAAGCAGGTAACTATGCAGCTGTATGAGGATATCCTTGCTGATGCAAATGATTACGGATTATTGGTTATTTTCCATGGATGTACGCTGCCGCGCGGATGGGAACGTATGTATCCAAACTTTGCAGCAAGTGAAGCTGTGCTGGCAAGTGAAAACATGAATTTCTCGCAGGAAAGCTGTGATGCTGAAGCCTTTAATGCTTGTCTCCATCCGTTTATCCGTAATACTGTAGGAAGTATGGATTTCGGAGGAAGTACACTTAACCGTTATTATAATAGCAAGAATGAACCGAGAGGTAGCCGAAGAGTGACTTCTGACGTGTTTGCCTTGGCAACAGCTGTGCTTTTCCAGAGTCCGGTTCAACATTTTGCACTTGCGCCGAATAATATGACTGATGCACCGGCGTGGGCTATTGATTTTATGAAACAAGTTCCTACTACTTGGGATGAAGTGCGTTTTATTGATGGTTATCCGGGTAAATATGTAGTAATGGCACGCCGTCATGGTGATACTTGGTATGTAGCAGGTATTAATGCGCAGAAAGAAATACTTAAGCTGAAAGTTACGTTACCTATGTTTGAGGCAGGAACTAAGGTGAAACTTTTCAGTGATGACAAAGAGCTGCAAGGTGCTGTAAAAGACGTAAAACTGAATAAAAAACAGGAAATTACGCTCTCTATTCCTTGCAATGGGGGTATTGTAGTGACAAATAACTAAGAATAGACGATTATGAAAAGAACAGTTTTTGCATTGATTGCCAGTATTGCGATATGTGCTCCTATGGCAGCGCAGACTTCATGGACGGCAGATAATGGGAATGGCACTTATACGAATCCACTGTTTTATGATGAGTTTTCCGATCCGGATATTATCCGGGTCGGTGATGATTTCTATCTGGCAGGGACCACGATGCATGCTATGCCTGGCTTGGTGGTGCTTCACTCCAAGGATTTAGTGAACTGGAAATTTTTGAGTTATGCTTTTGAAAGCCTTAAGGTGGGTGAAGAGTTTAATCTTGAAAACGGGAAAGAAGCATACGGACAAGGTATTTGGGCTCCATGTATTCGTTATCATAAAGGGAAATTCTATATATTCTCAAATATTAATGGGTATGGTATGCAGGTCTTTATAGCCGATAACCCGTCCGGACCATGGGAGCATAAAGAGATGGGAGGTGATATTTATGATCTCTCAGTGCTGTTTGATGATGATGGAAAGATTTATGCGGTATATAAATATGATGAGGTGCGGATGATTGAGGTGAAACCAGATTTCAGTGGTTATGTAGAAGGAAGTGAGAAAGTCATTATTCCTGCTGGTAATGCCATGGGTGAAGGACATCATTTTTATAAGATAAACGGTAAATACTATATTATCAGTGCCAATTATTCGCCGATAGGGCGGATGCAGTGTGCACGTGCTGATTCTCCGGAAGGTCCTTACGAAACGGTGACTATAAGTACAAAGGAAACTATGGGGACGGAACGTGTATGGGGAGTAAGTAATGTGGGATTAGGAACTCCGGTTCCGGAAGATGGTACGAAATTCAATTTGTGGAAACCGGCTGCCAATGATTTTGGAGCGGTTCCTTTGCATCAAGGAGGTATTGTGGATTTACCGAATGGTGACTGGTGGGGATTTTCGATGACTGATTTTCGCTCGGTAGGGCGTACTACTTGCTTGTCGCCGGTGACTTGGGCTGATGGGTGGCCTTACTTTGGGCTGCCTGGAAATCTGGGCAGAAGTCCGCGAACATGGGTGAAGCCGAATGTTGAAGTGAAAGTAGAGCCTCATGCTCCATATCAGAGGAGTGATGATTTCGGGGGAAAGCAGCTACTCCCTATTTGGCAATGGAACCATAATCCGGTAAACAGCAAGTGGGAATTGAATCGTAAGGAAGGTGTATTACGTTTACACACAATGCCTGCCCGTCAATTCCTGTGGGCGAAAAATACGTTGACACAGCGTGGTATAGGTCCGATATCTTCAGCTACAGTATTATTGGATGCAGCAAAACTGAAGAAAGGAGATATTGCTGGTTTGGGGTTACTGAATATGCCATATGCAACATTGGGTGTTACTCCTGAGAAAAAAGGATATACTTTGCACTGGTATGCGCAGGAAGATGGCAGAAAACAAGAGGTTGCATTAGAAAATTCATGCATTTATTTACGCGTGACGGGGGTTTTTGATTGTGATATGGCGCAATTCAGCTATAGCTTAGATGGACATACATTTATTAATATAGGTGACAGCGTGTGTATGCCTTATCAGTTGAAAACGTTTCAGGGTACGCGTTATGCTCTTTTTGCCTATAATACAGAAGGTAGGAATGGAGGATATGCGGAATTTGATGACTTTAGAGTAGATGAGCCGATGGCAGATCGCTCTGCTAATCTTCCGCTTGGAAAGGTAATTAGGTTGACAAATAGAGGGAATGGCAGCCTGGTATGGGCGAGTGCGCATGGCATGCTCCGTTCGGCAGGTAAAAATTCGAAGGAAGCAAAGAGTAAAGCTTGCCTTTTCAAAGTACATGATAGAGGACAAGGACGTGTAGCTTTGGAGGCTCTTGATGGCAGTGGCTTTGTGACTGTGGTAGGTGCCGGACTGGCTGCTGATGTACGTACGTTGAAACAAGAAAGTGAAGGAAGTCTTTTCCAGTGGCAAGATATGCTTTACGGACAATGTATGCTTCTTTCCTTGAAGACTCAACGTTTTGTTGGACTTAATCCGGAAACAGGTGAACCTTATTCTGCCGACTGGTCGGGAGCAGATCCTGACCGGAAAGATGGAACGGTATTTACCTGGAAGATTATAGAACCTTAATTTAAATTTCTTATATCTTAATAGTTCGCTTATGAAACGAAGTGCTTTTTCTTTAATTATGTTAGCTTCTGCTTTTGCAGCACAGGCACAAGATCCGATAATTCAGACAAATTATACGGCTGATCCATCGCCGATTGTTCTAAATGATACGATTTTTCTTTATACTTCGCATGATGAAGACGATGCAACTGGATTTAAAATGTTAAACTGGTTGTTATATACTTCTACTGATATGGTAAATTGGACAGATCATGGAGTGATTGCATCGCTTGAAGATTTCAAGTGGAGAAAACGTGATAATGGTGCGTGGGCGCAACAGGTAGTGACACGTAACGGAAAATATTATATGTATTGCCCGCTCCATGGAAATGGAATAGGGGTATTAGTATCTGATTCTCCTTACGGACCGTTTAAGGACCCACTGGGAAAACCTTTGGTCTGGCAACAAGAGCACTGGAATGATATCGATCCGACTGTTTTTGTTGATGATGACGGACAGGCTTATATGTATTGGGGAAATCCTGATTTATATATGGTAAAACTGAATGAGGATATGATTTCTTATTCGGGAAAGATTGAAAAACTGAAAACTCCTGAGCATTATCAGGAAGGACCTTGGTTTTATAAACGTGAAGGTAAGTATTATCTGGCTTATGCTTCTACTTGTTGTCCGGAGGGGCTAGGATATGCTATGAGTGACAAACCGACTGGACTGTGGACCTTTAAAGGATATATCATGCGACCCACTGACCGTGATCGTGGAAATCATCCGGGTATTGTAGATTATAAGGGTAAAACCTATGTGTTTGGTCAGAGTTATGATTTGCTGAAAATTGATACACCTCAGCATTCTGAAAGACGTTCGGTGAATGCTGCTGAAATGAAATATAATCCAGATGGAACGATACAAGAAGTTCCTTACTGGAAAGACACTGTGTTGGAACAAATCGAACCTTTGAGTCCATACCATCGAGTGGAAGCTGAAACCATGGCTTGGGGAAAAGGCTTGAAGACTGATAAAAAAGCAGAAAGAGAAATTTATGTAACAAAAATAGATGATGCTGATGCATTGACTGTAAGAGGAGTAGATTTCGGGAAAAAGGGTGCGAAACGATTTACGGCTTCTGTGGCTTCTGCTTTGGGAGCTTGTTCGATTGAAATTCATCTGGATAGTGCAGAGGGACCTTTGGTTGGTAAACTGAATATAGAAAAAACTGGTGGCATGGATCAATATAAGGAATTTACTTGTAAAATTAAGGGAGCAAAAGGAATCCATGATTTGGTCTTCCGCTTTACAGGAAGTGCAAAAACCGATTTGTTTAACTGGGATTATTGGAAATTTGAAAAGTAATTTACTATGAAACGACATTTGTTTTCTTTGGCAGCTTGTATGGCTGCGGTTGCCTTACAGGCGCAGAATCCGATTATACAGACATCTTATACAGCTGATCCAGCCCCGATGGTATATAATAATCGTTTATATCTTTATACCAGTCATGATGAGGATGGCTCTACTTGGTTTACCATGAATGACTGGAAACTTTATTCTACAGATGATATGGTGAACTGGACAGAGCATCCTGTTCCTTTGTCATATAAAACATTTGAATGGGCAGGTGGTGATGCGTGGGCTGCCCAATGTATTGAACGGAATGGGAAATTTTATATGTATGTGCCTGTAACCGACCGTAAAGGGGCTACTGCCATTGGTGTTGCTGTGGCAGATTCACCTTACGGACCTTTTTATGATCCGTTAGGAAAACCGTTGGTGCAAACTGACTGGGGTAATATTGATCCGACGCCGTTTGTGGATGATGATGGTCAGGCATACTTATACTGGGGTAATCCGAACTGCTTTTATGTTAAGCTGAATGAGGATATGATTTCTTTTGAAGGGGATATTGTGAATGTGCCGATGACTGAAAAAGCATTTGGTAAGCGTGAAGGGAATCCGGAACGTGCCACTTTATATGAAGAAGCTCCTTGGTTGTATAAGCGGAAGGAAGTATATTATTTGTTCTTTGCTGGAGGACCGCTTCCTGAACATTTAGGTTATGCTACAAGCTCCACTCCGGCTGGTCCATGGAAGTATGGAGGAATAATGATGCCTGCTGAAGGGGGAAGTTTCACCAACCATCCAGGTATTGTAGATTTCAAGGGAAATACTTATTTGTTCTATCATAATGGAGCACTTCCTGGAGGAGGTGGATTTAACCGTTCGGTGTGCGTACAGCCTTTGACCTTTAATGCTGACGGAAGTATCTCAAGCATGAAGATGGATAAGCAAGGTATTCGTAAAAGTCTGTCGCCGCTGAACCCGTATCAGAAAACAGAAGCAGAAACGATTGCTTGGTCGGAAGGAATGAAGAGTTTCCAGTCTCCTCAAGTGGGGGTATTTCTAACAGCGTTGCGCGATGATGCTTTTGTTAAGGTGCGTGAAGTGGATTTTGGTAAGGAAGGAGCGTCTCGTTTTATTGCTCGTTTAGGAACCACTCATAATGAGAAGATTTTGATGGAAGTGCGTTTAGACAGTAAAGACGGGCAGTTACTGACTACGATGCGCGTACCACGTACCGGAGGCAGCGACCGATGGCGTCTGGTTGAAGCTGAAGTTCAGAAAGTAACAGGTGTACATGATGTATATTTTGTCTTTAAAGGAAGAGTTCCTAAGGATTTGGCTTATTTTGACTACTGGCGTTTTGTTAAATAATGGCTGTATCGTATGAAGAAATATATTTATTTGAAGCCTTGTTTACTTGTCATCTGAAGTCTTGTCAACTAATAAGTTGGGCTTTTGCGAAACTTGAAATACTTAATTTTATTGGGAATATCCAGAAATTCTATTGTCTGGAAGAAGAGAGACCGTTTCACTTTGAGGCTGAAACGGTCTCTCTTTTGCATGAATGCAGGAATAGGTATGAAAATATGCATGAGGTTATTATTTTGACCGATTTGAGACCCTTTATGACCTATTTATATACATAACGTTTCGTCAGACCACATTATCTTTGCAAAGATGAAAAACCAAATTCATAAGCTAAATATCATGAAAAAACTATTGAGTTTCGGATTGTCGCTCTTATTGACCTTAGGAGAGATGTCCGTTGTGTCTTCTTGCTCTACGTCGGGGCCAAAAGAAACTTTTGAGGTTGGGAAAAATACTTTCCTGTTAAATGGGCAGCCTTTTGTAGTAAAGGCAGCTGAAGTGCATTATCCGCGTATTCCGGAACCTTATTGGGAGCAACGCATTTTGTCTTGCAAAGCATTGGGCATGAATACGCTTTGTCTGTATGTTTTCTGGAATTTGCATGAACAGCAACCCGGTCAGTTTGATTTTACTGGAAACAAAGATTTGGCTAAGTTTTGCCGCCTGGCACAGAAACATGGCATGTATGTCATTGTTCGTCCCGGTCCTTATGTATGTGCAGAATGGGAAATGGGAGGATTGCCTTGGTGGTTATTGAAGAAACAAGATGTACAGCTTCGTACACAAGACGCTTATTACATGGAACGCGTAGGCTTGTTTATGAAGGAAGTGGGCAAGCAGCTGGCTGATTTGCAGATTTCGCGTGGCGGAAATATTATCATGGTGCAGGTAGAAAATGAGTATGGTTCATATGGTATTGATAAACCGTATGTTTCTGCTATCCGTGACATGGTAAAAGAGTCGGGATTTACGGATGTTCCTTTGTTCCAGTGTGACTGGAGTTCGAACTTTACGAATAATGCCTTGGATGATTTGCTTTGGACCGTAAACTTCGGAACTGGGGCAAACATCGACGAGCAGTTCCGAAAATTGAAAGAACTGCGTCCTGAAACTCCGCTGATGTGTAGTGAGTTCTGGAGCGGCTGGTTCGACCATTGGGGAAGAAAGCATGAAACCCGTGATGCGGCTACCATGGTGAGCGGTATTAAGGATATGCTTGACCGGAATATTTCTTTCAGCTTGTATATGACTCACGGAGGAACTACTTTCGGCTGGTGGGGAGGTGCTAATAACCCGGCTTATTCGGCTATGTGTAGTTCGTATGACTATGATGCACCTATCAGTGAAGCCGGATGGACTACTCCGAAATATTTCCAGTTGCGTGAATTGTTACAGCAATACACGCCCGACAGCATAACGTTGCCTGAACCTCCGGCTCCGTTCCCGGTAATCGAAGTGCCGGCTATTACCGACTGGCAGGTAGCTCCTTTGTTTAGTAATCTGCCCGAACCGAAGCAGAGCGAAAAAATCCAGCCGATGGAAATGTTCGATCAGGGATGGGGAAGTATTCTTTACCGCACCACTTTGGCGGAAGATGTAAACGGTACGTTGCATATCGATGAGGTGCACGACTGGGCTCAGGTATTTGTCGACGGTAAGTTGCTGGGACGTTTAGACCGCCGTCGCGGAGAGTTTACCTTACCGTTGAAGGGCGGTTTGAAAAAAGGAACTCAGCTGGATATCTTGGTTGAAGCAATGGGACGTGTAAACTTTGACAAGTCAATTCATGACCGTAAAGGTATAACCAATAAAGTGGAAGTGGTAAACGCTGATAAAGCGATTGCCTTGAATAACTGGAGTGTGTATAATTTGCCGCCGTTCTACGAATTTGTGAGCAATAAGAATTACAAGCCGGGAAAAGCTTTGCAGGCACCTGCTTATTATAAGGCTACCTTTACACTGGAGAAAACCGGAGATACTTTCCTTGATATGCAAACATGGGGAAAAGGTATGGTATGGGTAAACGGTCATGCTATGGGACGCTTCTGGGAAATTGGTCCTCAGCAGACTTTATTTATGCCGGGTTGCTGGCTGAAGGAAGGTGAGAACGAGATCATCGTGCTCGACCTGAAAGGTCCAGCTGAAGCAAAGGTCGTAGGGTTAAAACAGCCTATTCTGGATATGCTTCGTGAAAAAGCTCCGGAAACGCATCGTAAGGATGGTCAGAACTTGAAACTTTCATCAGAAAAAGTGAGTCATCAGGGAACTTTCAGTCAAGGAAACGGATGGCAGGAAGTGAAGTTCTCAGCTCCAGTGAGCGGTCGCTTCTTCTGCCTGGATGCACTTTCCAACTATGATGGTACGAATATTGCTTCTATCGCCGAATTTGATGTGCTGGGGGCAGACGGAAAGCCTGTGTCACGCGAACCGTGGAAGATTATGTATGCCGATAGTGAAGAAACGCGTAGTGGAAACCGCACGGCTGATAAGGTGTTCGATTTGCAGGAAAGTACATTCTGGCAAACGGTAGATAATACGGCTTATCCGCATCAGTTGGTTATTGATTTGGGTAAAGAGTATAAGGTTACCGGATTCCGTATGCTTCCTCGTGCTGAGGCTGGTGCGCCCGGATTGATTAAGGATTATAAAGTTTATGTGAAAAAAGCTGACTTTAAATATTGAATCTCATTGATGAGGGGCTCTGTATGACTCTTCATTGCTTTCTAAATTTAATTATATTCAATGACGAAAACGCTTTGACGTTCTGAGAGGAATGTCAAAGCGTTTTGTTTGTTTTGCCTAATCGTGTGGATTGACTTGTTTAGGCACTCTGAATGCTGTGGAAAATATGGATGTAAAAAAATACTCTTGAAAACTTCGTCAAGCTTTCAAGAGTATTTTATAATGGTGAATCTTGTTTCAGATTACTTTTTCATGCGGTTACCATAACGGCTCATGAACTTATCAACACGTCCTGCTGTATCTACCAATTTAGATTTACCAGTGTAGAACGGGTGTGAGCTGCTTGAAATTTCAAGCTTAACGCAAGGATAAGTTTCGCCTTCGAATTCTACTGTGTCTTTAGTAGCACAAGTTGAACGAGACAAGAACATGTCACCGTTTGACATGTCTTTAAATACTACCGGACGGTAGTTTTCAGGATGAATGCCTTTTTTCATTTCAGTATATACTTTTTATTATTATTATTTTGCTAAATGTGGTAACACTGCAAAAATGTGTAATGGTTTACATTTCGGGTTGCAAAGATACGCTTTTTATTTGAAATATAAAACTTTCCACCTTGTTTTTTCTTCTCTTGTGGAAAAGAAACGGAGAATATCCGTGAAAGATATTCTCCGTTTCTAAGTAATCTGATAACTTTATTCTTATTTAAAGTTATTGGGTTGTATCCATTTGCCGTTATTATTCATGGTGTAGTCTGTATCCCACCAAACTCGTGTGTTCTGACTGTTGTCTTTTGGCATGTTAGCCGAGTTGATAGAACCTTCAGAGTTAGGATATTTCACACGGCTGATAAGCTGCTCATTTGCTATTTCCGAACCAGAGTTATTTCCGCCTTCAGGTGTAAGGATATAGCGCGGGTAATTGGTACGGCGCACTTCTGCCCATCCTTCGTTCCCGTTAGGGAATACAGCAATCCATTTCTGGGTGATGATGGCTTCCAGTTTTTCTTCATCCGACAAGTTGCTCCAGTTATGCAGTGCCACCAGGTTATTTATATAATTAGTGTATTTAGCTGGCAGGATGCCGTAATAGTTCATAGAAGCTTCTACTCCCTTTTTATATAAGTTTTGTACATCTTCATCACCCAGTCCCCAGCGAAGGTTTGCTTCAGCTTGGAGGAATAAGGCTTCGGCATATCCCATCCATACAATTTCACGTGCATAGTTCCACCAGATTTCCGGATTCATGTAATCTGAAGTAGTACTGCATCGGTTCGGGGAATAAACTTTAGTCTGGCTTTGTCCTAAGGTGCTTACTCCGTTTCGTACACCGTTAAAGTCTTTGGTTGATTCTTCCGGAAGGGCTTTGTTCAGCTTGTCAAATTCTGTCGGACGGAACCAGAGGATTTCACAACGTGGGTCAAGGATGCAGTTTTCTGACTTATTGTTGAAGCGCAGTTCACTGTTCTTTTCGCTTTTAGCTTCCCATTGTGATTTGTCGGTTGGTTCAACTCCTCCGGCAAATGACTGGTTCTTGTAAGCCCATTCCATTTCCTTGGTCAATACTACATTGGCTCCCCAGTTAAAGAGCAGCGCAAAGATGTTTTCATTACCTCCGGCGATATATTGACGTTTGGGAGTTTGTTTCATATTGTCTTCATTGCTCTTCATCAGGCCGCCGTTGGCTTCATCGAAAGCAGCCGTAGCCTGTGCTTGAGCCAGCTGAGGATTTACGTTTGAAACGCGCAGAGCCAGACGCAGACGCAGGGTGTTGGCAAAACGACGCCATTTGTCCACATCTCCTTTGAAGCATTTGTCGTTATCGGCCAACAGGAACTGTTGAGTTGCCGGAATGTTTTCGGGACGCAAATTGGTGATTGCTTGGTCTAAAACCTTGAAGAGGTAGTCATAAACTTCTTCTTGTTTAGAGTAAACAGCACCTGTTACAGGTGGAAGGGCTCCCTTGATATAATATTTTACCGGAACATCTCCGTATGTATCGGTCTGCATAGATAACAGGAATGCGTAGTAAATACGTGTGATGTTATAAATGGTATGGTAATATTTCGGATTGACGAAATGACAGATTTTGATAATCTGACTGTATTCACCTACCGTACGGTCATCATAGAAATGTCTCCAGCGAGCTGCCGACCATCCGTCGTTGTAAGAATAAGTCGGTGAGTTTTGCACGAATCCACTGACGTTATTTCCCCAATATCCGGCATAGATGTCGTGAGTCAGATTGGTAGTAATTTGGTAATCGTTATATGGACCTTCGTAAGTGAAGTTGGCAAATGTCTGTCCTAATGCACCTTCAATACTTCTCAGACTTTGTATGGCACTTGGAGTGAGTTCATAATCAATATCTATTCCGTCTGCACTGACTTCTCCCATAGTCGGGTCATAAATCGGAGCATAAGGGTTGGTATTCAACTCTTCGAAGTCATGGCATCCGGTGGCAAGTACCATCAAAGCGCATGTTGCAACGGATTTGTATAAATTGAATTTCATAATAATTATTTGCTATTTGAATTAGAAACCTAAACTAACTGATAAACCAAATGTCCGGGTAAATGGCAGTGCTGCATAGTCAATGGCCTGTGAGAACATGGTTGTGTCGTAACCACCTTCAGGGCTTGTACCCGGTGTATGTTTCAGTAAGTAACACAAGTTACGTGCAACGAATGAAACATTTAATGAAGTAAGCGGGGTTTTCTTCAACAAAGATGAAGGGAACGAATATCCGATTGAAAGTTCTTTCAGCTTGATGAATGAGGCATCGTAAATGAAGTCTTCTGCCTGCATAGATCCGTAGTATTCAGAAGCTTTGATCGGAGTTGTATTCTTCTGTCCGTCAGCATATACTCCCGGGAATACCATCATGTATCCGTTGTCTTCACCACGGTTGATGGTGCGTTTTGCCAAACCGTTTCCGGTAGCTAACATTTCAGAGTAAGAGAAGATGTCTCCACCGAACTTCATGTCGAACATAGCCGATAAAGTAACCCCTTTGTAAGTGAAAGTAGGCGATACTGACATGGTCATTTTCGGTTGGATATTTCCAATCGGGTTGGCCAGTCGTTTATTTTCATCGGTTTCAGTTTGAGGAATACCTTTTTCGTTAACGATGATATTGCCGTTTTCATCGCGTTTGTAAAGGTTCTTGGCGTAGATGTCACCCAGTTTTCCTCCGGCTACGGCTCCTACGTTGACAGGGAAGTTTCCGTCACCGTTGAAGTACATGAAGTTGACATTGTCTTCCGGAGCCAGTTCTTTTACTGTTGAGACATTATGAGCAATATTTACGTTCAAGTCGAAGGTAAAGTCTTTGGTATCTACAAGGGTTGAATATAACATCAACTCTACTCCCTGATTGGTAATCATACCGGCGTTTACCCATTTACCTCCTGACCAAGGTGCTACTGAAGGCACTTTCATGATTTGGTTCTTGGTCTTGCTGTAATAGTAAGTAAAGTCAAATCCCAAGCGGTTGTTGAAGAACTTCATGTCTAAACCGGCTTCATAAGAAGTAGCAATTTCCGGTTTTAGCTGGTCGTTCATTTTTACATTGTCTTTACTTGGAGTAAGTACGCCCTTATCATATTTAAACGCATAGGTGTTATAAAGCTGGTATGGGTCAGTATCTTTACCTACTTGGGCTGCCGACAGACGCAGTTTAGCAAATGTAATCCAGCTGGGCAGGGTCTTGTCGAGTGAACGTACAAAGTCGGAGATGACAAAACTTAAGTTGGCAGAAGGATAGAAGAAAGAGTTGTTGTCTAAAGGAAGTGTAGACGACCAGTCATTACGGGCTGTTAAGTCTAATGACAGATATTCTTTCCATGCCAGCTGAGCTGATCCGAATACGGAGTTCATGGCACGCTTGTATCCTGTTTCGTTTACCGAGTTAATCTGGTTGGCTGCGTTTAGCATCCACGATGTTTTGTCTACCATGTTTCCTACGGTAGCAGTCAGCCCTTCAAAGCGTTGGTACATAAAGTTTCCACCTACGGTAAAGCCCAGACGGAAGTTATCGGTCAGCTGACGGTCGCCCATCAACATGATTTCGGCATTCGATTCAAAGAAGTTCTCTTCTCCGCGGTTCATTTCGTCGTTGGTGATGGTAGAGGGAGTACTCTCATTGTTGATACCGTCGCCGGCATTGGTGCTTTCAATGCGGGTACGGTAATAGTCGAAAGCATATTTTGCCGATAAGTGCAACCAGTCTGTGAAATTGATACGTGCGGTATAGTAACCGAATGCACGCCAACGTTCGTCGGAATTATGACGTTGGTTTATAATGTAGTATGGGTTACGGATACCAGCTGTTGGACCATACCAGTTGGTGTGTACGTGGTCTTCTGTTGAATATTGTTTCAAGTCATCCAGACGGATGTTATGAGGGATACCCATCAACTGGTTGATAGCTCCATATTGTCCGTATTCAGGGCGGTTGGTTGCCTTGGTGCGTGACAATGAGATTTTACCATCCATTGACAGATACTTGTTTAGTTCTGTACCGGCATTCAAGTCAACATTGGTACGCGTCAGTTCTTCGGTTGGGAATACACCCTTATTGCTTGAGTTTCCGAATGATGCGCGGTAATGTGATTTTTCTGTACCGTTGCTTACTGATACATTGTGAGTTTGTGAAAAGCCGGTGTCGAAGTAATCTTTCAGCTTGTTGCCGTATTTAGAATAGGCATAGCTTTCACCGTTCCATGCATTTACGTCATTTCCATTCAGAACTGGTCCCCAGCTTCCGCTATCTTCGTGTGAGTAGATAGCTCCTAACTGTCCGTTGTCTTTAGTGGCATCATCGTTGATATGTCCCTGTCCGTAACGCTCTTGCATGTTTAGGGTCTCAGCTACTTTGCTCCAAGTGAAGTTTCCGCTATAGCGTACACCGAATCCGTCTTTCTTCGAGCCTTTTTTGGTAGTAACCAAGATAACGCCGTTACCTGCACGGCTACCGTAAAGTGCTGCGGCATTAGGACCTTTCAATACAGAGATGCTTTCAATGTCGTCAGGGTTGATGTCCAACGATGCACCGCCACGGTCTACGCCCCCGAAGTAAGAAGCATCTGATGTGCTGTTGTCGCTGAACGGAACACCGTCTACAATCCACAACGGCTGGTTGTTGTCGGTCAATGATGAGTTACCGCGGATGGTGATTTTGGTTGAACCGCCTAATCCGGTAGCCGAAGTATTCATAGACAGACCTGCCACTTTACCTTGAAGGGCGCTGGTAACAGAGGGGTCACCGGTTTTGTTCAGTTCGTCGCTCTTCAGTTCCTGAACTGCGTAACCCAACATTTTCTTTTCGCGCTTGATACCTAAGGCGGTTACAACGACTTCTTCCAGAACTTCGGTATCTTCTTTCATGGTCAGATCGATAACGGTTTTTCCGTTAACCGGAATTTCTTCGTTCTTATAGCCGATGTAAGAGAATTGGAGCGTTGCATCCGATGAAACGTTCAGGGTGTAGTTTCCGTCCCAGTCGGTAATCGTTCCGTTAGTAGTTCCTTTTTCCAGAATTGAAACACCGATCAGAGGTTCTCCGGTACCGTCTATCACGCGTCCGGTGATTTGAACCTGTGCCTGTTTCACAGCTTGAGTAGAGGTTGATGAAGTGGCAGAAGTGGATGCCTTTGACAAGTAAACAATGTTTTCATCTACTTTGTAGCTGATTCCTTTTCCAGCCAGAGCCTTGTTTAATACTTCTTCAACCGAAGAGTCGCTTACGTTAACAGAGCCGATAGGGGTATCTGCTAATTCGTCATCATAAAAGAATTGATACTGGGACTGAGATTGGATTTGTTTAATCATGGTCCCTAACTGAGAATTGGTTAATGCGATGTTTAACTGAGCTGACACTGCCTGTGCCGGAACAGTAAACAGGGTTGAAACCAATAATGCCCGAACGAGTTTCTTCGAGTTCATGCACGAGTTTTTGCTTCTCATACCTGCTTTTCTAAGGTTAGACATATTAATGAATTTCTCTGTTTGTTTAGTTATTTTTCAAAACATACTTAATAACAACCATGGTTTGATAACTACTTACGGAAAAATGAAACTTTTTTCAAGAATGCCTTTAGGGGGATGTGTGGAGCGGAAAAGTGGTGCAGAGAAAGAGAAGTGTCTGATGAAATTTCACCTTGATATAAAAAAGCAACGGGGTGATATGCAAGTGAGCCAGCCGCAATGGAGAGTGGTATGGACTGGCTGCTTGTGCTTAGGATTTTTTCAGGTGTTCAAGACGGGTACGGAGAAACTTGAGTGCTTTGTACATGTGAGCTTCTACGGTGCGTAGCGATACGTTCATTACATCGGCTATCTCTTTATTTTTCATGTCGTGGAGATAGCTAAGCTTGAATACTTCCTTGCACTTGTCGGGTAGTGCATTGATGGCTGTATGTATCTCTTGGTGCAACTCCCTGTCTTCAATGCGCCGGATGACATCTGAATGGTCGGGCTGATAATATTCCAGACGTTTCTGGTAATATTCTTCTTCTTCGGCACTGTGGCTTTCCACAATGGAACGGTGCTTGAGCAGGTTCAGTGCCTTGGTATAAACAGAGCGGTAGAGAAAGGATTGGATTTGTTCGCCCACTTCAACGGAGTCTTTCCGTTTCCATAATTCGGCAAAGACGTCTTGAACGATGTCTTCGGCTTCGTCTTCACCTACGAGGCGGGTGGCATAGAACAGAAGTCCGGAGTAGTGTTTGCGGAATAAGGTCTTGTATGTCGTTTCAAACGTTTCTTTCATCAGCCGGTTTTTTTTGTCAAGCAAAAGTGTCTGTCTGTTTCAAGTTTGCGGAAAGATTCCGGCAGGGAAGTGGAGGGGGATGGCACCGGTCTTCTTATGGGGCGGCTCGAAAAACGGGCTTCCAGCTCTCTTGTCTGCTGATACAAAGATACGGCTTTTCGCGGAAAATGCAAAACCGCAGGTGGGGCTAAGGTGTAAAAATCTGTTAAACGGGAAAGCTTTTTTTCTTGCTTGCTTCCGGCGGGCGGGAAACTATCTTTTGCAGGAAGCGAAACGTATTTTTCCGGATGCTGATTGCGGGTTTTCTGCAAGCAAGAGGAGTGTATCTCCCCCTGGGGCATACAGGCGTTTGTGTGACAATTGTGACAATATGACAATATGACAAAAACGATTTTGTGTGTGAGTAAAAAATTACTATTATATATATATAAATATATATATATAATAGTAAAATAATACGCACGCATTTTGGGTTATTGTCATTTGTCACAATTGTCACAATTGTCACGCTTGTTGTTCTGACCTGCATGCAGAAGAGTCTGTCTGTATCGCTGAGAAAAAACGGGAGAAATGAAAATAATCGAAGAAAATCGGGTAAGCACTAAGTGTTTTTTTCCGTATATTTGTTTTATCTTTAGAAACTGAAAAATGAAATGCGCTCTGCTCTTTGTCTTCCTTGTCCTTTTGGTTTGAAATTGTTTGATAATCAGGCAAGAGGGGCTTTCAAATCTGAGAGGCGGGGATAGAAGGCCGGTTGGGGTCCCGGAAGAAAGAGAGGGCTTATAAACCTGAAAACGAAATGAGATTGAAAGGATTTTCCGTATGTATTCTTGCTGCTTTGGCTACTGCTTGCAGTACGCCGGATAAGGTAGCTTCTGGTGATGATTATACGCAATACGTAAACCCGTTTATCGGAACTGATTTCACGGGCAATACCTATCCGGGGGCACAGGCACCGTTCGGTATGGTTCAGTTGAGTCCGGATAACGGCCTTCCGGGATGGGACCGCATCTCTGGCTATTTCTATCCCGACAGCACGATTGCCGGATTCAGCCATACGCATTTGTCGGGTACGGGGGCAGGCGACTTGTATGATATTTTGTTTATGCCGGTAACTGTGCCCTATAAAGAGGCAGAGGCTCCGCTGGGTATCCATTCAAAGTTCTCGCATGATACAGAGTCGGCATCGGCAGGATATTATAAAGTAATGCTTGATGATTATGGAATTCAGGTGGAACTGACGGCAACAGAACGTTGTGGAGTACAGCGTTATACATTCCCCGAAGCTGAATCGGCTATCTTCTTGAACTTGGCAAAAGCTATGAACTGGGATGTGACTGAGGATTCTTATATTGAGGCGGTTGACTCGGTTACGGTGCGTGGATACCGTTTCTCAGACGGATGGGCACGTGGTCAGAAAGTTTATTTCTGTTCTCGCTTTTCACGTCCTTTCAAACAGATGAGTCTGGATACGGTGCTGATTGAAAAAGAAGGACTGAAATTAAGTAATGGGGTGATAGCACGCTTTGATTATCAGACGCATAAGGATGAACAGATAACGGTGGTTACTGCTATTTCAGGAACGAGCATGGACGGGGCTGAAAGAAATCTGCTGGCAGAAGCTCCTCATAATGACTTTGATGCTTATCTGAAGAAGGCAAAATCTTTGTGGAACAAAGAACTGGGTAAAATAGAAATTGAATCGGACAATGTAGATGATAAAACCGTATTCTATACTTCTTTGTATCACAGCATGTTGGCTCCTACAATTTACAGCGATGTGGATGGAGCTTATTACGGGCCTGACAAGCAGGTGCATAAGGCAGAGGGATGGACGAACTATAGTACTTTCTCTTTGTGGGATACCTACCGTGCGGCTCATCCGTTGTTTACCTATACTCAGCCGGAACGCACGAATGATATGGTGAAATCGTTTATTGCCTTCTTCGAACAGAACGGGCGTTTGCCGGTGTGGAATTTCCAGGGAAGTGAAACGGATATGATGATCGGGTATCATTCGGTTCCGGTTATCGTGGATGCTTATTTGAAAGGTATAGGCGACTTTGATGCAGAAAAAGCATTGGAAGCTTGTGTGAAAACGGCTAATCTGGATGAATATCGAGGTATCGGAATATATAAAGAGAAAGGCTATGTGCCTTATGACTTGAAACCGTATGAGAACTGGTCGCTTTCAAAGACTTTGGAGTATGCGTTCGATGATTATTGTATTGCACGCATGGCTGAGAAGATGGGAAAAACGGAAGTGATGGAAGAGTTTGATAAGCGGGCTGTTAACTACAGGAATGTCTTTAATCCGGCAACATCATTCATGCAGCCGCGTGCTTTGAATGGTGACTTTATTGCTGATTTCCGGGCTGATGCTTATACGGAGGATATTTGTGAAAGCAACGGATGGCAATACCTTTGGTCGGTGCAGCATGACATTGAAGGGCTGATTGGCTTGACGGGTGGAACGGAACGGTTTGCTCAGAAGCTGGATAGTATGTTTACTTATCAGCCAACTGATGATGAGGAACTTCCTATCTTCAGTACAGGTATGATCGGGCAATATGCGCATGGAAATGAACCAAGTCATCATGTGGCTTATCTGTATAATTATGTAAACCAGCCTTGGAAAGGACAAAAGTATTTAGCTCAAATCATGCACAACCTTTACACGAACACACCAGACGGACTTTGTGGGAATGAAGACTGTGGGCAAATGTCGGCTTGGTATGTTATGAGTGCTATGGGATTTTATCCTGTGAATCCGGTGTCGGGCATTTATGAAATAGGAACTCCTTTGTTTCCGAAGGTTCAACTTCATTTGTCGAATGGAAAGGTCTTCACTGTATTGGCTCATCATGTCAGCCGTGAGAATGTTTATGTCCAGTCGGTAAAAGTCAATGGGGCTACTTATGATAAACCCTATATCACCCATCAGCAAATTATGGATGGAGTAACGTTGGAGTTTGAGATGGGCAGTATGCCGGGAAAGGCTTGGTATTAGTCTGGAAGTTTGTACCTTTTCAGAATGCTGATTTTGTAAAGGTAAGTGATAAGAGTTTTATCACAAGGGATGATTCTCTGTGATAAGAGGAATACTAAAATGAGGTATGAAAAAAATTGGATATAATGAAATAATACGTTTCTTCGATAACGAATGTTCGGCAGAAGAGAGAGAAGCTATTATCCGTTGGGTCAATCAGTCGGATGAAAACGCTCGTCTGTTTTTTTCATGGGAAGAAATGTATATGCTGGGAAAGGCAGACCCTGAACGTGAAGAGCAGTTGGTTCGGAAGGCGGAAAAGAAATTGGATGCTTTTATTGCTGCCGAGAAACAACGCCGTTCTTTTGTATTGCGTGTACACACGCTGATGAAGTATGCGGCTGTAGCTGTTGTCCTGGCTGTTTTTTCCGGGATAGCTTTGTATATGTTCGGCTTCCGTTCAGACAGCAATCTGCTGGTTGTATCAACTTTGGCTGGTGAAAAAAAGGAAGTCGTTCTTCCCGACGGCAGCAAAGTATGGTTGAATGAAAATACGGTACTGAAATATCCTGCAGAATTTGCCAGTGATAAACGTTTCTTGGATTTAGACGGAGAGGCTTACTTTGAGGTTACAAAGGATAAGCACAAGCCGTTTGTTGTGAAAAACCCGGCAATGAGCGTGCAGGTACTCGGTACAAAGTTTAACTTTAAGGGAAATGCCATAGGCCGGATTGCTGAAGCTTCTTTGATAGAAGGGGAAATCAAAGCCATAGGAAATAATGATGAAGGGGCTATAACGCTGGTACCCGGGCAAAAGGTGGAACTGAATGTTGTGACAAAGCAAATGAAGGTTGCGGAAGCGAATACAGCTCTTGATGCCGTATGGCATAACAACTTGATTCCTTTTAAGAATGCTGACATTTTCAGCATTGCCGAAACGCTGGAAACATTATATGGAGTAGATATAATTCTCTCGCCGGATATCAGCGGACTGAAAACTTATTCTGGTGTATTAAAAAAGAAAGATTCAATAGATGAGATGTTGAAGATTTTACAGACTATACTTCATATTCATTATGAAATACGTCAGAATACCATATTCTTGTCATTAAATAAATAATCCCTTGAGTGAAATGATGATAAAAAAAGCTTTAGTTTTGGCATGTGGCATCGGAACGATGCTTTTGGTTGCATGTTCTGCAGATGTTGCAGTAGAAAAAGATTACGCTGCTTCTGTAAACCCGTTTGTGGGAACAGGTGGACATGGACATACGTTCCCGGGAGCAGTGGTTCCGAACGGTATGATTCAACCAAGTCCTGATACCCGTATTGATGGATGGGATGCCTCTTCGGGCTATTATTACGAAGATTCATTGATGAATGGCTTTTCGCATACCCATCTCAGTGGAACCGGATGTGCAGATTATGGAGACTTTCTGCTGATGCCTACGGTAGGTGAACAGGTTTGTAACCCTCAGGATTTTTCGAAACAGAATTTGCCTTTTGCTTCAAACTTCTCACATGCCAGTGAAGTGGCAGAACCGGGATATTATTCTGTATTTCTTGACCGCTATGGAGTGAGGGCTGAAATGACCGCAACGAAGCGGGCAGCTCTTCATCGGTTTACCTTTCCTGAAACGGAAAAGGCTGGCTTTATCTTGGATTTAGATTACTCTATACAGCATCAAACCAATCTGGATATGCAGGTGGAGGTAGTAAGCGATACTGAAATCCGCGGACATAAATTGTCTCAATACTGGGCTTTTGACCAGCAGCTGAGTTTTTATGCAAAATTTTCGAAACCGTTTACTTATGAGGTGCTTCGTGATACATTGATTGACCAGAGCGGAAAGAAACAGCCGCGTTGTAAGGTATTGCTTCAGTTTGCCACTCAGAAAGATGAGCAGGTGATGGTGAAGATGGCTGTATCGGCAGTTGATATGGAGGGAGCACAGAAGAACTTGGAGGCTGAAATACCTGGATGGGATTTTGAAGGTATCCGGAAATCTGCCCGTCAGGCATGGAATAACTATCTTTCCAAGATAGATGTGACTACTGCTGAGCAGGATGACAAAACGATTTTCTATACCGCAATGTATCATACGGCAATCAGTCCAAACTTGTTTACCGATGTAGATGGTCGTTATTTGGGCATGGATTTAAAAACACATCAAGGTGATGTAAATCAGCCTGTATATACGACGTTCTCTTTGTGGGATACTTTCCGGGCTCTCCATCCTTTGCTTTCTATCATTGATCCGGCAAAGAATAATGATTATATCCGTTCCTTACTTTTGAAGGCGCAAGAAGGTGGCGTATTGCCTAAATGGGAGTTAGCCGGAAATTATACGGCAACAATGATTGGATACCATGCAGCTTCTTTGATGGCAGATGCTTATACAAAAGGATATGCTGATTTTGATCTGAATGAGGCTTATAAGGCTTGTATCCGTGCTGCAGAATACGATACTACCGGCATTAAATGTCCGGAACTGGTGCTGCCTGTATTGATGCCGATGGCTCGATATTATAAAAATACATTAGGATATATTCCTTGTGACCGTGAAAACGAGTCGGTAGCTAAGGCGCTGGAATATGCATACGATGATTATTGTATTTCCATATTGGCTGAAGCCGTAGGTGATTATAAGAACCAGGAAAAATATGCCAAGTTTGCCAAAGCTTATGAATTGTATTTTGATCCGTCTACCCGTTTTATGCGCGGGTTAGATTCAAAAGGAAAATGGCGCACTCCGTTTAATCCCCGAGCTTCTAATCATCGTAATGACGACTATTGTGAAGGTACTGCATGGCAATGGACCTGGTTTGTTCCTCATGATGTTGAAGGATTAGTTGGATTAATGGGAGGTGAAGATGCCTTTGTAGGTAAGCTTGATTCACTGTTTACTGCCTCTTCGCAGATGGAAGGAGAAGTGGTTTCGGCTGACATTACCGGTTTGATCGGTCAGTATGCGCAAGGCAATGAACCGAGCCATCATGTTATTCATATGTATAACTATGTAAACAGACCTTGGCAGACACAAGAACTGCTTGACCGCGTGTTTAAGGAACAATATCGTAATGACCCCGATGGCTTGTCGGGAAATGAAGATTGCGGACAGATGTCGGCTTGGTATATCTTGAACTCAATGGGATTCTATCAAGTCTGTCCGGGTAAGCCTGTTTATTCCATTGGTCGTCCTATCTTTGACAAAGTGGTTATTAATTTGCCTGAAAATAAAACATTCACTATTACAGCCCTAAATAACTCAAAGGAGAATAAATATATACAGGCTGTTAAATTGAATGGAAAAGACTTGGTAACTCCGTTTTTCGAGCATAAGGATATGATAAACGGAGGAACACTGGAATTTGTGATGACAAATCAGCCGACTCAATGGGGCGTAATGAAATAATATCTATTATATAAATTATAAATAAGCCATGAAAAAATTATCATTACTTATTTTACTGGCCGGATTTTTCGGTTTGGCAAAAGCTGCTAACATAGATTATGCTGATTATGTTAGCCCGTTGGTTGGAACTCAATCAACATTTGAATTGTCCACAGGAAATACTTATCCCGCGATAGCAAGACCTTGGGGGATGAATTTCTGGACTCCCCAGACAGGAAAAATGGGAGATGGATGGACTTATCAGTATACAGCAAATAAAATTCGTGGATTCAAGCAGACTCACCAGCCCAGCCCATGGATCAATGATTACGGGCAGTTTGCCATTATGCCGGTGGCTGGAAAGCCTGAATTTAATGAAGATAAGCGTGCCAGCTGGTTTGCTCACAAAGGTGAAGAAGCCAAAGCATATTACTATAAAGTGTATTTGGCTGAATACGATATCGTAGCCGAACTGACTCCTACCGAGCGTGCTGCCATGTTTCGCTTTACTTTCCCGGAAAGTGAGCATTCATACATTGTAGTCGATGCTTACGATAAAGGTTCATATGTAAAGATTGAGCCGGAAAAGAATCGTATTGTTGGCTATTCTACCCGTAATAGCGGAGGGGTTCCTGCTAATTTCAAGAACTATTTCGTGATAGAATTCGATAAGCCGTTTACTTATCGGGCTACAGTAAAAGATAGCTTGCTGACAGAAAACAGTCTGGAACAGCAGGCTAATCATGCAGGGGCTGTCATTGGTTTCTCAACTCGTAAAGGTGAGGAGGTTCATGTGCGTGTCGCTTCTTCATTTATCAGCGAAGAGCAGGCTGTGTTAAACTTGAACGAATTAGGTCAAGATAACTTTGATGCATTGGTAAGTAAAGGCAAGAATGCTTGGAATGAGGTTCTCGGAAGAATAGAAGTAGATGGAGGCAATCTGGATCAATACCGCACATTCTACTCTTGTTTGTACCGCTCGTTATTGTTCCCTCGGAAGTTTTATGAGATAGATGCCAAAGGACAGGTGGTTCATTACAGCCCTTATAATGGTGAAGTGCTGCCTGGCTATATGTATACGGATACAGGCTTTTGGGATACCTTCCGTTGTCTTTTCCCTTTGCTGAACTTGATGTATCCCTCGGTGAACAAGGAAATTCAAGAAGGACTGATCAATACATACAAGGAAAGCGGATTCTTCCCGGAATGGGCAAGCCCTGGTCATAGAGGATGCATGGTGGGTAACAATTCAGCTTCTGTATTGGTTGATGCCTATATGAAGGGTGTGAAGGTAGAAGATCTGGAAACACTTTATAAAGGTTTAATTCATGGAACAGAAAATGTACATCCGGAAGTTTCTTCAACCGGACGTTTGGGACATGAATATTACAATAAGTTGGGTTACGTGCCTTATGATGTGAAGATTAATGAGAATGCTGCCCGTACGTTGGAATATGCTTATAACGACTGGTGTATTTATCAGTTGGCTAAAGAACTGAAGCGTCCGAAAAAGGAAATTAAACTCTTTGAAAAACGGGCGATGAACTATAAGAATCTGTTTGATCCGGAAACCAAACTGATGCGTGGCAAGAATGCAGACGGCACATTTCAGACTCCGTTCTCTCCGTTGAAGTGGGGAGATGCATTTACCGAAGGAAACAGCTGGCATTATTCTTGGTCGGTATTCCATGACCCTCAAGGACTGATTAATCTGATGGGAGGTGATAAGGTATTTGTTTCCATGATGGATTCGGTATTTGCTGTTCCTCCTGTATTTGATGACAGCTACTATGGATTCCCGATTCATGAAATCCGTGAAATGACCGTGATGAACATGGGTAACTATGCGCATGGAAACCAGCCGGTACAGCATATGATTTATCTGTATAACTATGCCAAACAGCCTTGGAAAGCGCAATATTGGTTGCGTCAGGTTATGAACCGTTTATATACTCCTACCCCTGACGGCTATTGTGGCGATGAAGATAACGGACAGACTTCTGCATGGTATGTATTTACGGCTTTAGGATTCTATCCTGTTTGTCCGGGTACCGATCAGTATGTCATAGGAGCACCTTTGTTCCGTAAAGCTACCATCCATATGGAAAGTGGAAAGGATGTAGTAATTAATGCCCCGGAGAACAGTGCATCGAATATCTATATACAGGATATGAAGGTGAATGGGCAGGAATATACCAAGAACTATTTCACGCATGATGCGCTGATGAATGGTGCAACGATTGATATTCAGATGGGAAGCAAGCCCAATACATCGAGAGGTGTGAGTGCAGACGATGCTCCATATTCATTTACGAAAGAGTTGGAAAAGAAATAAGAGAGTAGTGATTTACAGAAGTGAGTATGTCAAGGCAATAATGGCGGCGATAGAAACTTGCTGAGGCTCTTATTCTGATATTGGGAAAGAGGCGTATGGTACTTGTTAAGTAATCATACGCCTCTTTATTTTGTGATTTACGGGTGGGTAAAGTCGTTCATTCTTCTCAAGAAGCAAGTCTCTTGACTGAGAAATATAGACGTGAGTTCGGGATAAGAAAGTATCTTTAAAAGTTGGTAATCACCGAATTATTT